>JGI11705J14877_10000967_pt1 | contig 17076 bp, 20 predicted proteins | sample Etolaghawater15m_FD_14877 | JGI IMG/M metagenome (IMG submission 14877)
CGTTTCACAAATTTCATCATCGGTACCAGAAGGGTAATAAAGTTTGATCACTTCAGTGGAAGTATTGGTTTCGATTTTGATGCCCATGCAGTCTGCTTGGTCTCCGACTTTTATCTTCACGTCTTTGTTTGCATCACTGCTTGCCTGACCACTGTCGATATACGATTTGAGGATTTGCGACATATCTGCCAAACTCTCTTCTACTATGCCTTTAGAGACAATGTAAGCGGCTATCTCGTTGGTTGCACTGGTGATGCCGTGCATGCGTTGAGAGACTTCAGCATCATCTCTGGTCGCTGCTAATTTAGGTAGTGCTATGGATGCTAAAATACCGATAACAACAATGACAAAGATCAACTCGATCATAGTGAATGCTTTTTTCATGTATGAAGCCTTTTATTTTACATGCAGGGTATTGGGTATCACGTAAAATTTGAAGAAGTTAAAAAGTTTCCCAACCTCATTTTACATGAGGCTAGAAGATTAAATACTTGGCTAGAAAACTGACTATCTAACGACTCTTGTACCACCAAATGAATATGTTTTTGTTGTTGAATTCGTATCCAAGATACCATTCTTACGCGCCTCATTTGTGATAGTAGTCACAATAGCCGTTGGACAAGCATCGGTATCTGTAGATATGGTCACCGAAATATTCCCATCTGCAGGTTGTGCCACAACAAAACAGTTTGTTGCCGCGTTTGCCTGCGTTACCGAGTCTGTAGCAATAGACCCTCTTGCCGTATATTCAGCNCCAAGATTGTCAATAACTTGTCTGACACTTGCCATCTCTGCTGANATCTTTGCATCATCTCTTGTGGCTGCTAATTTTGGTATGGCTACNGCTGCTAAAATTCCTATAATTACTATAACAAAGATCAATTCGATCATTGTAAATCCGCGTCTCATGTTAGTCATGATAAACTCCTGAAATAAATTTAGTACCGGTTCAATAACCGACCTTACTAATTTTACTCTCTCTAACCTTAAAGTCCATCAAGCGTTTCTATAAGCAGTTCTATCTCATCTTCATAGGAAGTGGCTTGTTTGGCTAAACGCAGGTAGGCTTTGAGCAGTTTATCAGGTTTGTTATCTTGGTGTAGATTGACCCCCGCAGCTTCAAGATCTTGGTTCACAAAATCTGCAAAAGCATCTTCAAGTTTGATCTCGTAGCGATTGCCCGACACGGTTAGTGCGACATTTTTCATGGTATACCTTTCCTGTATTTAGGCTAAAAGTGACTCGACCTGCGCAATGATCTTTTCTATCTCGCTGTCTTTCTCTTCAAGTTCACGTCTAAGTGCTGTTATCTGCGCTTCTTGCTGGCTTTGTGAACCTGCTACGTTTGAAAGCTCTGCTTTAAGTTGTGCATTTTCGCTTTTCAGTGCTTCATGGTCTGCTCTCCACTGTGCTATTTTTTCTTGTAATTTTTGTAATGCTGACATGCTTTTCTCCGATTCTTTTTTCACATATTTTTTGTGCTGTTATCATAACTAAAAAATGCTTGAGAAGTATTTTTTTCTTACCAAATATGCTCATTATGATGCGCACTAAACTTACCCCGAAAACAAACCGAAGTACCCACTATCCTCCGGGCTTTGACACTCGTGAAAACCCAAATCAACACCAGAAACCTTTTTCAAACTTAGATACAATAGCATTTTTAAATCAATCCTGATAAAATAAAACAAAAGTCTAAAGGTCTATTGTGCCAGATTTCACTGTATCGAGTCCATACCAACCAGCCGGAGATCAACCCAAAGCCATCCAAACGCTTTGTGATTCCATAGAAGCGGGAAACCAGTACCAAACCCTGCTGGGTGTCACAGGTTCAGGGAAAACCTATACCATGGCAAAAGTGATAGAAAAAACCAAAAAACCTACCCTCATTATGACACACAACAAAACACTCGCCGCACAGCTTTACTCTGAGTTTAAAAGTTTTTTTCCCAACAACCATGTCGAGTATTTTATCTCTTACTATGATTACTATCAGCCTGAAGCGTACCTGCCCAGACAAGACCTTTTTATAGAAAAAGATTCTTCCATCAACGAAGAGTTGGAACGTTTGCGTTTAAGCACCACCGCCAATCTACTCTCACATGATGATGTCATTGTCATCGCTTCTGTGTCTGCGAACTATGGGTTAGGGTCTCCCGATGATTACCGTTCCATCGTACAAAAATTATGCGTCGGCGATGAATACAACCAAAAAGCCCTATTGCTTAGACTCGTAGACATGGGCTACAAACGCAATGACGATTTTTTTGACCGGGGCGATTTTCGTGTGACAGGCGAAGTGATAGATATTTACCCTGCCTACTCTGAAGAGTTTGCCATACGCATAGAGTTTTTTGGTGACGAAATAGAAGCGATTTATGAGTTCAATTCACTCACAGGAGAAAAAGAAGAAGGCCGCAAAGAAGTGACTATCTACTCAGCCAACCAGTTCATCGTCTCTAAAGAAAAACTCGCCCTTGCAGTGAAAAGCATAGAAGAAGAACTCGCACAGAGGCTTGCTTACTATCAAAAAGAAGACCGCATGATAGAGTACAACCGCCTCAAACAGCGTACAGAGTTTGATTTAGAAATGATAGAAGGTACAGGCATGTGCAAAGGGATAGAAAACTATTCCCGCCACCTTACTGGAAAAAAAGAAGGGGAAACCCCCTACTCTATGATGGACTATTTTGAAGCGATGCATGATGATTATCTTGTGATCGTTGATGAGTCCCATGTCTCTTTGCCTCAGTTTAGAGGGATGTACGCAGGGGACAGAAGCCGTAAAGAAGTACTGGTTGACCATGGGTTTAGACTCCCTTCTGCCCTCGATAACCGTCCATTGATGTTTGATGAGTACATCCATAAAGCCCCTCACTTTCTCTTTGTCTCTGCCACTCCTGCACCTCTTGAACTTGAACTCTCTTCAGCCATAGCCGAACAAGTGGTACGTCCTACCGGACTGCTTGACCCACCCATAGAAGTCATAGACAGTACCTATCAGGTAGAAAATCTCTATGACCGCATCAAACCTGTCATAGAAAAAAAAGAGCGTGTTCTCATCACCGTACTAACCAAGAAAATGGCTGAAGAGCTTAGTACCTACTACAATGATCTTGGACTCAAAGCCCGCCACATGCACTCAGACATGGATGCCATAGAACGTAACCAAACCATACGTTCATTGCGTTTAGGAGAATTTGATATTTTGATAGGCATCAACCTGCTTAGAGAGGGGTTAGACCTGCCGGAAGTCAGTTTGGTCGCCATACTGGATGCAGACAAAGAAGGGTTTTTACGCTCACGAACCTCTCTCATACAAACCGCCGGAAGAGCTGCAAGAAATGCCAATGGTCGCGTCCTTATGTATGCCAAAAAAGTCACAGATTCTATGCAGTTTACCATCGACACGACACAAGCCAGAAGAGAAAAACAGATCGCCTACAATAAAGCCCATGGCATCACACCTCAAACCACACTGAGGGTGCTTGACGCAGACCTCAAAGTAGAAGATGCTGGTGAACTGTACAACAAACAAAGCAAACTGGACAAAATGCCTAAAGCAGAACGCCAACAGATGACCAAAGAACTCAAAGCAAAAATGCTCGCTGCTGCAAAGAATTTGGACTTTGAAGAGGCAGCAAGACTCCGTGACCAAATAGCAAAAATCAAAAAGTTATAGGTTTTTGCTATAATAGCGCAAAATCATATTTACTAGGCAATTTTCATGGATTTAGACCTCTCTTCTTCACAACTCTATTTTAACCGTGAACTTTCATGGTTACAGTTTAATTCTCGCGTTTTGGCACAAGCGATGAATGAAACACTTCCACCCCTTGAACGTCTCAAGTTTCTTGCTATCTACGGCACTAATCTTGATGAATTTTATATGATACGCGTGGCGGGACTAAAAGCCCTGTTTAAAGCAGGTATTCAGGAAACTGGTCCTGACAAATTAACCCCAAGCCAGCAACTCGAAGAGATACATACTTACTTGCATAAAGAGCATCAGGTTTTAGAATCATGCTATACCTCTATCATTTCTCTGAACTGCATACCCATGGTGTCAATGTCAAGAACTATGATGCCCTCAACTCAGAAGAAAAAGCCCAGATCAAAGAAAAATTCTTTCATGAAATTTATCCTCTAATCATCCCTATAGCCGTAGATGCAACACACCCCTTCCCCCATCTTAACAACCTTAGTTTTGGTTTGGCACTCACCTTGGAAGATGACTCCAAACATATCAAACACGGACTCGTACGTATACCAAGAATCCTTCCAAGATTTGTACAGTTAGGACACACATTCATTCCCATAGAATCTGTCGTTGAATCCTTCGCATCGGAACTTTTTCCAGGTTTCAGTCCTCTGGCTTCTGCGCCTTTTAGGGTGACAAGAAATGCCGATATAGAGATAGAAGAGGAAGAAGCCGACGACTTTTTGGAAATCTTGCAAGAAGGGTTACGCTCCAGAAACAAAGGTTCGCTCATACGTCTTGAACTGATCGATGGTGCAAACGCCGAGCTGATTAACTTTTTACTCTCTCACCTCAACCTTGACGACAACGATATCTACTCCTATAAAAGTCTCTCTCTTAACCTGGGTGGATTCTGGCAAATCGTAGGAGATAAAGCACTTTCTCATCTTGTCTTGCCTACCTTCAATCCAAAAACACTGCCGCCACTAAACAGTGAAGATATCTTCGAAGCGCTTGAAAAACAAGATGTACTGCTTTACCATCCTTTTGACAGTTTTGAACCTGTAGTCAAATTTATCAAAGAGGCTGCAGCCGACCCTGACACCATTACCATACGGATGACACTTTACCGTGCAGGACCAAAATCTCCTATCGTTAAAGCACTGATCGATGCCGTGCGTGACGGGAAACAGGTCATGGTGCTTGTCGAACTCAAAGCAAGATTTGATGAAGAAAACAACTTACGCTGGGCAAGAGCACTTGAAGATGTGGGTGCACACGTAGTGTATGGTATACCAGGACTCAAAGTCCATGCCAAAATCGCACAAGTCATTAAAAGAAAAGGTGAAAAACTCAAAAGCTACGTACATCTTGCCACAGGAAACTATAACCCAAGTACATCCAAAATCTATACCGATATGTCATACTTTACCACAAAAGAAAGTTTCAGTAAGGATGCCACACACTTTTTTCATTTTTTAACAGGTTTTTCGACCCATACAAAACTAGACACCCTTTTCATGTCACCTACACAGATCAAACCAAAACTGATCAGACTCATAGAAAAAGAGCGTAAACATGGCACGGAGGGGCACATCATCTTAAAAGCGAACTCTCTGGTCGATATAGATATCATCCAGGCACTCTATGTCGCTTCACAAAGAGGATGCAAGGTTGACCTTATCATCCGTGGTATCTGCTGTTTAAAACCAGGTATTAAAGGTATCAGTGAAAATATCACCGTCTCTTCGGTGATCGGCAAATACCTGGAACATGCGCGTATTTACTATTTTAAACATGATAAAGTCAAATGCTACCTCGCATCTGCAGACCTCATGCCACGTAACCTTGTCAGACGTGTAGAGCTCATGACACCTATACTTGAAGAGAACCTTACACAAAAGGTAGAGCAAATCCTTATGCTGCAACTTGCAGACAATGCCTTACGATGGGAACTACAAGAAGATGGAAACTATACAAGAGTGCCTCCTTTGGGGAAAATCATCAACAACCATTCTGTCTTAGAAGAGTATGTCAACAAGATACATGACAAAACAAAAAAAGAGACACCAGATTATGTAAGCCGTTTGGCAAATCGTATACTAAAGGAGAGCTAATGCTTATCAAATTTAAAGAGTGGACACCTCAAATCGGACCAAATGCCTGGATAGCACAAGGAGCATCTGTCATCGGGCGTGTGAGTATGGGAGAAGATTCTGCCGTATGGTTTGGCTGTGTAGTGCGTGGTGATGTTCATCACATTAGCATAGGAGACAGAAGCAACATACAAGACCTCAGCATGGTGCATGTCACACACCACAAAAAAGCAGATATGTCCGACGGACATCCTACCGTCATAGGCAATGATGTGACTGTAGGTCATCGCGTGATGCTTCATGGTTGCACCATAGAAGATGCCTGTCTCATAGGCATGTCAGCTACCATACTTGATGGTGCAGTTATCGGCAAAGAGTCTATCGTAGGTGCTTCTGCACTTGTGACCAAAAACAAAGTGTTTCCTCCTAGAAGTCTCATCATGGGAAGTCCTGCCAAAGTCGTACGTGAACTCACAGAGGAAGAAGTGGCTGAACTTTATGCTTCTGCAAAACGTTATGTTACTTTTAAAAATGAATATCAGTAAAAATGAAACAGACGCTTACTAAAAGTTTACAAGATATACTTTCCAAAGAAGTGATTCTTTTCGTACTTCAAGTCGGTGCTGCAGGCTTCGTATTATCGAGTCTATTTGTATGGTATTTCTGGGAAGCAATGACTTCCTTCATCACATCGTACCTAGCATGGATACCATGGGAATGGTTGCAAACATCCGGGGCGAAAATAGTGACTTTTGGACTTGCCTATATGATTTTCATTGTGATTGTAGCTTTACTGACATCACTCTATAGTGAAAAACTACTTATTGCCTTGGCAAAAAAACATTATCCTTCTACTCACGTAATCGGCACTGGAAACATCCATACTTCCATCTTCTTGACACTCAAAGCCAGTCTTGTTTTTCTCCTGCTCTTTATCGTGACACTCCCTTTGCTTTTTATCCCTGTTTTCGGGCAACTGGTTATACTCTATTTATGGTCAATTTTGCTAAAGGAACCTACCATTTATGATGTAGGTGCACTTTTTATCAATGACAAAACCGTCCTGAAAGAGAAAAGAAAAAATACAAGGGTTTTAGCGATGATAGCTGCACTGTTCAATTATGTGCCACTGGCGAACATCTTCGCTCCTGTCTTTGCACAGATACTTTTTTTACACCACATTTTAAAAGAAGAAAAATAAAGTTTTTAACGCTCTTTTTCCTTTTTCAATCTTCTCTCTTTCTTACTCGAAAGTGCAAAGCGCAATAATTCATCTGTACTTTGTACATACACGGGCAGGGTTTCTAAACTTTTTTCCATCACCTTTGCAGCACACACTGCATCACTGAATGCACGGTGATGTGTCGCTGTCTCTATCTCTAAAAAATCTATCAGATAAGCAAGTCCATACCGTTCACTCTCAAAAGTACGCTTTGCCAATTCGATGGTGCATAGTTGAGGGTTGCCTATAGCGCCTAAACCAAATCTGTCAAAAGAAGCATTCAAAAAATTGTAATCAAAATGTGCATTATGCGCTACAAATACAGCATCACCCATAAAGTGTCGCAACGCTATTAACGCTTCTCTTCTTGTAGGTGCACCTATAAGGTCCGTAGGTTCTATACCTGTAATTTTGGTAATATACTCTGGTAAAAAAGCACACTCCACAAAGGTTTCAAAACGGTCTATCACTTGACCGTTCTGTAGCATCACTGCACCGATCTCTATCACTTGGGAAGTACCGGGTTTAGAACCATTGGTTTCTATGTCTATGACACAGTAACGTTGTTCCATATGTGGGGTAAAACAGGTTTCAAGTCTATAGTGTGTATCAGAGAGCTGTGTGATAGGATAGCCTGAAGCCTGAAGAAGAATGAAGATCGTTTCAGAGTCTTCGAGCAGTGTCGTATGACGAGTCACGATATTTTTATATTGTTCTTCATGTAGTACTCCGTCATTTTTACGAAATGCTACCGTTAGTTCTTCAAAGACTTTTTGCATTAACGATAAATTGTTTCACTTTCTTAGGATCTTTTTTACCTTTGATCAATTCTACACCCGAACTCACATCCACACCATAAAAACCAAGCTGTTTAGCCTGGGCAACATTCTCAGCTGTTAACCCTCCTGCCAAGATGATCTTAGAACAGTCCATACCATTAAACCATTCAAGGTTGAGTCGTTTTCCACTACCGCCATAACTTTCACTGAAAGCATCTACCAGACGATATCTCCCTTTAAAGCGTTGTAAATCTTCAGGCGTTTTGGCTCGAACCACAGGCAACGTTTGCAACCCTATGGCATCCAAAGACTCTTCATCTACATCAAAATGGATCTGTGCACGCGAAATATCTGAGTATCTGCACACGGTGTCTATGGTTTCTATACCTTCATTGACAAAAAGCCCTACTCTCTCTACAAAAGGAGGAAGCTTGTCTATGATCCTTTTCGCTGCTGCAGGGGTGATGTAACGTGGCGACTTATTATAAAAAACAAACCCCAAGGCATCTGCACCACACTCTACTGCATGCAAAGCATCTTTTAAATTTGTAATCCCACAAATTTTTACTCTCATAAGGCTTTATCCCCCTTTATTTTAATGCAGAAATTGCTTTTGCTATGCCATGAGGATGTTTGTAAACAAACGAACCTGCCACCACAACATCGACACCAGCTGCTTCTAATGCTTTGACATTTTGATCATTCACGCCACCATCTACTTCTATCAGACATTTTGGATTTCTTTTTTCTATCAATGCCTTAAGACGTTGTGCTTTTTCTATCACTGAACCGATAAACTTTTGTCCGCCAAAACCTGGGTTGACACTCATGAGAAGTACCATATCTACATCTTCAAGTAAAAACTCTATGGCCTCAGGTGGCGTATGTGGGTTCAGTGTAATCGCAGGACGTATACCCAATGCACGTATTTTTTGTATCAGTCTGTGTGGATGCTTCTCTTCTTCGATATGAAAAGAGATAAACTCTGGGTTTAAAGGCGCAAAAAGATCGACAAAAAATGCATTATTCTCTACCATCAAATGTATATCTAAAGGTTTGGTTGCTGCTTTCGAGACTGCTTCAACCACTACAGGTCCAATGGTAAGATTAGGTACAAAATGCCCATCCATGACATCCACATGGACAAGGTCGCAACCACCTTCACAGACAGCGGCAACATCACGAGCCAAATACCCAAAATCAGCAGAAAGTATACTTGGGGCTACTAACATAAATATCCTCTTTTGTTATTTTAAATAATTATAGCAAAATCAAACTTGTGACCTCGTGCCATCACAAGAGATAGCCTGCGATTGACCCAAAAACATCCTGTGAAAGAAGAAGTGGATTCTCGTATAGACATACATATCTTGATTTCTTTGCTATTTTAAGGCAAAACAAACACACACCTTAAGCAAATTTTATGCTCAAATCGTCTATAATCCGACAAAATATTCATCGTTTTACACTTAACCTATGAAAAAGTGCAATCAGAATGATTAACTTAAAGGACATACTATGGCAAGAAAATGTGACATTACGGGCAAAGGCCCATTAACAGGAAACAATGTTTCTCACGCAAACAACAAAACAAAAAGAAGACAACTTCCAAACTTAAGATCAGTAAAGATCACACTTGAAGATGGCACAACAAAAAGAGTTAAAGTGGCTGCTTCAACTCTAAGAACTATGAAGAAACACGCTGCTCAAGCTGCTACAGCTGAGTAAGTCCCTACTCTTGGGACTTCGGCTTTGAAAGCCACACAAAAACTTAAACAGTTTCTCGGATGGAGAAGCGCACCCAAACCTCATATTACATTAAATGACGAGTATTATGGTCATTTAGCCCCTTTTAGACTTCCCCTTATACTTACCGTACTTGTCATGCTTGTGGGTACCATCGGATATATGCTTATCGATGGTTTTCCTCTTATGGATGCCATTTATCAAACAGGTATTACCTTTACTACCGTAGGATTTGGCGAGACACAACCCATTTCAGATCTGGGACGTATCTTTACCATATCTCTTATCATCTTTGGCTTTGTCGTATTTTCTATCGCTGTGGGTATTATCGCAGAAGTCGTCAAAAAAGGTGAGTTTCAAAAAACTGCTAAGGAGCGTAAAATGCTTTACGAAATTGCTAGGCTTAAACAACACTTTGTTGTCTGTTATCACAATGAATTTACCATACAAGTCACTAAACAACTCCGTGCAAATCACATCCCTTTTGTTGTGGTTGACCCGCGTGAAAACATGGAAGAGATCGCCAAAAAGTATCACTATCCTTATATTGTGATGGCAGAACCGCACACAGAAGAGGGCATACTCAAATCACACCTCTCTTCAGCCAAAGGTGTCATCACACTTGCAGACAATGTCGCAGACAATATCGCAACCATTGCCTCTGCNCGCCTTTATGAAACAGAGATAGGNCGAACAAGAAAATTTCTCATTATCGCCAATGCCAAAAGCAATGAAGATGACCAAAAATTACTGAAACTTGGTGCAGACAAAGTGGTTACCGCCACAAAACTTATGGCACAACGTATCAATGCAATGGCAGCTCGTCCAGACATGGAAAACCTTCTTCAGGAATTCCTATATAAAACCGATACACCCCTTGATATGGAAGAAGCAAAAGTCTCTAAGACTTCCTGGCTTGCACTCAAAAAAATAAAAGCTGCGCGTTTTAGAGATGTCGCCAATGTGACTATTATCGGTATACGTCAAAAAGATGGCAGATTTATCCCCATGCCTAAAGGAGATACGATCATCATGCCTGAATCGAAGCTTTTACTTATCGGTACAGGTGAAGGGATTGCCAAAGCCAAAAAGATCATCCGTAAAAAAGTGAAACCTGAAGAGTTAAAGTATGTGTAACATCACTCCCCTAGATAACGGTTTGGAAAACGTACAAGGGTTTTACTGTGGCGCTGTAAATGTAGGCATGAGAAAACATCCAGCCAATGCGCAAAGCAGTCAAATAGATGGTGATGTTGCTTTTATACGAAGTGCGCATCCCTGTGACATCTCTGCTGTCTTTACATCCAACACCTTTCAAGCTGCACCTATAAAACATTTTCAAAAATACCCTAAAAATTTTAAAACCGATTTTCTGCTCATTAATGCTAAAAATGCCAATGCCATGACCGGTGATAAAGGTGTAGAAGACATAGATTCCATCATGTCTCTGCTCTCTGCTAAACAAGAAGTACTCAACCCTGTCATGAGTTCAACTGGTGTCATAGGGTATAGATTACCCATAGATAAGATCTCTTCTGCTTTTGATACATTAGATTTTAATGCTTCAAATTCACATCAAACTGCGCGTGCCATTATGACAACGGACAGCTTTAAAAAAGAGTTGGCGTACAAAGTAGAACTTGAAGACGGAAACACTTTTAACATCGCGGCTATTTGTAAGGGTGCGGGCATGATAAACCCTGCGATGGCTACGATGCTTTGTTTCATTGTGACGGATGCAGATATCCCCAAGTCCGATATGGACGTATTACTAACGCAAGCCACAGAACATTCATTTAACCGTATCTCTGTAGATGGTGATACTTCTACCAATGACACGGTGATGCTGCTTTCCAACAAACAAAGTACCCATTATGACAAAGAAGCCTTTGCCAAGGTATTAAACAAAATCATGTTTGAACTGGCGATGCTGATACTAAAAGATGGTGAAGGAGCAAACAAGCTGGTTGCTTTCGAAGTCAAAGGAGCCAAGAGTGAAGAAGAAGCAAAAAGAGCAAGCATGGCATTAAGTAATTCCCTCTTAGTCAAAACCGCACTCTTTGGAGAGGATCCAAACTGGGGACGTATTGCTTCAACGATAGGGGCATCAGGCATAGCCTGTGACGATGAAACCCTTACCATACACTATGATGACCTTCTTATCTATTCTAGTGCATTCAGAGAGCTGGACAAAGCACGAGAAGAGCAAGCATACAAAATCATGAAACAAGCCGAATTTAAAGTGACTTGCGACATCGGTTTGGGTGAGGCTAGCTATACTTCCTATGGTTGCGACTTGAGTTATGAATATGTAAAAATAAATGCGGAATACCGCACTTAAAAATTGTGCTGTTTAACTCTTTGCTAACCACAAAAAAGTTATAATAATAGAATATATTAATACTAGGAAATAAAATGTTACATGAATACAAAAATGAAATACACGAACTAAAACTAAGCAATGCTCACTTTGCAAAGATATTTGAAAAGCATAATGCACTTGACCAAAAAATTGAAGATGTAGAAGCAGAACGTACTATTTTAACAGATGTAGAGCTTGAAGTACTTAAGAAAGAGAAACTTCTTTTAAAAGACGAAGCGTATAAAATGATCTTGGACTACAAAAAAGCTCAGGCATAATCTTCCCTTCCTTATGGGCTTTTTGCCCATATATTAATCTTCTTACCCTAGAATAACTTTATTCAATTTATAGGAATTATCATGAAATTACTACCACTTGCACTTATGCTACTAGTGACAACATTTACCTATGCTGTAGAAGCAGGACAGCATGACCATACGAAAGCTACTCAGAGTGAACCATCAAAAACACCTGGATGCCAGATTTGAAGTCAACTAATATGTCAACCTTCGCTAGCATAGAAGCATTTCCAAAAATGCTTCTAGAGACACTCAACACACTTCATTTCACTACGATGACTGAAATACAGGAAAAGGCTATCACTCCTATCTTGGAAGGTAAAGACATCTTGGCACAATCAAAAACCGGTTCAGGAAAAACGTTAGCATTTGGGTTACCCTGTGTCGTACACACAGATATGAATAAAAATACACCTCAAACCATTATCATTACACCCACACGCGAGCTTTCTGACCAAATAGCAGTTGAACTGAGAAAAGTAGCAGCCTATAAACCCAATCTCAAGATACTCACACTCTATGGTGGTGTACCCCTTCGCGCGCAAGCAGAATCACTTGCCAAAGGTGCACATATACTCATCGGTACACCCGGGCGCATACAAGACCATCTTGCAAAAGAGACTCTTGAACTCAACAGTATTAAAACACTGGTCCTTGATGAAGCAGACCGTATGCTCGATATGGGTTTTTATGATGAGATCGTCAAGATAGGCTCCAATATGCCACGGACTAAACAAACTTTACTTTTTTCAGCAACATTCCCTCAAAATATAGAAAAACTTGCCAAAGCGCTATTGAAACAACCTCTTACAATCAAAGTAGATACCATTCAAGAATCTGATAAAATAGAGGAAATCGTTTACGAAACGTCTGATAAGTTTAAAACCCTTACAGCACTTATACAGTCCTATAAACCAGAATCACTCCTTATTTTTTGTAACACAAAAGCCGAAGTCATGTCACTCACAGACGCATTGCAGCAACGTGGACATTCCACCATAGATATCCATGGTGATCTTGATCAAAGAGATCGTAATGAATCTGTGATCGCCTTCTCTAATGGATCGAAGCGTATCATGGTAGCTACAGATGTCGCTTCTAGAGGTCTAGATATCAAAAATATCGCATTGGTGATTAACTATGATCTGCCTTTTGATAAGGAAGTCTATACCCACCGTATAGGACGTACAGGTCGTGCAGATGCAAGTGGGATAGCCATATCCCTCTATAGCCCTAACGATAGCGAGAAATGTGCATACATCACTTCACAGGCACAAAGTGCACAGATGAAAGATTTACGTGTGGATGGATCATTTAAAATGGTATCCCTGTACGATACACTCTGTATTAATGGGGGTAAAAAAACCAAGCTTCGTGCTGGAGATATACTCGGTACTCTGTGTAAAGAGATAGGTATTGACCCTAAAATGATCGGGAAGATCAATATCACAGAAACGAAGTCTTATGTAGCACTGCATCATACGGTGGTAGACAAAGTATTTAAAGCATTAAAGAAAACAACCATCAAGAAGAAAAAATATATAGCCTGGATACTACACTAATCCTTCAATATCTTTTTTCTTCTTTTATGTCTTACGATATAGAAAAGGGTGATAAGTACGACGCTCAAAAGTGCAATCAAGGTTGCAGACTGCAGGTACTCTGAGATCAGTGCTTCATTGGATCCCAACAGATAACCCAAAGCAACCAACACAATCACCCAAATACCCGCACCCAAGCCCGAATAAAAAGCAAATTTAGCCATATTCATTCGCGCAAGGCCTGCAGGAAGAGAGATAAGTTGACGGATGCCTGGGATGAGTCTTCCATTAAAAGTAGAAAGTTCTCCATGCTTTGTAAAAAAAGCTTCGAGTTTATCGAGCGTNTCTTCTTTGATAAAAAAGTATTTACCATAACGCAAAATAAATTGTCTTCCAAAATGCATCGCCAAATAATAGTTGAAAAGTGCCCCNGCNACNGAACCNACNATNCCNGAGAAAANAACCATATAAAGATNCATTTCNCCTTTAAAAGCCAAATAACCTGCGGGGATCATAACAATTTCGCTGGGAAAAGGNAAGAAAGTACTCTCAAGAAACATAAGAAGAAAGATACCCCAATACCCCATATCTCCAATGTAGGCTACAATGGTTTGGGCTATCTCGTGTATCATAAAAAGGGTTAGTAATTATTCGCTATATGCGCCGACAGCTGTCAATCTTTTGTAACGTTGATCAAGCATGTCATCTTTTGAGAGTTCTCTAAGTGCCATCACACTCTCCAAAAAATACTTTTTCAGTACATCTGCTGCTGTTTTTTTATCACGATGTGCACCGATAAGAGGCTCATCAAGTACATCATCTACTAAACCGTGCTCAAGTAGATCACTTGGTGTGATTTTTAATGCTTTGGTGGCAGCTTCTACCTTGGTTGGGTCATTCCATAAAATCGCCGAACATCCCTCTGGTGAAATCACTGCAAATACAGAATAACGCATCATAGCCAGCTTATCTGCGACACCTATAGCAAGTGCCCCACCGGAACCACCTTCCCCGATCACGATGGAAACCATAGGAACTTTCACTGAAGCAAATTCAAAAAGATTTTTAGCGATCGCCTCACTTTGACCTCTCTCTTCTGCACCTAACCCAGGATAGGCACCCGGAGTGTCTATCAACATCAGTACAGGAATGTCAAATTTCTCTGCCATTCTCACAGCACGAAGCGCTTTTCTATATCCTTCAGGGTTTGGCATACCAAAGTTTCTTTTGATCTTATTTTTAACACCACGCCCTTTCTGTTCACCGATCACCATAGTCTTCTGACCATCGATCCAACCGATATAACATAAGATAGCAGGATCATCTCTGAATGCACGATCACCATGAATTTCATACGCATCATGCATCAAAAGTTTGATATAATCTAAAGCATAGGGTCTATCAGGATGACGGGCAAGCTGGAGTTTCTGAAAGTCAGTAAGCGCTCCAAAGGTCTTTTGCACTTCCTTTTCCAGCTCAGTTTGATACTTGTTTACTGCATCAAAATTTGCAATGGCATGCGCCGATACAATCTCTTCTTGTATCTTTTCAATTTTGTTCTCAAAATCTAAATAAGTTGCCATGCATACATCCTTATATTTTTTTAAAGATAACTACGCCGTTCGTACCACCAAAGCCAAATGAGTTACTCATAGTGATGTTAATATCTGCTTTTCTGGCCTTATTAGGAACATAGTCCAAATCACAGTTCTCATCAGGTGTTGTATAATTAATAGTAGGAGGAAGTACCCCGTCTCTCATAGCCATAAGACAAACCACTGCCTCTATGGCACCTGCTGCGCCAAGACAATGACCTATTTGACCCTTGATAGAACTTACTGGAGGACAATTTTCTTTGCTCCCAAACAACTCTTTCAGTGCCGCTGTTTCATTTTTATCATTGATAGGTGTAGACGTACCATGCGCATTCACATAATCTACTTTTGGCTCACCTGCCATTTTGTAGGCCCCTTTCATCGCACGAAGAGGACCATCCATTGTTGGNGTGGTGATGTGGTTTGCATCACCACTTTCACCAAANCCAATGAGCTCACCATAGATCGTTGCACCACGTGCAACAGCATCTTCATANCTCTCCAATACGAGTGCCGCAGCACCTTCACCCATCACAAAACCATCACGATCTGTATCAAAAGGTCTAGAAGCCGTTTGTGGATCATCGTTTCTTGCAGAAAGTGCCTTCATCGCAGCAAATCCACCGATGCCTACAGGACAGATAGCCGACTCCGCACCAATCACCAACATTTTGTCTGCTGTACCCACCATGATGGATTTCGCAGCTTCACCTATGGCATGTGTACCAGCAGCACACGCAGTAACCGATGAAAGATTTGGACCTTTAAGTCCTTGATAAATAGAGATAAACCCGCCCAGCATATTGACAAGAGAAGAAGGGATGAAGAAAGGAGAAATTCTTCTTGGTCCTCTGGTTTCACAAACAACTGAATTCTTTTCAATATTTGGCAATCCACCGATACCTGAAGCAGATGCCACACCAAATCTTTCCATGTCTACATCGTCTGGAAGCTTCGCATCTTCCATCGCTTCATTCGCAGCTTTCAGTCCAAGCTGTATAAATCTGTCTGCTTTTTTTGCTTCTTTTGCATCAAGCACAGAAAGAGGATCAAAATTTGTGATCTCACCAGCGATACTCACAGAATGCTTTTCTGTATCAAATGACTCAATGGTTTTGATACCACATTTTCCCTCTACGATCGCAGAAAATGCACTTTCCTTATCTAGCCCTAGAGAATTTATCATCCCTAAACCTGTCACTACAATTCTTTTCACTGGCTCTCCTATTCCACTATTTTATATAAAATATATATGAATATTTCAAAAAATACTCATATATGATTTATCAAATTCCCCAAAGGGAATTCAACTTACACGTTTTCGATAAATTTGATCGCGTCACTTACAGTAGCGATAGCTTCTGCTTGATCATCAGGAATTTCGATATCGAACTTCTCTTCAAGTGCCATGACCAACTCAACAACATCAAGACTATCCGCTCCAAGATCCTCTACAAATTTAGAGTCTTCTTTTACCTCATCCGGGCTCACATTTAGTTGCTCAACAACTACTTCTTTTACATCATCAAATAATGCCATTGACTTCTCCTTAAGTTTGTTAAAAATACGTCTAAGTATAACAAAAAAAGTATAAAAAGATTATATTTTCGATGAAATACATATATCCGCTGATATAAATAGGGGGTTTGTGTAAAAAAGAGGTACGCAAGTGTGTATAAAAAACACTCTTTTCTGTAAGTAGTTGGACATGAACCAACACATGGAAACCCATGCGT
>JGI11705J14877_10000968_pt1 | contig 17076 bp, 34 predicted proteins | sample Etolaghawater15m_FD_14877 | JGI IMG/M metagenome (IMG submission 14877)
AGTTCATCATAGGACTTGTAGTTTGCAGGATCGGTAAACTCATTCAGATCGTGCAGTTGCTCGTAAATCTGCTCAAGCTCAGAGTCGTCACCACCAGCAAGAGGCGCAGGTGATGCAAACTCAGACTTGTCGTAATTACGATAACCTTCGACATTACGAATCTTCAGCTTGAAAGACGCACCTTCCCAGAAGTCAAAGGGATTGACAGGTGCTTCGTCAGCAAACTGAGGCTGCATGACATCCATGATCTTGTCAAAGATTTTCTTACCAAAAGTGAAAAGAAAAACTTTGCCTTCGTTTGCAGGATTTGCAGGATCAGACTCGACAAGAACATTTGCAACATAGTGCAGACGACGCTTGCGGTCGCGAGCAATGTTCTTGTCATCTTCATTACCACTGTTCCAAAGCTTAGAGTTTGCTTCAGAGACAGGATCTTGTTGACCGATAGAAGTCAGCGAACGCTCAATGTACCATTGACCAGTCGGACCTTTGAAGCCGTGATCCCAGTAACGAACCCAGGGCAGTTCATTACCTTCAGCAGCGGGAAGAAAACGAAGAACAGCATAGCCGTTGCCAGCTTTATCGACAGTGGGCTTCCATTGACGCTCGTCAACGTAAGACTTGGTGTCTTTGGGTCCATTGTCTGCGCTTGCAGCAGATACTAGATCGGAGATAGAGTTGCGATTACGCTTGAGATTTGCAAAAGACATATGTATGTTTCCTTGTATGTACACAAAAGATAGCTTTGTGTTTCTTTTTATATTCAGAGTATTTTAGTTTTGTCCACTTGATGCATAATATAGTCTTGTAGTATAACAAATAAGACTCTAAATTTCAAGAGTCTTTGTACAACCAAGTTATCGAAGATTTTCTCCATCCACGAGTAACTTTGGTTACTTCGTGATAAGTCGAAGAATTAAAAATTATCGACTCACCTATATTTAGCTTAGGAATTGATTTTCCTCTGTGTATTTTATCATCGCGCTGATGATATATCAATAAGTCTCCTCCTTCTAAATCATCTGATCGATCTAAAAGAGTGATAAGACTTAATTCCCTTTGAGGGGCATGTTTACTATAATCTTTGTGCTTCATGAAAAACTCGCCTACTTCATATAACAGAATATCCATTTGTGAAATTCTATATTCTGGATATAAAAGTCTAGTGTCTAACATAATATCTTTATAAATTGGATGACCTGTGGGTAGATGTTTTATATGAGTTTTTCTACTTTTATGATTGACACTGGAAGCGCCTTCTTTACCATAAACACCAGCATCTTCATAAGGAAATTCAGTATTTCTCAGTTCTTCAATACTAGACCAAGAAAAGACGATTCTTTTTTCATAAGTTCCAAGTTCCATTATTCAAACGGTAACTCGTTTCTTTTTGGAATGAAATTAAGTTTCATAGCTTCTACTTCAATTTTATTTTTAATGGGTTCCGAAATGTATTTTTTAATATCTTGCTCATCAAGATTATTCTGCTCACAGAAATATAAAATGGCATCAATGTAACCAAATTGTTTATAAGAGACCAGTTCTTCTATATGTTTAGAGAACTTGGTCTTCGTCATCATTAATCCTGTGATTGACATTCTAACTCCTTTGTCCAGATTTTATGAATATCGGGATAGTAAACACCGACGTTTCTTTTCACTACCCCATATTTATCATACGCCAAAGAAGAGCATACAGGCATAATTTTGTTTTCTCTTTTCTCTCCATAATGAGAATCTAGCCAGACACCAGACTTCAAATAAATCTGCATATTGTAAACATAAACTTGAGCAATCGTCTGTTCTCTAGTCGCCGTTTCATTCTTTTTAAAAGAAGAAAGATATTTTTTCCACGCTTCTAGCCAAACTTTGACCTTCGAAGGATGAAGATGATGATCATCTTCTAGTTCACTTAAGGAAGGATGGATCGGTGCTTCGTATACCATAGACTCGCGAAGTTTTTCAACGTCTCGTATCATGTCAAGCAATTCTTTTTTGAACTGCTCTTTAACACGATCAGGCATGAAACCAAGTCTGTACGCTTTCCAGCCGTTTTTACCTATCGTAGCTAGGTATACGTCAGGAATACGAATCGCTTGCTCATAAAGACCCCAGCCGCTTANGTCGCGAATCCACTTCTTGGTAGAATGAAGATACTCTTTGTCTGTAACTTCAGTATGGACAAAAGCATCACATTCTAGCCAAGCAGCAATCTGTTCATCTTCAGTCTTTGCTTGCTGGAGTTTTTTCCAGTCAGGCGCAGGCGTCAGAGTCTTCTTTGGGCGAGGTGTGAACTTCTTTCGCTTAGTTGTATTCTTCGGCATAAATGTCCTCAAGCCACCATTTTTCATGGGCTGCATTTTCAGCAATTTCTTCTGCATCTTTAAGGCAATAAATGCCCTTTGTTATTTTAGATACGAACTTGCCATCAGAATAAATTTCGACGAAGTAAGACTTATCTTTGCCTTGCATAACAAGGGCTTCAATCTGACTGTCGTCTGACCAATAACTGCTGACTTCAATCGCAGGCTCTGGCTTATTGACACCAAAGATGCGATCCCAGTTCTCGTCAAATGTCTTCTGATCTACTGATAAAGGTCTCGGTTTGCTTCCCTTTCCGCTCATATTCTTTCCACCATTCAGGTTTATCTCGTTTAGTCCACTTTGCAAATGGGCGTTTATCTTCCCAGTAAAATTGTCGATAAGAAGTTAATGAATCGTCTTCAACAATGCAATGAGGATACTGCGCCATAGCAGGAGTTGGTTGTGTAAAACCAATCGACTTCAAGTTTGCAGGAGGAAACAGCAGATAATACTCAAGCTTGTGAAACGATTCATGAACGCGACCATATCTATACTGGTATTCGCTTGCAAGTGCGACCCATAAGTTTTGAAGCCAATTGTAGTTCTCTGCAGAGTGTCGAACCCATATGGCTGAAGGGTGATTTATATGGCAAGCTTTATACAATTCTTGATTCATCGCAGTGTCTGGATGAAAGAATCTTTGGATTCGTCGCCCGTTAGTTGAACGACCATACCATAGCTGCCCGTCAGCAACACGATGGGCAGTAGACATTAGCTGCGCGTACTCAACAACCATTTTGACCACATGCTTATCGCAGTGTTGCTCAGCACAAACTACTGGATCAGGATGTAAATAAAATACATTCATTATTCGCTCGGCTTGTTCTTCTCTAAAACGGATTCATAAATTTCACTGAGAATGGCTTTCTCTTGATGCGACAGCGTATTATACAGTTTTTTTTCTCGTCGTACAACTTTACCTACTTTACGCAACAACTTTGCTTTCTTTCCGTTCATTCTAGAGCCTCTTTGATAGCGGGAAAATGACCAACAATAACCTGCCAGCACTTCTGAGCCACTTCCATATGCTCTTTCTGAGTACCGTTTGCCATGCGCAACTGGCAGTAGTGAANCCACGAGCGAAGCGAACCAGCCATGTACAGAGTTGTCTCGGTGTTGCCTTCGGGTAACACTGCTCGTGCTTGCTCTTTGGCAATGCCGTTCATCAGTGCCCACTGATAGGCGTTTTTAGCATGATTGATTACATTTTGCTGAAGCATATTCCACTTCTCAGCAAGGTGCTTGTCGTCAGTCTCAATGGAGTTCTGTCGATTCTTAGGGTCTTGAAGCCGAGATTCGCGCGTGGTGAAGTTTTCCGATACAGCATAGCGCTGACTAAACTCTTGAAAGGAAAAACTCCTGTGCCGCAATACCTGCCGTGAGATGTCGCGTGTGGTCTTGATCTCCATGGTAATATGCACCATCTCAAGAGGCGACCAATGCTCGTTTTGAATCAGATACTTCAGCAACTTGGGTGCAGTCTTTGCATTGTTCTGATTGCCAGGGTTGCTCACGCGCGCAGCATACGCGACCAGTTCTTCTGCAGTATGGCAACCCGTCATTGCGCTAGGCTTGCTCAGCGCAATTAGATTCACTTCACTCATAGTTTACCTCACAGAATGTTTTTATAAAAAATATGATTATCGATTACAAGTGTTCTTTTTAATGTAGGTGCCCAGAAAGGTTTTACATAGTCTGCATGATAATACAGACTTCCTTCTGTAATGTCAATAGGCTTGTCTTGTATAATTTGAGTTACAAGATTTAAAATGTTTTGATATGTTTCTTCGTCTTGCGGTATGTCACTTTTGCCGTCACACCACCAAGAAAAGTGACACTGATTGCGAACTGGAAGAATGTTGCCTTTCCAGTTTTCGTAGGTAGGACCTTGCTGTATCACTTCACAGATGGTGTCGGGATAGTCTTTGCTGCGTACACGATTCAGCACTACCTGAGCCACTGCGATTTGGCCCGCAAGGGATTGATTGCGGGCTTCAAAATAAGAATTGAGCGCGAGGCATTCGATCTCGCGCTCTTCGTAGATAGGTTCCTCTGGAGCAGCTTTGCTTGAAGAGAGAGGAGGAGAAAGCGGCTGCTCCAGAGGAATACTCTTTGTCGGGCTTTGAATCATCGGGTGAAGTTGATTTACTTTACCGTCACTAGGTTCTATTGCCCATGTGAGAAAACAATACATGGCTACAAGAATAAAAAGAAACTTGGTTTTTGTAATCATGTTACTCTTCTCGGAATTGGTGCCGTCACGAGGAATCGAACCCCGGACATTCTGATTACAAATCAGACGCTCTACCTACTGAGCTATGACGGCATAACTTTTGAATTTAGTATATATCACTCACTCTCCTTCTGTAAGAGACAGATACAGTTGTTCAACAGTGTCAAGCGCATTTAGCAAATGAGCGCCGGCTACAACATCAATCTCCCCATGCTCACGAGCATATAAAACGCAGTGGCGTAAGGCGTCGATGGTGCTGACGCCTTGGATCGGAAACTGAACTACGTTATTCATTGGTTCATCACTCTCCCTCAATTTGCTTCCGACCTGCTTTGCTGCTCCAAAAAACTCTCGGACCTTAGCATCTCCAGCGCCGAAGGCTTTGGCCACATCGCCAAGACAAGTACAACCACCGTCAGCAATAATGTGTCCACTAAGGCCATACGCAGCATCAGCGCATTCAATGACTGCAGATAGTTGTGGGTATCCCACGCCAGTTTTAATACGAGCAGCACACACACCACCAAGATCAATGCCGACTTTAACAATATCAGCTCCACTTAAAATCACTCACCCTTATAGTTTATCAGCACTTGTAACAGTTCCCACTCACCGTAAGTGAGACTGAACTTCTCGCCGCCATTCTTGCGATCAATACAGATGTCGTACCCTTCACCGTTCGACCACTCAGTGACTTCCATGTAGTCATGGTCGCCACTATGCATACAATAGTCTTTGAGTTTTGCGAATACTGCTCGTCTTTGATCTACTTTAATGCTCATGCTTCAACTCCGAAATGTTGTTTCAATTCATATCCCAAACTGTTCATGGGATGATTGGGTGGCGCAATTCGTTTATCCAATACAGCAGCACACTCTCGCACAATCAACTCGGCGACTTGTTGTAACTGGCTTAGTTCGGTTTCAGTAAACACATAGTCCTTGCCATATACTTCTTGAAAGATTTCTAAACGGTTCATTCTTCAACTCCGAAATGTTTATTTTTGACTTCTGGCATTGTCAATATCAAATTCATACAAAATAGCCTGGGCACCAGCATCACCATCTTGACAAGTTTTATACACAATACTAGCACATTCTTGTACAATCAACTCGGCGAACTTTTCCCGTATGATCAGTTGTTTAGATTCCGTTGAGTTACTCACGAACGCAACAGATTTCTCTGCTTCTCGATACAGGTCTTGGATTCGTTCGTTCATAAATCTTCTTTCCAACTTAGGTTGTCAATAAACACTTTGAGTGTGCGGTCATCATCTTGTAAACTATACTTGATTACTTCGTCGTCCTTTAGATACTTAACATAAGTACGACCTTTATCATCAATCACTTCAAAGCGAGTTACATTCTTCATAGCACTCAACTCAAAACTATCGAAGATCATATTGTGTAGGTTAAAGTATCCACAACTCATGCCTTGGCCGTACATACCCATATCAAATCCAAACACATCATACAGTGCACCACGATAAGTACGGCGATTTATTACTTCTGCTTGATACATTCGCTTGATTACCGCATAGAACGCATCTTCACGTTCTTCTTCAGTGAGACCGTTCCACCATGCATCGTTCTCGGCTTCGTACTCCTCATGTGCTTCTTGCACTGCTTCACGCAGTTCGTCTGATCCTTCAAGCAATTCTTTTTTGTCTTTCATTGCTCGCTCTCCTGCTTTGCAAGTATTCGCCAATGTGCTGCAGTAAATCCACGCTCTTGCTTTGCAAAGTATTCGCCAACGTTTTGGTGCCACAACATAAGAGCATTCAATGCTTCCCATGGTGATTCAAACGACTCAAGTGTGCCGAGATGGCAATTAACCAACTCTTCATCAATTGCTTGCTCAGCCGTCAAAGTTCGTTTGTATTCAAGATGGTTCATTGCCTTGTACCTCCTCATCTCAAATTACTTTACTATTATATACCGATTTGAAGCAAATGTCGGCGGAATTCGACGGTTTTTCGTTAAGCGTTCAAGCGCCTCGATTTGTTTTCTGCCTGCTTTGCTGCGAGCCAGATCGTTGGAATCCACAGAGATCACACCAACATCGGAAACTCGCAGTTTTGGTTGTTCGTTCATCACTCACTCTCCTCTAGTGCCTTCAGTTCTGCCTGCAGGTCACGGAGTCGCTCAAGATCATTATAGTATGCCGGACCATCAGCGTAGGGCAAACGAATCTCAATGTCTTCCATCAAACGCTGAATAGATTCAATCTGCTCTGCTTTCGTTTGCTCTTTCATAGACAAAAATCCTTCAATTCATGAGGTCGAAATAATACTAACACATCTTTGCTCATGCCTGCAACAGTACAATCAAGGATGGGGAATCCGTCCTCATCTTCCCGAACTTTCTGAATTCCCACATAGGTATCGTACAGAGGAGAGAAGGCAGTCTTATAAAGATGCAACTTCTTCCGGAAATCAGACAGCGGGTTTTCGAAATCAGACATTCACAAGCCCCTTTTCCACATAATGATCGCGCAACTCACGATACGCTTTCATAACATTATCAGGCAGTTCTTCCATGTACTCTTCAACTGCCCAGTAAATGGCACTAGCAAGATCACGGCTCAGATTGATTTCCGTGTTCGTGCCTTCGGGATGATTCTCAGTCTTCATGCTGCTGCTCCATAATAAGCGCAAGTATAATCTTTTTTACTACCGTCGGTATTCAGGACCCAACACTCGACCTTGTAGTCGATGCCGTCGACCCAGCACTCGTCACGATGGGTCGTGCGAGAAGCCGCCCAGCATCGGTTAACGCGGTCGTAAGACAGTTCGACGACCGACTCCCACGACTCGCACTCGTAGCCGTCGTTCTCGACGATGGCGGTGTTGAGGATGTACTCGCGCGAACACTCATTAGAGTATTCGATGAGAGAAGTGAGGGTCGGAATACCCTCCGCTTCGATCCGCTCGACCTGATTCCAGGTCAGATCGCGGACGACATAGACTTCGCCGCCCTTGGCTTTCCAGTAGGGAACAGAGCCCTCGGAGGCGTAGTTCTCAAGGTACTGCGTGGTGATGACGAGTTTCATAATCTGTCCTCTCTCAATCAACGCCGCTATTATCTCACGGATCCGGGTGCCTGTCAACCCCAAAAACTACCGGCTGTCGGCTCGGTTAGGCTGCGACAGCGAAGGTGTAGATGGTACGACCGTCATACAACTTGACACTTTCGTGTGTCAACTCTTCATCGTCTTTGTCAAGATCGATCACCAGAGCGCTCTTGGCGCGCTTGGTAGCAGCGAATACGGTGACACCCTTCATCTTAGCAAGCTCAGCCCACAGCCGCCGTCCACCACCGCTCTGAGCCGTCCCAGCCTGTAGAATGATGCCTAGTTTGCGTAACAGGAACGCATACAACAAAGGCGCAATACCATGCCCCTGGTAGCGGTAAGATACCCGCATCAAATCAACATGATACGCGCCTTTGCAATACTCGGTTGAGAGCATCAGGTCAGCGATGACATTGTGCTTGCCGTTCGCCAGTTCTTCGTTACGATAGACACGGACACAAAGGAAATCATCACCGACCTCACCCTCTAGATAGACCAGCATGCCTCGCAGTTTGCCGACGAAAGTACCATCGGGATAGTCATTGCCGAGGCTGACACGCTTGGGCATATCAATGCGATTCATTCTCATTCCTCTCTCAAGTCACCTGTATATGGTATCAGGACCACAGAGAATAGCAAGTACCGGCTGTCGGCTCGGCTAAGTCATTGATTTTGGTAGGGAGGGTCAGATTCGAACTGACTCAGCCTGAGGCGGCAGATTTACAGTCTGCTCCGGCTCTCCAACTCCGGCGCCTCCCTAAAAATGGTACGCCCGAGAGGATTCGAACCTCTGACCGATTGCTTAGAAGGCAATTGCTCTATCCAACTGAGCTACGGGCGCATGCTGGTAGGCCTGGGGGGGATTGAACCACCGACCTCCCGCTTATAAGACGGATGCTCTCACCACTGAGCTACAGGCCCAACTTGGTCCGAGTTGCAGGATTCGAACCTACGACCCCCTGCTCCCAAAGCAGGTGCTCTACCAGGCTGAGCTAAACTCGGTTGATTGGTGGGCGTACAGGGATTTGAACCCCGGACCAGGAGGTTAAAAGCCTCTTGCTCTACCGCTGAGCTACACGCCCGTAATTTGGGGCGCCCTATCCCCACCGGTCAGCCAGAGAGGATTATTTTCCCGCTACGCCGACGCCCAGCATAGCAGTATCCGATTAACGACCGTGGTTGATTCCACGTTAGACAACATCCACAATCGGATATGGACATTGCCCTATTGCCCTTTTAGCAGGACAAATTCTTTGGCGACCCGTACCGGACTCGAACCGGTGGCCTCCGCCGTGACAGGGCGGCGTTCTAACCAACTGAACTAACGGGCCGAAAAGTGACGAGGCTTGTCACATAGCAATATGTAGCAATCTTCGAAAACAAGCCTCATCGAAACACTAGAGGATTATAGTCATTCTCTCTTCGGGTGTCAACTGCCTTGGAACAGGATTAGTGTCAACTATCTCTAACCCAATGTTGTCAACTTCACGATACGCATATTGAAGCTCAACCGCCTCAGAATAGCAATTCGTAGAGGCGACCACTTCGCCCGTCAGAACACACACCAAATCGTACATACTAAGACTCCTTTGAGAAGTTTTCAGCCCATGCAGTGAACACATCAATCGACTCGGCTTTGCTCAGCCCAAAAACCTCACGGAGCTCCCTGGGTGCGCCGAACATGTTGATCAAACCAGACTCACGAAGGTCGTTCAGAAACTCAAAGTAAACGTCATGATTCATATCACCAAACCTTTTCAGAAGTGCAATCGCGGTAACCCGCAGTGTACTCAGCAATCTCTGCAGGAGTCATATTCGCAAGCTCTACACGCTCGCTAGAGTAAGTCGCCCCCACATAGTAGTGGGGGTCGTACTCACGACCGTAGTGCTTGTCAGCACCACCACGATCATAGGGACCGCCATGTCGCATGTCATACATTATTCACGCTCCTCCCAGATGCGATGTCGGCCCCGGAGATAACTCCGCTCCTCCCAGATTGAATGGAACTTGCGCATATCGTCAATGATATGCTGCAGGCCTTCACTGAACTGCTCATCGATAGTCGACGCACGACCTTTATGCATGTCGATCCAATGAATATAATCGTCAATCACTTCAGTCAGCGAGCCCATCGAATCCATAATACGATTACGATCAAATTTTTCGTTCATTACGCTGCACTCCGGTTTGCAAGTTCACGCGCCCACTTTTTCGACAGGCCAACGTTGTAAGACGACTCTTTGTGTCCCATTTTAGGAGACATGTTTAGAGACTTTTTCACTTTCTGAGGCGGTAAATACTGAATCTTACCGCCTCGCGCTAAGAACTGCTCTACTGTTTCAACGGTCATAGTGCAATCTCCTCATTGGTTTACGCAGCTATTATACCACAACCAGAGAAGAATACAAGAGGTTTTTTAGAATATTTTTTCATAAGAAGGGTCACAAACGCTTTGAAAAGAATAAGTAATAAAATCAATCACTTACGGTTTGGGGAACAGAATGTTCTCCATGAAGTGTCTAGCGCGCTCTGGACCTATCTGCTGCTTGAGCGCGGCAAAGGTACGGGGGTTCGAAGCCTGCTTCTCACAGTACTCAGTCTGCTTCTCGCGAATCAGTTCAATCACCTTGGGGTCATTAGATACTGTTGATTTATTCAGTGTCTCAAAATAGTGACAAAATGCACCGTAAGCAAAGTCGAACAGTTGATCATGCTCATTTTCATTGGGGCGGATCGCCAGGAAGTCGTCTGAGAAGACGGTAGCCCACTCGGGCAGTATGCGCGGGCTACTCCATCGGGTATAGTGCCAGCGCTTGTCATAGAGCGTTGGAGACCAGTCCACGAACGCGCCACTGATCTTGCCCGTCTTCTCGCTGCCCACCACATCGAAGCCGAAGATAGACGAAGGGTTATTTACATGCGGAATGCAAGTAACATGGGCGACGATCAACCCATCTTTGAAGTAGCGCTCAACATGCGCCAGACGAAACAGAGGAGACTCGTAGCGATAGTTCTCCCAACCATAATCTTCAGTCTCTAATTCTTTAACATCATTCTGCTCTAGAATTAAATCCTGCATCATTTGAGTTAATTCAATTAACTCGTCTTTAAGATTCATTATTTCGCAACTCTTCTAATTGTTCCATAATACGAATGTGATATTCAAATCCGCGATTAACTTCTTCTATATCTAGTTCAAGTTCGCGTATTGCTTTAATACATTCAGTTCGATTATCAAACTGATACATTAAACCTTCGGTTGGAATATTCTTTGCAACAATACTACCGCCAAACATAAGCCCAAGATAGTTCAAATATAAATGAGAGTTTTTCTTTACATCATCATATTCAGTAAAACCTTTAAGGTAGTGCCCGTATTTAATTGCTGCACTAGGAGTTTCGGGTTTCTCTTCAATATTTAAATAAGCATAGTCTTGTATAATATTTTCATAACGATAAAGAGAAGAGTGTGGTATTACATATTCGTCCCAGTTCTCTAGTGCATCGAAGATTGCTTCTTGGGCTAACAGATAGCGCCCATAATCATCTTTTGTAAAGTCGCCCGAAAGCAGTCTTTGTGCAAAGGCAGTCTGCTCAACTTTATCGTGTAGTTCTCGGGTCTCTTCTCTTACGTTCATTTAGTTCTCGTTATAACAGTAGATGTTGCTTACCCATGCACCTTTGGGTTCTGCACGATACTTAACAGTATCAAAGTGGCTCTGCATAATATCGATCACTTCTTTAAAGATCACTTCAGAGCCAATATCATTTAGATGGGCATGATGAAACTCCATGATAAACTCACGAACACCCGACAGAATACCAGGTTTGAGATTGCGCAGAATCTCAAGCTCGCCGCCTTCGATGTCCATCTTGATTACAGTTGGTTTCATTTCTTCAAGTACAGTGTTAAAGTTCCTGCAGGTTACAATACAAGTGTCGCGACCCCGTTTTGTCACCAGCGAATGTGCAGCTTTGTTCTTCTTAACATTCACTGAGAATCGGCGAGTTTTATCGCCATTGCCAACAACAGCGTCATTGAATAGTTTACACCTATTCGCAAAACCATTCAAGCCCACATTACGTTTTGCAAGTTCAAAATTGTCTTCGTCAGGCTCATAACCCCAGACTTCTTTCGCACCTCGCATCGATGCCCAACATGCGAAGATTCCTATATTCAAACCAAAGTCTGCGACTACATCGCCTTCTTGAATGTTGAGTTTGTTATATTCACCACCCAGAACTTCTTCTACAATAAAAGAATCAGAGGTGCCTTCGCGCACATATGCTTTAACATTCTTATGTTCATATACCGAAATTTTTTCGCGATCATCAATTGCAAATAACATTCTCACCTCTATTATTATATTTCTTAATTGTCTCTAGCAATGGCTTTGTCCAGTTATCACGATGCTCAATAAACACCTGAGGCATTTCATCGTCTACTGCAATGATCGTGACAAGTTGGACGATAGGCATGCCCGTTCGTTCTTCCCACATAATAGCGTATGCAGACTCTTGCATAAAGTAGTTCGTTATATATTCTTTCTTCTTAGGCTTGCGTGAAGTCTTGAAGTCTATTATTGAGAGTACACCGTCAAATTCAGCGACACAATCAACACGACCAGCAACCCCCAAATGCTTGGAGTATAGAGGCGATTCTTGCGCAAATACTCTTCGAATACGAGTATCAAGGATAGGCTTAACGTCGAAAAAAGAAGCAATAATGTTAGGTGAAAATCCATCTTTAAAATTCTCTATGTTGTCAATATATTTTTCAATGATTTCGTGAACTGCAGTACCACGAGTCGAAGCACGATACGAAATCTTCGCGGCTTCTTCTTCACCGACTCTTTCTTTCCATTTGCGAATACCCTCTTCGCTTAGAATCGAAAGCACAGTGGTGATCGAAGGGTACTTTACACCATCAGGTGTTTCGTAGAGTCTGCCAGTATCGCTAGTCACAGCATCTAGATCATCGTACCCTAAGTCTACTTTCACATGTTCAAACATTAACTTTCTTCAGCAGTTTCATATTGTAGTTGTTTATGCGCTTCGGTAATTCAAATCCGTCTACGAACTGTAGTTTGTTGATTTGATAACGATCATAGTTCACATCGTGGTGCCAGCGCCCATAACGCTTCACAACACGCACCACATCGGGATGCAGATTGTACAGCACCATGGTCTTCTCTTGCGTGGTGTCTTCGTAGTCTAACTTATCTGCTTGATAGACTTCTTCAGTATTACCACCGGTGACAGTCTGAGTTGCGCACTTGCCTTGCAGAAACGCATTAAACAGAATCGTGCAGTCACCACCTTTCAGAACACGCAGAGACAGGTCAATATCTTCATTATACTTGGAGCGCCAACGAATGTCTAGTGAATTATCAATCAGAATCGTACTCATGATATGAGTATTCTTAATAAACGCAGGATACTTCTGATCAGACGCACAGAAGAAACGATAGCGAGGACCTGCAAGTCTTACATTCTTATAGCGATCTACAAAGTCTTCCATCACGCGAAAGAACACGGGTGACTTGACACGATACCGTGCATTATTATGCAGACGATAGAAGTCTTGAATGTTGTCGTCAAGAATCCAGTGACGCTTCGCACCTCGCGCGATAGAGTCTTCCCAGCATGCATTACGAGCAGGTCCAGAACCCATGCCATGATTACTGAACGGCAGTTCTAGCAGTTTTGCAGTAGTAATACCAAACTTGTAGAATGCACGATTGTATGCATCAACGTCTTGAGGTTCGACAGCGATAGTATGCTCACAGCCCATATCGTTCAGAGAACGCGAGGTGTACATCGTCTCCGCGCGATTCTTTGAAATTACATAGATTGGATATTTACTCTGCTTCATCTTCTACCCAAGTAAACAGAGAGTTTTTCTCACGATCAAATGGCGGATACCAAATCGTCTTGGTTTTATCAGTAATAGGCTGCTGCATCAAAGCACGAAAAGCTTCGAAGTCTTCTTTGGTCTGAAAGCAGACATTAATTTTCTTGTATGGCTTTTTGTCTTCTTGCACAAACTCAGGCATGCCCTTCCAGTGGTCACGCCAGTTATCTGTCATTACTTCATCTTCGCCAAGAAAGGCAGAAAGATCACTAGTCGTATCTTTCACGCCATCTTGTAAAACTTCAACACAATCATCGAAGTCTGGCTTTTTGATCATTTCGCTTTTCTCTCTTGTGCTGCTTGCGCTCTGCGCTGCTTACGATTCAAAGGTTCTGTATTTAAAGGATGATCCATACCACGACCATCACTAATATCACTTACGTCTTTACGTTTTTGAGTTGCAGATATCTTATCATCATACACTTTTACTTCAACATTGTCAAGCCTTGGAATCTTGAGATTATCGTGGTTGTGATGCAGCACAAACTTTGTATTTTTAAACTCTCGAAAGATATCACGCCAGATCGGGCGCCAGTTATTCAACAAGCGATAGTTGTTCACATCACCCCTATCACTCGACAAGACAAGATCAGTGACGCTACGCATATTGAAATCAAGAATAGAATCAAAGCCGTAAAGATGGACTTCATCAGCTTTGTGACGATTCGCTGCGTAGTGAACTGCCATATGCCCACAATTAAAGTTCGTCGCATTTCCTGCATACTTAGGTACATGCGTATAGAACTCTTTGATGTTCGGTGCGTACTTTAGATAGAACGCGCTGCGCTCATACATCCAGACACGAGGGCGCGTACCGAGCACCCACATGTATCTGTCAAGATTCACAGAACCTTCTGTTAATGCCATCATCATTTTAAAGTCTACCATACAAGTAGCATAGACTTCGTTAGAAGGCACTTCGAAAGGCGGCATGTTGCAAAGAATCTTCATGCCCTTGCGAGGCTCGCGTTGATAATAATGCGCCTTATCACCATTACCAAGTATATGAATCACTTTAGCCATTGTACATCATTTTCCTTATTTGATCTTTGCCCTTTTGACCAGTCCAGTGCATTGCAAGTTTCTTAGTTGAATCTTCGCCGTCTATGATTTGGATGCGAAGCCAATTATATATGTTCGGTAAATCAGTGATATGAGTCATGCGTAAAAGCGGTGTCAAGTTTACAATTTCATGCAGAACTTCTTGATCACCAACCTTGGGTCTACCTCTGCACTCATTTGCCCATTTGTGTAGTATAGCAGGTTTGCCGCGAATTGCTATCACACCAGAGTTGTGCCATTTCTCACCGCGACGCTTGCTCCAGGGCTTGTCTTCGACCATCGCTAGTTTGTTGTCTTCGACATATTTAAAAATACCAGACACATCACCAAGCACTTCAATGTCAGTATCAAGCCAACAGGTTTCTACGCAAGGCGAAGCAAGCAGAGCAGACGGCTTATAGAACCATCCACCCGTGCTTTGCTTGGGCACTGTGATAATATCAGCAAACTCAGATACTTGATAGACCCATGCGCGCATTTCGTCAGACACACCAAAGTCTGCGAACACAATAGGTGTGTCATTGTGCTTGAGATAATTCTCAAGAAACCATTTAAGTTGCCACTCTGTATTTGAATCACAGCCGGTCAGAAAGCAGCGCTTATTAGACTTTAAGAATTTCATAGCCACCTTTATAGCCATGCTTTGCAACACAGCCCTCAAGTTTTTGAATTGTAGTGAACGATTCTTTTACGACCACAGGCCAAGGATAGTATTCTTCAAGCCATGGGAAGTAATCACGATTTAAGTAGATATCAGTCGGTCTTGCGTCTTGCTTTGCACGGTTGATAAGTGTACGCGCACCAATTGATTTTAATCGGTATGCATGCGCACCTGGGAAGTATGCTTTGCTCGTGAGCGGAATAACACCGATGCTTGTCGGCACGACAAACTTGCCATAGCTAGGCGCACCCAAAGAAATGCACCCTTGATAAGGTATAAATTTGGGAATGTTATTAATGCAGACAGCATCATGCTCAAAGATTTGATATTCTTCTTTATCACGGTAGCACATTTCCCACAGCGTATGATGCGAGAGAAACGCAGAGACGCAATTTTCGATGCGCGAATATCCTTCTTTGAAAAGATGCAGAGGAATGCCTTTCTCTTTTGCGATTTTCAGAGGATCGTCTTTAGGTGTAATCGCATCAAACATCTGCACATCATATTCAGGCATAGAATCGATGCACCGCTGAGCAATTTCAACAGACTTTGGCTCTGACTTAATTGTAATCACAAAAGATTTCATACTATTCTCTTTATAATCTCTTTTTCTTTTTTGATAACACCGCGCGATGTGGACGCACCACCATCATAATGAATCCATCGATGATGTTTTGTGTTTTCGACTAGAATCTGCCACCACCCAAATTCAGCATTTAATAATTTACAATTATTATGTAGCCTATCTACAGCTTCGAAATTCCAATCATCATATCGGTGAACAATAATACCGTTATCAAGAAACATTCCGTTGACTTTTCTTCTATGAATTTTTTGTGTCTTATCGTCTCTGTGATTCATATAAGGAAAGAAATCACTAGCAAATTCGCGAACATCAAAAATTCTATTTTCATAGTCTTTCCGCACAGAAATATTCATTGTGCATGGGGTATTATACACTTCTTTTGCATAGATTGTAAAATCTATAAAAGGTGAAACAGTGGTGTCCCATCTGCTTCTGACAATCACATCGTATTTTTCACCATACTTTTTTAAAAGCATGTTATGAACTAGCATCTGTTTTGTTTGATGTGGATGCCTTTTTGGATTTGGATTTGCAAACTTTTTGCGATACTGATAATGATCAACAGCATCGGGATTATCAAGGTAAGGTCTATAATGTATCTCAAAATCTTCTATAATTTCAATCGGTCCGTCTAGTGTGTCTAAAAATTCTTTATGCTTTTTCTCGTCATAATCCCAAACACCATAAATCATTTCTGCATTGTCAAAAGCATGCTTTAGAAATTCAATATTCCGAGAAAGAATCGCATAAGATTCTCTTATTTGACCAGATACAAAAATACCAATTTTCATAGTGTAGTAGTAGAGGGAACGCCTTGAACTTTAGTTGCATAGTTGCGAAGAACACCAAGCTGGCGAGGCATCAGTTGACGACACATGATTGCATCATTTGGCCAAGCACCGTATTCATTCACAAGCCGCAACAGTTTCACTGCACCTTCGGGCTTGATAAAGTACGCAGAGTTGCCAGGCAGACCCTGAGGAATTTGATCGATATCGATCTTAGGTACGCCTACAATAGCATTTTTAGAGTTTTGAACAGCAGTGTGATATTGCGCGGCGCGGCGTGTAGCACCACGCGGATCGTTTAGCCCTATGATATCACACTTAGATTGATTTAGCAATCCAACTTCGACTTTATTAATGAATATAGCGTCATGCTCAAAAATGAACATGCCATCTTTA
>JGI11705J14877_10000969_pt1 | contig 17062 bp, 20 predicted proteins | sample Etolaghawater15m_FD_14877 | JGI IMG/M metagenome (IMG submission 14877)
GATGACCAGTCACCGGAGGCGATGGCGCCTCTCGCCAGGTCGACCAGCACGGCGTGAGGCAGCCGGTCCGCTCGAGGCAGGTCGCGCATCGCGCGCGCCAGTGCGTCGACCGAGGGCGGGCGTCCCGTCACCCGTCGGAGCCTACGCTCGTCATGTGAGCGAGTCTCCTGCGGAGCGGCCAGCCGACGATTCGGCCGGAAGGGTTGTCGAGGCCGTTGGCATCGAGATCGTGCGCCTCGACCCCGACCTCCCGCTGCCCACCTACGCCCACGAGGGCGACGCCGGGCTCGACCTCCACGCCCGCGAGGGTGGCGCGCTGACTCCGGGCGGCGGCCGTCTGCTGGTGCCGACCGGTATCTCGATCGCCATCCCGCTCGGATACGCCGGGTTCGTACTGCCGCGATCGGGCCTCGCCCTCCGTCATGGGATCAGCGTGGTGAACGCCCCGGGACTCATCGACTGCGCCTACCGCGGTGAGATCAAAGTGGTGTTGGTGAACACCGACCCGTCGGAGCCGTTCGAGTTCACACGAGGTGACCGCATCGCCCAGTTAGTCGTGCAGCGAGTCGAACAGGTCGAATGGCGAGAAGTCGCCGAACTCGACGGTCACGACCGCGGCGGCGGCTTCGGTCACTCGGGCCGCTGAACGGCGAATTCGACTCGAGGCGCGTCAGTTCTCGGTGACGGTGACCGAGAGGATGCGCACCTCTTCGAGTGGCGGCACGCCGTTGGACTCCGGGTTCCCGACCGCGTCGAGAGCGACCAAGGTGTCGTCGAGGCCTTCGGTGACCTGACCGAACAGGCTGTAGTTCGGTGGGAGCGCGGCGCCGCGATCGCCGGAGATGATGAAGAACTGGCTGCCGTTGGTGTCCGGTCCGCTGTTGGCCATGGCGAGCGAGCCGATCTGGTAGTCGCCGACGGCGGGCAGTTCATCGGGGAAGCGGTAGCCGGGCCCGCCCGTGCCGGTCGCCGTTGGGTCACCGCACTGGACAACGAAGTCGGGGATGATCCGGTGGCAGACCGTGTCATCGAAGTAGCGGTAGCGGGCGAGAGTCACGAAGTTGTTGACGGTGAGTGGAGCGGCCGCTGGATCGAGCTCGACGGTCAGGTTGCCGAAGTTGGTCTCGATGACGGCCGAGTACGACCCCGCCTCATCGATACACATCGGGGGGTAGCCGTCGAACTCGCGACGCTGCCCCGTGGAGCCATCGGTCGGGGGGCAGGCCTCGGCACTCACCTCGGTCACCGTGGTCACGTCTTCGACAACCTCGGTGGTCGGATCATCGACCCGCTGGTTCACGGCCTCGTCGTCACCGGAGAAGGCGCCCCCAATGGCGGCGATCGCGACGACCGCGCCGATCGCGCCGACGAGCACAACTCCCCATCGGGTCGCGCGACGGCGCACGCCGACCATGCGCTCCCGTCGAACCTCCCGCTGCTGGCGTGCCGCCCGGTTGGCCTTCTTGCGTTCGCGTTTCGCCGTTCCCACGAGTGGGGAAGGCTACCGGCCCGCCCTAGCCGACTCGGGTCGGTTCGTCGCCCGCGTCCTCGTCGAATCCGCTCGACTCGGGCGCCGCATGCGGATCGAAGTCGTCGCCGACGCTTACCTCACCATTGACGAGGTGGATCCAGGTGCCGCCGAGGTTCGGAACCCGATCGGCCAGGAGACCCTGATGACGCCGGAGCGCCCGGATCACCCCCGAGTGAGAGACGACGAGGGTCGGCGCGCTACCGATCGCCGCGCGAAGGAGTTCGAGAGCCGTCTCGGTCGCGCGAGCGACGACCTGCTCGACCGGTTCGAAGCTGGGCGGGCGGCGATGGTCGTCGAGATAACCGGGCCAGTCGCGGCGGATCTCGTCGGGAGTCAGCCCCTGCCATTCACCGGCGTGGGCCTCGCGCCACCGGTCGTCGATGCGAGGCGTATCGAGGTCGAGATGCGCGGCGATGATCCGAGCCGTCTCAGCGGCTCGCGACAACTGACTCGACACGACCGCGCCGAAGCGGATGTCGGCGTCGACGAGGGCGATGGCTGCCCGTCGCGCCTGATCTCGGCCGAGGTCGCTCAGGTCGATGTCGGCGCTGCCCTGCCACTTCGCCCGCGCGTTCCACAGGCTTTGACCGTGGCGGAGCACGAGCAACGACGCCTCGGATTTCATCCCCCGAGCATCGCCGGACACACTCGCGTTCACGCGTGCCGAGGGTAGTGGCGGTCGCCGGAGCCGCTCTCAGCCGGTGGGTACGATGTGGCCGTGCCGGTGCTCAGACTGTTCGCGGCCGCACGGGAGGCGGCGGGAACCGGGCGCGACTCCGTGGAGGGCGCTGATGTCGACGCTGTGCTGCGTGCCGCGGTCGATCGGTATGGGGAGCGGTTCGCCGAGGTGCTTCCCTCGTGTCGGATCTGGGTGAACGGTGATCCGGCCGAATCGGGCCACCCCGTCACCGACCAGGACGAGGTGGCGGTGTTGCCGCCGGTGTCCGGAGGCGCGCGATGAGTGACACCGGTGCTGGCGACCCGACCGCGCTCAGCCTCACTGATTTGCGCGCTGAGCGGTCCGCGCTGCAAGACGCCGACGATGTCGTGTCGTATGTGCGCCGGGCTGCGCAGGCGCGCCTCGATCTCGCTCGCGCGGAGGCTGCGCGCCGGGTGCTCGCCGCACAAGGCGTCGTCGAAGCCGTCGATCCCGACATCTCCGGAGAGTTGCGTCGCGTGCTCTCCAACCAGTTGCGTCCGCGTGGCCCGGCCACGGGAGCACCGAGGCCGCCGCGAGAGGAACGGTTCGACATGGGCGACGACGAGCGCGCCCGCGAACTCGACCAGATCTGCGCTGATGGCGGTTTCTCTCGTTTGGGTGGTCTGACCGACGACGAGTTGTCGGGTCTTGTTGGCGCGTTGGAGGCGTTCGAGCGAGCGATCTCCGATGATCGGAGACAGCGGTTCGAGCGCATCGACGCGCTGAGCGCCGAACTGGCGCGCCGCTACCGCGACGGCGAAGTCGACGTCGACTCGCTCTTCGCCGACGGGAATGGAAACGACCCTCAGTAGCGTTCCTCTCTCGTAGCGACCGGCCGGTCGCGGCGTCCCGAGCACTGAGGAGGGGAGACATGAGGGCTGCCGTCATCTCCATGCACACCTCCCCGCTCGCGCAGCCGGGCTCAGGCGACAGCGGCGGCATGAACGTCTATGTCCTTGAGACGGTGTCCGCGCTCGCTCACCTCGGTGTCGACTGTGTGACCTACACGCGGGCCGATGCCGCTGGACTTCCCCGGGAGGTGCTCGTCGAGCCGGGCCACCTGGTGGTGCACATCGAAGCCGGTCCGCATCACCTCCCGAAGGAGGCGCTCACCGATGTGCTCGATGAGTTCACCGACGCGGTCGCGGCCGACATCGCCGCTCGTGGCGGTGTCGATGTCATTCACGCCAATTATTGGATGAGCGGCATCGTCGCCCATCGACTGAAGCACCGCCTCGACATCCCGTTCGTCACTACGTTCCACACGCTCGCTCGGGTGAAGGCATCTGGCGGCGACGTCGAGTCGATCGAGCGCGATCGTGCTGAGGCCGAGGTGATCGGTTGCGCTGACGCGGTCTGCGTGTCGTGTGATGCCGAGGCCGACGACTTCCGTCGTCACTACGGGGATCCGGCGGGCCGACTTGAGATCGTGTCGCCCGGGGTTGAGCACGCCTTCTTCACTCCCGGCGACCGGACGGGAGCCCGGCGCGCCATCGGTGCGGAGACCGATTCGCCGCTGATCGTGTTCGTTGGTCGCATCCAGCCCCTGAAGGGCCCTGATGTCGCGATACGCGCCCTCGCTCTGTCTCGACATCGCGACGCGCGGTTGATCGTGGTGGGTGGAGCGAGCGGGCCTGAAGGCGGCGAGGAGTTCGAGCGGATGGTCGGCCTCGTCGATGATCTTGGGCTTGGTGACCGGGTCGAGTTCCGACCCCCGCAGGCCCATCATCTGCTGTCGACGTACTACCGGGCTGCCGACGTGGTGGTGGTGCCGAGCCGCAGTGAGAGCTTCGGGCTGGTGGCGCTCGAAGCGAGCGCCTGTGGAACCCCGGTCGTGGCGAGCGCCGTCGGTGGACTGTTGTCGTTGGTCGATGATGGCGAGTCGGGCTTCCTCGTGGATGATCGCCGTCCCGCGAGTTTCGCGACGTCGATCGACGCGATCCTCGACGACCCGGCGATGGCGACCTCAATGTCGATGACCGCGTCGCTCCGCTCGAGTCGCTACACCTGGCGGGCGGCCGCCGAGCGCCTGCGGGCCACCTATCGGACGGTGATCGACCGCTCCCAGGTGGTGTGCCAGTGAGTGAACTCCGGTCGGTGGCCGAGGTCGCCGATCTCGTCGCGGTTATCGACGCGGCGCTTGAGCGGTTCCGTGAGGAGCACGAGATCGTGCTGGCGATCGACCGTGGCACGACCGACGGCACGCGGTTCGGCGAGCCTCGCTGGTATGTGCGGATGGCGGGGGAGGAGAAGGACGTCATCACCGTCTGGTTGACCCTCGGGCAGCGGACGCTCCGCTACGAGACCTACGTGTTGCCGGCGCCGGAGGAGAACGTGTCGGAATTCAACGAGCAGTTGCTGAGACGCAATGACGCCCTCGTCGGCGCCCACTTCTCGATCGGCGCTGAGGACGCCGTATACCTCCGCGGCGAGTTGGTTGACGCCGCGGTCGACAGCGCCGAGGTGGATCGCATCCTCGGCACCCTGTACGCGACCGTCGAGCAGGTCTTCCGGCCGCTGCTTCGAATCGGATTCGCGAGCCGCGTCACCGACAGGTGATCAGGCCTTCCGGCCACTCAGCCACCGGTGCCCTCTGCACCGGTCCGGTCGGGTCGGCATCATTGGGAGGTCGGATCCCCGAGTCGATCCGGCCGGGCTACCAGCGTCGGTCGAGGTCGATCGCGACCTAACGTGCCGCCATGGGAGAAACGCGATCGACCCTCGCTGTCATCGGCGGCGGGAACATGGGAGCTGCCCTCGTCGCCGGGATCATCGCCGAGGGCGCGGTAGCCCCGGAGGCGATCGTTGTCGTCGAATCCTCCGAGGAGCGCCGCGCCGCTCTCGCTGACCTCCTGCCGGGAGTGATGGTCTCGGCTGACATCGTGCCGGCCGAATCCGCGTTGATCGCCGTGAAGCCGCCGGCCGTCGTCGATGTGGCGCGGGCCGTCACCATCGCTGGAGTCGACCGGGTTGTCTCGATCGCGGCTGGGGTGACGACCGCGTCGATCCGGGCGGCGGTTGGCGAGGCGGCCGACGGGCGTCATGTGGATGTGGCGCGGGCGATGCCGAACACGCCGGCCATGGTCGGTCGCGGGGTCACGGCGATCTGCGCTGACGCCGAGTCCGATCCCGGGGTGCTCGACTGGGCCGAAGGTCTGCTTCGCGCGGTCGGGGTGGTCGAGCGGATCGACGAATCACTCTTCGACGCGGTGACCGCAGTGACCGGCTCGGGTCCCGCCTATGTGTTCGCCTTCGCCGAAGGTCTCATCGAGGCCGCGCGCTCCATCGGACTGCCGGCTGATCGCGTGCCCGGCATGGTGTCGGAACTGCTGCTCGGGTCGGCGACTCTGCTGGCTGAGCGGGGTGACGCCGCAGCGTTACGAATCGCGGTGACCTCACCGGGTGGAACTACGGCGGCGGGGCTCGGCGAGTTCGAGCGACTCGGTCTCGACGCGATGATCGCCGCCGCGGTGGAGGCAGCCCGGGATCGCGGGCGCGAACTTGGCGCTGGGTGAACCGCGCATGTCCGGCGGATGTCCGCTTGTGAAAAGAATCCCGAGTGTGTCGCTTTTCACACCACCGATCGCCTGCTTAGACTGAAGGTCTCAGTCGCACCGGGCAACCGGTCGCGCCGACGGGGCTGGTGCCATCGGGGGGTTGGCACCAGCCCCGGTCGTTTTTTCGGCGAGTGCTACTCCGGTGCTCTCCGCCGAGTCGCATTCATCGCGCGGGTACGGTTCGGGCGTGCGGCGAATCGGTCTGCTCGGCGGCATGTCGTGGGAGTCGTCGGTCGAGTACGAGCGCGTGATCAACCGCGAGGTCCGCGCCCGTTGTGGTGGTGTCGCCTCAGCCGATCTTGTGGTCCGCTCCCTCGACTTCTCGGTCATCGAACAACTCCAGGCAAGCGATCGATGGGAGGAGGCCGGCGATGTGCTCGCCGCCGCGGCGATCGACCTCGAGCGAGCGGGCGCCGAGGTGATCGTGCTGTGCACCAACACGATGCACCGGGTGATCGATCGGATCGAGGCCGCGGTCTCGGCTGAGGTGCTGCACATCGCCGACGCCACCGCCGAAGCCGCTCGCCGGTCCGGTGTGGCCGATCTCGCGCTGCTCGGCACTCGATACACAATGGAGGCTGACTTCTACGCCGGCCGGCTCCGCGAGCGACACGGGCTCACGGTTCGCGTCCCGGGCGAGGCGGACCGGGCCGAGTTGCACCGGATCATCTACGAGGAGCTCGTGGTCGGGGTGATCGACTCCACTTCGAAGCAGCGAGTGGTCGACATGGTGGAACGTTGCGTCGTTGATGGGGCCACCGGGGTGATCGCTGGGTGCACGGAGATCGAGTTGCTGATCGGTCCCGACGACGTTCCGGTCGAGTTCTTGCCGACGGCGCGACTCCACGCACTGGCAGCAGTTGACCGCGCGTTCGCCGACTGAGCGACCGTTAGCGTGCTGGCGTGGCCCGCCGGTACGAGCATGTGAGCCTGCTGACCGACTACGGGACGGCGGATGAGTTCGTTGGAGTGGTGCACGCGGTCATCGCCGACATCGCCCCTCACGCTCGCATCACCGACCTCACCCACGGGATTGCGCCCTTCGATGTGCGCGCGGGCTCTCTCGCGCTGGTGCGCTCGATTGGGTACGTCCCGGAGGGGGTTGTGGTCGCCGTGGTCGATCCCGGGGTGGGCACGGAGCGTCGGGCTGTTGCGATCGAGGTCGGCGACGGAGCCGGAATTCTCGTCGGACCCGACAACGGGCTGCTTGCCCCGGCGGTCGCGCTCGCAGGTGGAGCGGGTCGCGCGGTGGTGCTCGACGATCCGAGCTTCCATCTCGAGACGCCCGGGGACACCTTCGCCGGCCGCGACATTTTCGCTCCGGCCGCCGCTCACCTGTGCAACGGCGTTGATCTCGCCGAGCTCGGCTCGGCGGTCGACCCAGCGGCGCTGATGCCCGGCACGATCCCGCTTCCACGGCATGAGGGCGATGAGGTGATCGCTGAGGTGCTGTGGGTTGACCGATTCGGTAACTGCCAGATCAACCTCGGCTCGGAGGAGTTGCCTCCGGGGTGGGGGACGGTGCTCACCCTCCGACTCGACGACCCGACCTCGGCGACGGGATCGGTGCGCCGATCGGTGCGTCGGTGCTCGACCTTCGGTGAGATCGGTGGAGGCATCGGCTTGGTGGCCGACTCGCACGGCTTGTTCGCCGTGTGCCTCGACCGTGGTTCGGCGGCCGCGGAACTCGGCATCGGCGAAGGCGATCAAGTGGTGCTCACCGACGGCGGCGGCGCTGACCCTGTCACCGTCCCGGTCGAACTCGGCCGCGGGTAGGGTCGCGGCGTGCGTCCCGCCACCACCTTGGCCCTCGGTTTGCTGCTCGCGGCGATTCTCGTCGCCGGCATCGTCTCGCTCGTCCGTCTCTGAGCCGTCGCCTCGGTCCGCGTCACGCTCGCGACGCTGGTTTTGGCAGGGAAAATCCGTGCCAAGGAATCTTGAGCAGGCTTTGTGAAAACTTGCACGAGCCTCCTACCCTTGACGTCGATGCCCCCCCATCGCACGAAACGACGCATCCCCGATGCCACGGTGTCGCGCCTGCCGATCTACCTCCAGATCTTGACGGCGCAACTCGAGGTCGGTGTCTCGAACATGTCTTCGGAGGAACTCGCCGGACTGGCCGGTGTCAATGCCGCGAAGGTCCGCAAAGACCTTAGCTATCTCGGCAGTTACGGCACCCGGGGCGTCGGTTACGAGGTGCAGTACCTCGTGTATCAGATCCGCCACGAACTCGGTCTCGAGCACGACTGGCACGTCGTGATCGTCGGTGCTGGCAACCTCGGGCAGGCACTCGCCGGCTACGGCGGTTTCGCTGACCGGGGCTATCCGGTCGCAGGGATCGTCGATGTGTCACCCGACAAGGTCGACACCGTCGTCGGCGGAGTTCGGGTGCGTCCCCTCGACGACCTCCATCAGATCGTGTCGGCGAAGAACGTGTCGATCGGTGTCATCGCCACCCCGAGCGAGGCTGCTCAAGAAGCGGCCGATCTGCTGGTGCGAGCCGGGGTCACGAGCATCCTCAACTTCGCCTCGGTGGTGCTCTCGGTGCCCCTCGGTGTGACCGTTCGCAAAGTCGACCTCGCCGTCGAGCTCCAGATCCTCTCGTATCACGAGCAGCGTCGGGCCGCGGCCTCCACCGGACTCCGAGCCGTGTCGGGCGAGGCCGGACGCGGCGCGAGCGCATAGGGTTCGATCGATGTCGATTCTCGTCGTCGGAGTGAACCACCGGACCGCTCCGCTCAGCGTGCTTGAGCGGTTGACGCTCACCGGCGACGAGATCTCCAAGACCGTCGCCGGGCTCGCCGCCCGAGACAACCTGCGCGAGGTCGTGGTGCTCAGCACCTGTAACCGCACCGAGGTCTACGCCGTTACCGAGCGCTTCCATGGCGCCTACGCCGACATCAGCGACCATCTCTGCACGGTGAGCGGACTCAATGCCGACGAGTTGACCCCGCACCTCTACTCGGAGCACGACGATGCCGCTGTCTCTCATCTCTTCGAGGTGGCTGCCGGCCTCGACTCCGTCGTCGTCGGGGAAGGCGAGATTCTCGGCCAGGTGCGCGACGCCTGGGAGGTGGCTCGCAGCGAGGGCGGCGCCCGCACCTCAGCCAACCTGATGTTCCGACTCGCCCTAGAAGTGGGCAAGCGCGCCCGCACCGAAACCGCCATCGCTCGTGGCACCGCCTCAATCAGCCACGCCGCCGTGGAGATGGTCGCCGAACGCCTCGGTGATCTCGTGGGACGACGGGTGCTCGTCGTCGGAGCCGGTTCGATGGGTGAGGGCATCACCGTCGCCCTCGACGCGGCCGGAGCCGAGTCGGTCACTGTGCTCAACCGCGACATCTCTCGCGCCGATCGGGTTGCGACTCGGGTCGGCGGACAGGCGGCCGGCCTCGACGCCCTGCGCACCCATCTCGCCGACGCCGATGTGGTGCTCACGTGCACCGGTGCCGATGGCGCCCTGATCGACGCCGACATGGTCACCGCGGTCCGCGAGCCGGGCCGACCGGTCGTCTTCGTCGACATCGCGGTGCCCCGCGACGTCGACGCGCGTGTCGCCACACTTCCCGACACCGTGGTGCTCGATCTCGACGATCTGAGCGCATGGGCCGATCGTGGACGAGCCGAGCGCCTCGCCGAGACCGATGATGTGCGACGCCTCGTCGCCGAACAGGTCGACCGCTTCGCGGCCGAACTCACCGCCATGCAGGCGGCGCCCCTGGTGGCCGCCATGCGCGAGCGCGCCGAGGAGGTGCGCATCGCTGAGGTCGATCGGTTCGCCTCGCGACTCGATGGTCTCACCGCCGATCAGCGGGCGGCCGTCGATGCCCTCACGAAGGGCATCGTCAACAAGTTGCTCCACGAACCCTCGGTCCGTCTGCGTTCGCAGGCCGGAACACCGCAGGGTGAGCGCAACGCCGCCGCGGTCGCCGACCTCTTCGACATCGAGTGACCCGAGCGTGAGCGTCGACCGGGTGCTCCGCCTCGCCACACGGTCCAGTCCCCAGGCGCGCACCCAGGCCTCGGCCGTCGCCGATGCGCTGGCTGCGGCTGGCCATCCGTGCGAACTCGTCTTCGTGGACACCGAAGGCGACCGTTCGCAGTCGGCCGGCACCCCGCTCCACACCATCGGAGGTCGCGGGGTGTTCACCAAAGAGGTTCAACGGGCGGTGCTCGACGGTCGCGCCGATCTCGCCGCCCACTCCGCCAAGGACCTCCCGACGGAGCCGGTGGATGGCCTCATGGTGTCGGCGTGGACGAAGCGTCGCAGCGCCCGAGACGCCCTCGTCGGTCGCCCCCTCGACGATCTCGCTCCGGGGGCGACGATCGCGACCGGTTCAGTGCGTCGCCGCGCCCAACTGTCGGCGGTTCGCGGCGATCTGCGCTTCGTGGAGCTTCGCGGGAACATCGGCACGCGGCTCGAGCGAATCCCCGACGGTGGGGCGATCGTGATGGCGGTAGCGGCCCTTGAGGTGCTCGGTCTGACCGATCGAATCGCCGAGGAACTCGATCCAACCGAGTTCGTGCCAGCCGTCGGTCAGGGCTGCGTCGCCGTGGAATGTCGCACCGATGACGAGGTAGCGATCGCGGCCCTGTCGGGTGTGAACCATTCGGCGACCGCTCGGTCGGTGGTGCTCGAGCGCGCCTTTCTCGCCGAGCTTGGCTCGGGCTGCTCGCTACCGGTCGGCGCCCATCACGCAGATGGTCTGCTCCGCACCTTCCTCGCCGGAGCGGCAGGCGCGATCGATCGGCAATCGGTTCCGATCGACGAGTCGACGCCGGTCGACACGGCCCGTGCCGCGGCGCGCGCCGCGCTCGAATCGGTCGGTGGCTGGTGAGCGCCGAGGGCCCGCTGTCGGGCCGCACCGTCATCACCACCCGCGAGATGCCCGGTGACCTTGATCGTCGTCTCGTCGCGCTCGGCGCCCACGTCGTTCAGGTGCCGATGATCGAGGTGGTCGATCTCGACGTCGAGCCGGTCGAGGGTCCACTCGACTGGGTGGTCGTCACGTCTCGTCATGGTGCGTCGCGCCTCGTCGATCTCCTCACCGCCGATAACGGTCGGCCGTCGCTCGCCGCCGTTGGTGTCGCCTCCGCCCGGGTGCTCGCCGAGGTGGTGGGCCGCGAGGTCGATCTCGTGCCTGACCATCAAACCGGTGACGACCTCGCCGCCGAACTCCTCACCCGGGTCTCAAGCGGTGATCGGGTGTTGGTCGCTCTCGGCGATCTTGCCTCGCGCACTGTGATCGACTCGCTCACCGCGGCTGGGGTGCAGGTGGAGGAGCGAACCGTCTACGCGACCCGACGTCGACGTCCCGGCGCGGAGCAACTCACCGCTGCTTCGGGGGCCGACGCCGTGCTGCTTGCCAGTGGCTCGGCCGCCACCGCATGGGCGGATGCCGGCCCCATCGATGCCGGAGCGATCGTGGCGATCGGACCAACCACCGCTGAGGCGGCGCGAACGGCCGGCCTTGAGGTGACGGCAATCGCCGAGGATCATTCGATCGACGGTCTCGTCGACGCGGTGGTCGCCCTTCTCGGTCGCCGCTGATCGGCGCGCCTCACGTCGAGGTGTCCGCCGGGGCCCCTCGGCCGTACCATGCGCGCATGGGTCAGGGCCGCTTCCCCCAGCACCGTCCCCGTCGCCTCCGCGGCACAGCCGCGATGCGCGACCTCGTCGCCGAGACCCGGCTCCACACCTCCGACCTCATCGCGCCACTCTTCGTGCGCGAGGGCATCGACCGGCCCGAGCCGATCACGTCGCTTCCCGGAGTGGTGCAACACACCATCGACTCGCTCGTGACCGAGGTGAGCCAGCTCGCCGATCTCGGTGTCCGCTCGGTGATGCTCTTCGGAGTTCCTGCCCATAAGGACGCGGTCGGATCGGGGTCGTGCGATCGCGATGGGATCGTCCAGGTCGCTCTCCGCGAGTTGCGCGCCGCGGTTGGTGATCGGGTCGTGCTGATGGCTGACCTGTGCGTGGATGAGTACACCGATCACGGTCACTGCGGCATCGTTCGCCCTGACGGCTCGGTCGACAACGACCGCACCCTCGAGATCTACTGTGCCGCCGCTCTCGCCCAGGCCGAGGCCGGGGCCCACGTGGTCGCCCCCTCCGGGATGATGGACGGCCAGGTCGGAGCGATCCGCTCTGCTCTCGACGCTGCGGGGCACGACACGACGGCGATCCTCGCCTATTCGGCGAAGTACGCGAGCGCCCTCTATGGCCCGTTCCGGGACGCCGTCGATGTCACGATCGCTGATGGCGGTGACCGTCGCGGCTATCAGCAGGACCCACGGAACGCCCGCGAGTCGCTCGTTGAGGTAGCGGCCGATGTCGAGCAGGGAGCCGACATGGTGATGGTGAAGCCGGCGCTCGCGTATCTCGATGTGATCTCGGCGGTTCGCGCTTCGGTCGATCTCCCGCTTGCCGCCTATCACGTCAGTGGTGAGTACGCGATGGTGCACGCGGCCGCCGAGCGCGGCTGGGTCGATGGCGACGCGGTGATGCTCGAGCACCTCACCTCGATTCGTCGGGCCGGAGCGGACGTGATCCTGTCGTATGCGACCCGGTGGTTTGCCGAGGGCGCTGGGGGCTTGCGGTGATCCCGTATTGCGATCCGGCGCGTTGCGAGCGGCCGGCTGCACCCCGGCGCTGTGCGTGGGCGCCGGCCTCGCTGACAACGACGCGGTGTTCGCGCGATCGGTGGCGGCGATCCCGGGTGGGGTCAACTCGTCGATTCGGGCGTTCTCATCGGTCGGTGGTCGTCCGTATGTCGTGTCACGAGCCGAGGGCGCACGTGTCTGGGACGTCGAGGGCAATGAGTACATCGACCTAGTCCAGAGTTACGGCGCGATCATCCTCGGCCACGCCCATCCGGCTGTGGTTGCCGCTGTCGGCGAGGCCGCGACCGCTGGCACCTCCTATGGCGCTCCGACGACCCGCGAGATGAAACTCGCCGAGGCCGTGCGAGAGCGCGTGCCGTCGTGCGAGCGCGTGAGGTTCATGAACTCGGGCACCGAGGCGACCTCGACGGCGGTTCGTCTCGCCCGTGGACACACCGGTCGCGACCGGGTGGTCATCTTCCACGGAAACTTCCATGGTGCGACCGATGCCCTGCTCGCCGCCGGAGGCAGTGGGGTGGCCACCCTCGGCCTCCCGGGCACCGCTGGGGTGCCGGCGGGCTCGGTGGCGGAGACGCTTGTGGTGCCTTACAACCGGGTGCCGGAACTGGATGAGTCGGTGGCGGCGGTCATCGTTGAACCGGTGGCGGCGAACATGGGTCTTGTCGCGCCGGCGCCTGGATTCCTCGAGGGGCTGCGCGCCGAATGCGATCGCGTTGGGGCGCTCCTCATCTTCGACGAGGTGATCACTGGCTTCCGGCTCGGCGCCGATGGGGCTCAGGGCCGCTTCGGGGTCACCCCCGATCTCACGACCTTCGGCAAGGTCATCGGGGGCGGTCTGCCGATCGGCGCGGTCGGTGGACGCGTCGAGGTGATGGAGTCGCTGTCACCGCTCGGTCCGGTGTTCCACGCGGGCACCCTCGCCGGCAACCCGATCGCGACCGCTGCCGGACTCGCCGCGCTCGATCTACTCGATGCCCCCGTCTACGAGTTGCTGGAGGCTCGGGTCGCACGCCTGTCGGCGGCGTTGACCGACGTGTGTCGGACCGCCGGTCTCGCCGTGTCGTTCCCGACTGTCGGGACGCTGATGGGCATGTACCTCGGCGATGGTGATACCCCGGTTGATTTCGCCGGGGCGAAGACCACCGACGAGGCGGCATACGCGCGGTTCTTCCACGCCATGCTCGCCGAGGGTGTGGCGATGGCGCCTGGCGCTTACGAGGCGATCTTCGTCGGGCTCGCCCACGACGACTCGGTGCTCGACCGCATCGTTGAGGCGGCCTCGGTGGCGGCACGGGTCGCGGCGGACGGCTGACCGCCCGCGGCGACGATCTAGGGTCGCCGCATGCAGAGCGCCCTCGACAACGGCACGCCGATCACGATCGCTGAGGTGGCGGGGTCGTCCCGCGGACTGGTGATCGCCCCTGACATTTTCGGTTTGCGGCCCCTCTTTACCGACATGGTTGAGCGCCTCGCTTCGGAGTGGGGGATGACGACGGTGGCGGTCGAGCCCTTTCCGGGTCGTGAGCTTGGCCCTGATCTCGAACCGCGTTACGCGGCGGTGCCGGCGCTCGCCGACGAGGCGGTGCTCGGGGATCTCGTCGCGGCCGCGGAGCGGACCGGCTGCGAGTCGGTCGGGTTGATCGGTTTCTGCATGGGCGGCATGTACTGCTTCAAGGCGGCGTCGACCGGTCGCTTCGATCGCATCGCCTCCTTCTACGGGATGATCCGGCTGCCCGAGCCGTGGCGTTCACCCGGTCAGGGGGAGCCCCTCGACCTCGTGGTCGCCGATCCGGAGTCGGTGCTCGCGGTGATCGGTGAACTCGATCCGTACACGCCGCCGGACGCGGTGGTCGAACTTGAGGCGACCGGGGTGGGGACGCTCAGGTTCCCTGAGGCGGAGCACGGTTTCGCTCACGATTCGACCCGGCCGTCGCACCGGGCCGCTGATGCCGCCGATGCGTTTGCCCGTTCGAAGGAGTGGCTTACCGGGCACTGAACAGCCCGAACGGGCATGTGTCACCGGTGATACCATCCGGTTATGCACCGGGTGACCATCCGTGAGCTTCGGCATCGAGGCGGTGAGGTCGTCGACCGAGCGCGGCGCGGGGAGAAGCTGACGATCACNCGAGATGGGNANGCGGTCGCGGTTTTGACNGGTGTTCCCCGTGAGGCGATCTCACTCGACGAACTCCGGCGTCGGCGCTCAACACTTCCTCAGGTCGATCCGAGAGTGCTTCGCCAGGACATCGACCAATTCATCGACCAGTCGATGTGAGATGGCGTCCGGGATCCTCGACACGAGCACGCTCATCCTTCTCGCCTCGATCGCAGACACCTCGTCACTCCCGACCGAACCGCTGATCACCGCGGTGACTCTTGCCGAGTTGAGCGTCGGCCCGCTCGTGGCGGGTGACGACGCTGAGCGTGCTGCTCGGCAGGCTCATCTGCAGCAGGCGGAGTCAGACTTCGACCCGCTTCCCTTCGACGCTGAAGCAGCGAGAGCGTTCGGGCGGGTCGCTGCTGACCTTCGAGCGGCGGGGAGAAAGCCAGCAGCTCGTGCCTATGACGCGATGATCGCAGCGATTGGAATCGCTCGGGGCTTGCCAATCCACACGTGCAACCCCGATGACTTCCGAGGCATCTCGCAGCTGACCGTGATTCCGGTTGTCAACCCGTCGAGTTGACGGGATCTGGCAGTTGTGGCTCAGCGGGCTCGGTTCTCGAGCCGGTCGCGCTCGATGATCCGGTAGTTGCGCTCGTGCTGCTCGAGCCAGCCGAGGCGGGCGAAGCTGGCGATCGCCTTGTTGACCCGTTCGCGGGAGGCACCGACCATGCCGGCGAGTTCCTCCTGTGTGACGGGAAGAACGAACTCCTCGCGGCCCGCGGAGAGTTCGACGATCTTCTTGGCGGTCCGTCCGGTCACGTCAAGGAAGACCGAGTCGGCGAGCACCTCGTCCATGGCGCGCAACCGTCGAGCGAGCATGCGCGCGGCGTTCCAGAGCAGGCTCGGCTCGTCGTCGAGCATCTCGCGCACCGCCTCGAACGGGATCTCGAGCACCTCGGAGACGCTGAGCGCGCGGGCGCCGGCGGAGCGCGGACCGTCATCGAGCAGTCCGAGTTCGCCGAAGAGGTCACCGTCTTCCATGAGAGCAACCACTGATTCGCGGTCGTCGACCTCGCTCGACATGACGATGGCGATCCGTCCGCTGATCACGATGAACAGGAAATGCGGGGTGTCGCCTTCCGCGAAGAGGGTTTCGCCTCGTGAGAGCGCGCGTCGATGAGATTGGGCGGCGACGCGCTCGAGTGCCGGGGTCGACGCATCGGTGAAGAAGTCGACCTTGGAGAGGAGGTTGATGAGGGAGGTATCGCTGTCTGGCATCTCGATAGGACGGTACTACCCTCCGAGTCGTGACCGATGGTGCGGCGGTGTGGACGGTCGTCGTTGGCGCCGGTCGCGGAACGCGGTTCGGTGGCCTCAAGCAGTACGAGGAGGTCGGTGGCAGCCGCATCATCGATCGCTCGGTGTCGGCCGCTCGCGCGGCTGGTTCGCAGGTGATTCTGGTGGTGCCGGCGGAGGATGCCGAACGTGAGGGTGGCGTCGCCGGAGGAGAGTCTCGGGCGGAGAGCGTTCGCGCTGGCTTGGCTGCGGTTCCTGATGATGCCGAGATCATCTGTGTGCACGACGCCGCTCGACCGTTCGCGTCGGTGGCGATGTTCGAGCGGGTGATCGCCGCGGTACGAGCCGGGGCCGATGGTGCGGTGCCGGGCATGCCGGTGAGCGACACCATCAAGGTGGTTCGCTCGGTTGACGGCGAACTCGAGGTGGCTTCGACCCTTGAGCGCTCCACACTGAGCGCCGTGCAGACCCCGCAGGCCTTCCGTGCTGATGTGCTCCGCGCCGCCCACGCCGGTGGTGCCGACGGCACCGATGACGCGTCGTTAGTGGAGGCATCCGGTGGCCGGGTTGTCGTCGTTGAGGGTGAGGCCGTGAATCGCAAGATCACGACGACGGACGATCTTGAGTGGGCCCGAGGGATGGTTGGGCGATGAGCATTCCTGACGTCCGTGTCGGCCAGGGATTCGATGTGCATCGGTTCGAAGTCGAGCCAAGCGGTTCGCGTCGGCTGGTGCTCGGGGGTTGCGTGTTCGATGGTGAGCCGGCGCTCATCGGACACTCCGACGCTGATGTGCCTGCCCATGCGATAGCTGATGCACTGCTCTCGGCTGGTGGGCTCGGTGACCTCGGTGCGCACTTCCCAGACACCGACCCACGTTGGGAGGGGGCGGACTCCCTCGAGATTCTCGCCGAGGTCTCGGGGATGGTGCGCGCCGATGGTTGGTCGATTGGGAACGCCTCGGTGGCACTCGTCTGCGAGCGTCCGCGGATCGCGCCCCGTCGCGCGGAGATGGAGTCGAACCTGTCGACCGCAGTCGGTGCTCCGGTGTCGCTGACTGGGCGTCGCGCTGAGGGGCTCGGCGCCATCGGCCGGGTCGAGGGAATTGCCGGGTTCGCCTCGGTGGTGATCCTCCGATGAGTGGTCAGCGTCGAACTGGCCGTGCATCGGGTCGGCCGGGCCAGTCGCGTCCGGCGGCCGGCCGGGGTGGCGCGAAGCGCGGTGGACCGTCTCGTGGAGGCGCCCCTCG
>JGI11705J14877_10000970_pt1 | contig 17058 bp, 3 predicted proteins | sample Etolaghawater15m_FD_14877 | JGI IMG/M metagenome (IMG submission 14877)
AAGTTTCTTTTACTCGGGCAGGTACACCAATAACACGTAATATTCCTGTTCAAGAAATTTATCTAGAAAATCATCCATTCACAACCAATCAAAAAATTGTTTATGATGGTCCTAGTAGTGCTATTGAAGTTAAGATATCTCCTAGTGATTCCTCTAACATAGATTTAGAGGACTTTGCTACATTGTATGCTGTAAAAACTAGTGCAAATACTATTGGAATAAAAACTGGAATTGGAACAACTTCAAATTTATATTTTATCGAGGCTGATGATAAAATTAAGGCATCTTTTAGAACAGATTATGATCAAATAACGGTAGATTTGAAAAAAATCAACTCGGTGGTTTCTGTTTCAACTTCTCATGGAATGAATACAGGTGATACCGTAATATTAGATCATAAATCTAATCTATCAAAAACCGTTACCTTAAAAAGAGATTCTGAAGATGGTTTTATTTTAGTTAATTCAGATACTGTCTTCGGGTTTTACAACGGCAACTAATACTTTAACTTTGACATCTCATGAGTTTAAGACAGGAGACAAAGTAAAATATTCTACAACAGGAACACCTCCTACAGGACTGACAAACAATTCATACTATTATGTTTATGTTGATGGTGTAGACATAATACAGTTATGTGAAACTTATGTTGATGCGGTTGAAGTTCCATCTAACGCGGTTACATTTTCTTCAACAGGATCTGGAACGCATACAATATCCTTGGTTAATTCTCAAATTTCATTAACAAGAAATGATAATTTAGTATTTGATACATCAGATTCTTCACTATCAGGATATAATCTTAGATTTTTCTATGATCAAGAATTTGATAATGAATTTATATCAACTGGATCAACTTCTTCATTCTCTGTAACAGGTGTTGGATCTACTATAACAACATTAACTTATAGTGATTCTTTACCTGACAAATTATACTATGCTTTAGAAAAGTCTGGATATATTAGCACGGCAGATTTTGATGTTAAGAATTTTTCTGAAATAAAATTCTTTGATAGCGGATATGATGGCGAATTTACTATTATTGGTGCAGGAACAACTACCTTTACAATAAATCCTCCATCTGTAGAAAGATTATCATATACTAAATCTCAAACTGACACCTTTGAATATGAAACTACATCAACATCTGCTGTTGGTCCAGTTTCTAGAATAACATTAATGTCTGGTGGATCAGATTATAAAAAATCTCCAGTCTTTGTTGGGGTTGGAACTACAACATCAACAAATGCAATAATCATTCCATCTTCAAAAGAAATAGGAAATGTTAAAAATATTAGATCCATATCCAATTCATTTGAATATCTTTTTGATAGAACATTAAGACCAGAAGCATTAATTCCACAGAAAGTTGAGTTTTTAGATTCAAATACAATTGATACTATAACTGTTACTAATAATGGTAGTAATTATATTAATAATCCTGATGTAATTATTATTGATAGTAATACAAACAGCATTATCAATTCTGGATTTTTGACTTCGGAAATAAATTCTGGAGAATTAGTAGGTGTTAATGTCATTACAGATCCAGTTGGACTTCCTGAAAAAGAAATCACCATAAGAACAATTAATAATGACAATGGTGTTGCCATTACCGGTGTTACCACAGATTCTAATACTAGATTTAAATGTACCATACAAACACCATTATCGGGATTTAGTAAAAAACCTTTTGAACCGGGAGATGAGGTATACATTGAGGGTATAACTGCTTCTTCAGGACTTGGATTCAATTCTGAAGATTATGGATACAGATTTTTTAAAGTTGCTGATGTAGATGCAACTAGTGGTAGTAATATAATTACTTTCGATTTTACTGGAATATCAACAAATATCGGTGTTCCTGGAACTGCATCAAACTATGGCAGATTAATACCAAAAACAGAATATCCACAATTTAGCACCACATATAAAACATCTTTATTTACGATTGGTGAAAAGATACTCTGTAATGGAATAATCACAGATCTTGAAGTTGTTGAAAGCAAATCAAACTACTTAAAAATTATTGGTAATTATGTAGTATCTTCTGGAGATAATATTGAGGGTTCTATATCTAAAAATACAGCTAGAGTTTCAAAAATTACAGACAATAAAGGAACATTTACAATTGATTTTTCTAATAAAGAAGAATTTGGATGGGATGATGATACTGGAAAAACAAATACAAGTGTTCAAGTAATTCCTGATAATGATTATTATCAAAATTTATCATATTCTGTCAAGAGTCCAATTACTTGGAAAGAGTCTGTAAATACTACAAATAACTTAGTTCACACTGTTGGACTTAAAAACTTTGCCGATACTGAAGTTGAAACTAGTTCTAGTGTGTCTATTGGAGGAACTAGTGAATCTGTAGTCATCGTTGATGTTATTGACGAATTAAGAGCTGATACAATTTATAATTTTGATAATGCAAGAGATGTTGATGTTGCAGATGGAAAATCAAGATTTATTGAACTTGAAAAAACTAGATTAACTGATTATATTAACTGCAAAACAAATAACGCACTAACCATTGATAATATTAATCAACAATTCTCCAATTTGGAGGATTCTCCTGATGAATTTTTAAATATTGATAATGTTGATGGTTCTTCCAGATTTGATACTTATTTGGTCAAATTGAATAGTTTCCCAAGAAATAAAAATCAAGCTCAATTGTCAGAAATTGTATTATTGAGTAGTAGTGATAGTTCAGATAACATTTTAATAAACAAATCAGAACTAATAAATTCTGGTGATGGTGCCATTACTTCTGTTGATGATTTATATGGATCTTATCAAATTCAATTGCATAAAGATGGTGAAAACTACTTCAGATTTGTTCCAAATGATCCATATGATGTTGATTATGATCTTAAGTTCATAAAAACATCATTTGGTCCATCCGCAGGTATTGGATCTACTATTTTTGGATCTATAACACTAAGAACTTTTACGGCACAAGTGTCATCTGATACAACTCAAGTAACAGAATATAATATCAATCAATATAATGCACTATATGTCAATACAAAAGTAGAAGATCTTGTTACGCATGAAATGAATTATGTTGAAACTTATGTTACCCATGATGGAACTGATACTAAATTAAGTGAAAGTTTTGTTGGATCTACTTTAGAAACTAAACCTCAAATTGGATTTTCTACAGCATCTATTTCTGGTAGCACCTTAATACTTGGATATGAAAATCCAGCAGGTAATAATAAAATTAGAATAAGTCAAAAAATTGTTGGTATTGGAACTACTGGATCAGGAAATGGTGAATATCGTTACTCTATTGGTTCTGAACAAGTTGCCGGTGCAGAAAGAAGTGCTGTATATCAATCTATAAATCGAGTTGGTATAGGCACCACAACTATTGTTGAATTAGATTCAAGTTTATTTGATGCTGCAAAATCTATTGTTTATGTTCAATCAAATAATTTTAGTGCTTTGCATCAACTAACAGTATTACACGATGATACCAATGGATATATTCAACAGGCACCGTTCTTGACTAATGATAATGTTGTTCCTATTACTGGACTAGGTACATTTGGTGTTGAATTTTCTCCTTCCGGAAATCTTACTGTTAAATTTCATCCAGAAGATTTAGTTGGTGTAACTACTGTAAATATTTTTAATCAGGCAATATATAAAATATTAGATCTTGAAAATACATATCCAAGTTTAGATTATGGTAGAGTATCTGAAAGTGTTTCTAATGCTTCTTACAATGCCGTAAATGGCGCTAGAATTAATAAAAAAGACTTTGACTTAAAATATCAAAATACTCCCATATTCTCCAAAACATTTAATCCATCTAGTGTTATAACGGCAGGAACAGGAAAGAGTGTTTTTAATATTGAAGATCATTTCTTCAGACCAGGAGAAGAATTAATTTATACTCCAAATTCAACGATTGTTGGAGTTGGATCTACACCTATGATGTATGAAGATGATACAGGAAATGTGGGTGTCTTAACATCAAGAGTATTTGCCATTCGTATAACAAAAGATAGTTTTGGAATTTCTACAACTAAGGCTAAAGCAAATGCAGGGACTGGTGTTACTATAACATCATTTGGTGAAGGTAATGCCCATATATTTGAAATGACAAAATCAAATGAAAAATCAATAATATCTATTGATGGAATAATCCAATCTCCAATTAATAATATTCAAGTAAGTCATACCTTAGAAAATAATCCTGGTTCAGGTATTGGAACAACAACAACTATATTCAGTTTGAGTGGGATATCTACAATAAAAGTTGATACTATCTTAAAAGTTGAAGATGAATATATGAGAATTCTTAGTGTTGGTATAGGAACTTCAACTTCCGGTCCTATCACTGTTGGCGTAGGAACTTATAGTTTAGTAGAGGTCACTAGAGGATTTGTTGGGAGTTCTGCAACATCACATGCTAATGGTATATCCGCCAATCTCTTCCAAGGATCATTTAATATTGTTAATAGTAAAATACATTTTGCCGAAGCTCCCAGAGGAAACCCTCAACAAACCACCCTTGAAACTGGACTGCCATTCCCAAGATCCACTTTCAATGGAAGAGTATTTTTGAGAAATAGTTATGATACAAATATCGTCTATGATGATATTTCAAAAAATTTTACTGGAATTACATCAGAATTTATTCTTAAGAAAAATACTGCTAATACAGTAGGTATTGGTACTAGTGGTGGCAATGGAATTGTATTGATAAATGGAATCTATCAAACACCAATAACTGAGAATAATCGTGATGGAAATTATAAAATTATAGAGGATACAACTGCCGGAATAACAACAATTAGATTTACTGGAGTCACTGTAGAAAATACAGAACAACTTGCAATATCTGATACTGATGTCAATAGAAATGAATTACCTAGAGGTGGAGTTCCTATAACTTTAGGTTCAACGGGAGGACTGGGATATGCTCCTCTTGTTCCAGCAAATGTAATACCGGTTCTTGATGGTAATGGTGCTATAACAAGTATAATTGGTGTTGCCACAGCAAAATCTGATTTGGGAATCAATACAGCGTCTTATGATAAGACAACTGGTATTTTATCAGTTACTACAAATACAAATCATGATTTTAATTTTGGAACAGATTTTGTTAAATTGGAAGGATTAGAATTTTCTTGTCCAGGTGGATCTGGAATTACAACAACAATTTTCCCAGATACTGCAACCAAAGTTTTTGCCATAACAAAAGTTGTATCCCCAACTATTTTTGAAACTAAAGTGGGAACTAGCACCATTACACACACCTATGTGGGTCAAGGAAGTGCATATCCATATTATCCAGATTTAACATTTGGATCTGGATATAATAGCATTGTTAGTATTGGTGTTACAGTTTATGATCCATCACAAGATGCTGGTGGTAGCATAGCAACTATAACTGCATCACCAGTTGGGTTTAATACCTATTATTTTGAGAATGGATCCCAAACAGGTTCAATTGCGCTAGAAAGTGACCCAACTAATAAAATAGTAGTACAGACTGGAACAACATACGATCCATTATCTGGAATAGCAACATTTGTAGTAGGGTTAGGACATCCTTTCTCTGTAGGAGATAGTGTTATTATTACCGATAATTCATTAACATTTACATGTGCTCAGGATAGTCGTCAAACTACTCATACCTACCCAAGAAGCACTGATCCCATGGGATCAGGATCTACTACTTCTATAGAATCAACGACCACAACAACCGTCACACTAAACGTAGGTACTGCACCAGCGCATAGTGGGGGAAGATTACAGTTTAATATTGGTGCTGGTGGAACTGGATACAACGATCCTCAAATTTTTGTATCTCCACCATCTTATGAAAGTTTAGAAGTAAGAGGGGTTTCTAGATTGGGTGTAGGGAACACCACTGATACTGGAAGTGGATTACTTGTTGATATTATTATGCAACCATCTTCAGAATATTCTGGAATTGGAACCTATGAAGTTGGGGAATTTGTTGTTGCAAGATCTGGATTTGGTTTTGAAAGAGGAGATAAATTTGAACCTGTTGGATTGGTCACAGACTATAGACTGAAACAGGTAGAAACTGAATTTAGAATGGAGGTTACTGAGGAATATACTGATAGTTTCTGTATGTGGCAATTTGGCGAAATTGATTATATCGACTCAATTAAAAATCTTCAAACTGGATTCAGAAAAAGATTCCCAATCAAATATAATAATGAATTGTTCAGTATAGAAAAAGATGATGTTTTATTTGAAGATGGTGATCTTTCAAACATCATGTTGGTTATAAGAAATCGTGTTGTTCAAGAACCGATAGTACACTATTATTTTATCGGTGGTACTTCAATTGTATTTACTGATGCACCGGAACCACAAGATGATATCCAAATCTTCTTCTATAGAGGAACTAAGGGTGTTGACGAAACAGTTGGAACAGCAACAACAAATCCTCCTATAAAACCAGGTGATCAAATAATTCTTTCAAGTCCTCTTGGATTAACAACCAGTCAAACGGTAAGAACTTCTTTCAGAATTTCTGACTCTGATAGTTTAGAAACTAATGTATATTCTGGTGACGGTATTGATGAAGAAAATTACAAACCAATTACTGTAATTAAACAAAAAAATAATTTCGTTGCTGATGGTGAACTTGTTACAAAAGATCGTAAAAGTTTAACGTCAAGAATATTCCCCGTGGCTAAAATTATTGGTGATATTGAGACATCAACAGAAAAGTTTTTCGTTGACACTGTAAATTTATTTGATTATGAGAATAATATAAGTCAAGATACAATTTCTGCACGATTGGTTGCCGGAACTTCAAATCCAGTCGCAGCTGCTATAACAGCAACTGTATCAACTGCCGGAACAATATCAGCACTTACTATTAATAATGGTGGTTCTGGATATAATTCTTCATCTCCTCCAACAATTAAAATATCAAATCCATATGACACATTCTCTGTCGATGATGAAGGAAGATCTATAATTAGTAGTATTGGTGTTACTGCCACTGCTACTGCAACAGTCAGTTCTGCCGGAACTGTAAGTAGTGTAAATATTACTAATGCTGGTTCTGGTTATACGACAGATACTCCTCCTGGTGTAATTGTTGAACTACCTTCAATCATATCTGAAGAAATTGGATCAATAGGAATTGTTACCTCAATGTCTGGAGCAATCACTGGTATTGGAACTACATTATCTTCATCACAACTTGCAATTAAATTTACAACAGAAAATGCAAGATCATTTGATGGTGTTATTGCAGTTGGAGATCCAATATTCATATATGATACTGAAGTTGGATTTGGAGTTACATCAGTAAATGCAACAGATTCTAATGTAGTTGGTATAGGAACAACATTTGTAGATAATGTTTATATTATTTCTGAATTAAGTGAAAGTGGTAATCCTATAGTAGGGGTAATAACCTGTACGGTAAATAGTAATACAAATACCACAGGAATTAGTGCTGTGGGTTACTCTACCAATCCTGTAGGAAGATATTCTGTAGGGATTATTTCTAGTATTACTAGATCTTCATCACCAATCTCTATAGGTGTTACGGGACTTACAGTTGATGTCGGATTAACCACTTTCCCATCAATCATAAGAACAGGGGGTCAGATCACTTTTAATACAAGTGGTGCTATTAACTGATTAATTTTATTTTATTAATATAAATATCTAAAAACAATTAATATGCCATCAATAATAACAGATCAATTGAGATTATCGACTGCAAGTAATTTTGTAGATTCTGTTGTAGATAGTAATAATTCTTATTATGTGTTTTTAGGACTCCCAAATTCTACTGCAACCACTCCTGGTGGAGCATTTGTGGGATTTGGTAGGACATCTACTTGGACATCTACAGGAACTCCACCATCACCAATTGATAATTTTGAATATGCCTCACATTATAAAGATACTATGATGTTTGGTAAAAAAATTACAAGTTCTAATGTTAGAAGAGTTGTAAAAAAATATGATTGGTCTGAGAATACAACATATGATATGTACCGTCATGACTATCAAAAAACAACTTTATCTTCTCCATATAATAAAACTAAAAATTTAAGTGGTGCAAATTATTATGTAATAACTGATGAATTTAAGGTTTACTTATGTATAAAGAATGGATCTAGTGGATCTCAACCAAATGGAAGTCCATCAAGACATAAACCAACATTTACAGATTTAGAACCATCTCCGGCAAATACTACTGATGATGATGGATATATTTGGAAGTATCTATTTACCGTTTCACCAAGTGATGTAATAAAATTTGATTCCACCGAATATATTATTTTACCAGAGAATTGGAACACGACTACAGATTCTCAAATAAAAGTTATTAGAGAAGCTGGAGATTCTAATGTTAATAAAAATCAAATAAAAACAGTATATATTGAAAATAGTGGTGGTGGCGGATATAGTGATGGAATATATGATATTGTGGGGGATGGTAGTGGTGCAAAAGTTAGTATAACTGTAAATGGTTCTGGTCAAATTATAGGAACAAATATTGTTTCTGGTGGTAGTGGATATACTTACGGTGTAGTTGACTTAAAAAGTGGATCTAACAACAGTCCAGCAACACTAGTTCCCATTATACCACCATCAAGGGGACATGGATATGATATTTACAGGGAATTACTTGCAGATAAGGTTTTAATTTATGCCAGATTTGATGATTCCACTAAAGATTATCCAGTAGATACTAATTTTGCTCAAGTTGGAATTTTAAAAAATCCAGAGCAACAAAATTCTACAGATTTATTTACTCTAAATGAGTTTTCATCATTAGAGTCTATAAAATTGAGTAATTCAACATTAGTGAGCACAACAAATTATGTTGGTGCTGCAATAACACAAACTGTTAATGGTCAAATTGCTAGAGGTTATGTTGCATCTTATGATTCTGATACTCAGGTATTGAAATATTTTCAAGATAGATCATTGAATTTTGGAGATGGTACTACCAATGTTGATAACGCCAATGTTGGTTCTGAAGGGTCTAGATTAAAATTTGGTGGTACTGGACAAATTAATGGACAGACACCAAGTTTTAGTGTAAACATAGACACAGGATTTAGTGGAGTTACTACAACAGTAAATGGAAAAATAATTAATTTAGGAAGTTCTTTTACGGCAGGAGTTTCAACTTCACAGATAAATAAAAAGACGGGCGATATAATTTATATCGATAATAGAACTCCTGTTAGTAGAGATCTAAGACAAAAAGAAGACGTTAAAATCATCCTGGAATTTTAAAAGACATGTCACCACAAAGAACAAATTTTAATGTAAGTCCATACTATGACGATTTTGATAGTAATGATAATTACTATAAGGTATTATATAAACCAGGATTTCCTATTCAAGCTAGAGAGTTAACTTCTTCTCAATCAATATTACAAAATCAATTAGAACAGTTTGGAAATAATATTTTTAAGGAAAAAACTATAGTTTCTGGTGGTTTTCATTATAGTGGTTCTGGTTCTGATCAACCTTATAGAGGTGTAAAATTACAATTAAAGAATTTTGATATTGATATATCAATTTATCTTAATAATTTTTTAAATAAAAAAATTAGAGGTTTAGTATCTGGAGTAACTGCTACTATTAAAAATGTTGTTTTACCAGAACCTGGAAATTTAGAAGTAGATAATCCAATTTTATATGTAAATTATGAATCTGCGGATGGAACAAAATCAGATCGTATATTTGAGGATGGAGAAGAATTAATATGTACTGATAATGTTACTTATGGTAATACCACAATTACTGCAGGAACACCTTTTGCATCTCTAATTCAATTAAATGCTAATATTTCTGGATCGGCATATTCCATTAATAATGGTGTTGTTTTTGTAAGAGGAATATTTGCAAATGTAGAAAATCAAACTATAATTTTAGATTATTATAAAACAAATCCATCATACAAAGTTGGATTACAAGTAAGTGAGTCTGTTGTTGATGCTAATCAAGATAATGATTTATTTGATAATGCAAAAGGGTTTAGTAATTATGCGGCACCTGGAGCCGATAGATTTAAACTTGATTTGAAGTTAGTTAAAAAACCACTCAGTGGTGATCTTGATTTAGATTTTGTACCACTCACAACAATAAGAAATGGTGTAAAGCAAGATACTTACGAATATACACAATATAACGTTATAAGAGATTACATAGCAAAAAGAACTTTTGAAGAGTCTGGCAATTATGCCGTAAAACCCTTTACCGTAAGTGTATTTAATTCTCTTAATGATAACTTGGGAAATAGAGGAATATATCAAAAAAATTCCTTGACTAATGAGTTTAATAGTCCTTCTGATGACTTGATGGCAATATCAATATCAAAAGGAAAGGCATATGTTAAAGGATATGATATAGAAAATATCAGTGAAGTTATAAAAGATGTAGAAAAACCAAGAGATGTTGGTATTCAATCTTCAACAACAGTAGAATTTGAATTTGGCAATTTAATCACTACAAATAATACCACAGGATATCCAGTTCAAGGTCAAGTAATATCATTAATGAATGATTTTGCTGGAACAGGAAATATTATTGGTAGTGCTAGAGTTTATAGTTTCAATTTGAAAGATGATGCTTATGAAAATGCTTTTTCGGAATGGGATTTAAGATTATTTGATATTCAAACTTATACAAAATTAACTCTCAATACCGCAGTATCAAGTACACAACTTCCAAAAGGATCTTATATAGTAGGAAGATCGAGCGGAGCCAGTGGATATACTGTTTCTGCCGGAGACAATAGTGCAGTAGTTAATGTTACTCAAACTTCTGGTACTTTTATAAAAGAAGAGCAATTAGAAATTAATGGATCGGTAACTGAATTATCAAGATCAATTGAATCTGTACAAGTATTTGATACCAAAAGTATTTTATCCTTTACACAAGAAAATTCTGAGATTACTGGGAATTTTAAAACAGATTCTTCTTTAAAATCTCGTAATATGCCTCATGGTATAGATGTAGTTACTATTACAGCTCGAACTAATGGAAATTCTGATGGAATATCGACAGTAAGTAGTGGTGGTGAATCATTTATTGGAATAAAACCCGGTGATATTATTGGGTATGGTGTTGGCGAAAATAAAACCTTCAATAAGGTTATATCTATAACTCCTTCTGGAACTGAACTTACTATAGGACCAACTAATGCCAGTGGTGCATATGGAAATGCTTTACCTGCTGCAATTACCACCACTAGTGTAAAAAGATATATTCCAATCTTAAATAAAGAGAATGGATTATTTGTAAAATTACCTCAAAACAATATATCATCTATTTCTCTAGATAATTCATCTCTAAAAACAACAAAAGTTTTACCTAATGTAACTGTTAATTCATCTGGTAATGCTACTCTAGCGTTACCTGCAGGATTTACGGGATCATTTGACTCTTTTGATCAAGAAAGATATACTGCTGTACAAAGGAGTGATGGATCTATATCACCATTAAGTGGAGAAACTTTTACTTACGATGCAACAGCACCATCTATTACGGATTTAACGGCATCAGAAAATCATTTCTTTGCGGTTACTTTAAATAAAACAGGTATTAGAAGTAAAGTAAAAAATTATAATAGAAGTCAAGTAGTCGGAGTAACTTTATCATTTACTAATTCTAGTGGATCTAATTCTTCCAATTCACTTAATGATGGTCTCGATTATGATGCAAGATATGGATTAAGAGTTCAGGATAAAGAAATTTCTCTTAACAAACCTGATGTCTCTAGAGTTATTGCGGTATACGAATCTAGAAATTCTGCCGCACCTATTTTAGATAGAGTATCATTCTCATCCACAGTAGATGTATCCACTAATGCAATTATTGGAGAAAATATTGTTAATTTAGAAAAATCTGTCGTTGCTAGAATTGTAGGAGTAGTAAACTCAGACACTTTAGAAATTGTTTACTTATCTGATGCTAGTTTTAGTGTTGGAGATCAGGTAGAATTTGAAGAGTCTGAAATCAAAACTAATGTTGCCGCACTAACACCGGGTAAATATAAAGATATAACTAATAATTTTGTTTTAGATAAAGGACAAAGAAATGAATATTATGATTACTCTAGAATAGTAAGAAAAGATTCAGTTAATATTCCATCTAAACAATTAAAAATTATTTTTGATTGTTATACAGTTAGTAATGATGAGGGTGATGTTTTTACGGCACTAAGTTATGATGAAAATAGATATTCCAGAGACATACCTCTAATTGACGGGCGTGTAAGAGCTACAGATACTCTTGATTTTAGACCAAGAGTATCTGATTACGACGATACATCATCAAGTCTATCACCTTTCCATTTTGATTCAAGAATTTTTGATAATTCTATCAAACAATTCTTAGTTCCTGCCGAATCATCAGAGTTAGGAATAGAGTACTATCTTCCTAGAATAGATAGACTTTCTCTAAACACAAATAATAATTTTGAATATGTAAAAGGAGTATCTTCATTGAACCCTGTAGCACCAAGTAAGTCTACAGACCCTGGAAGGATGGATATTGCCACCATTAACTTACCAGCATATCTTTATGATCCCCAAGATGCTTTTATTACTTATAATGATAATAGAAGATATACAATGAAAGATATTGGAGATATTGATGATAGGTTATCTCAATTAGAAGAGTTGACATCACTAAATTTATTAGAATTGAGTGCTCAATCATTATCAATTCACGATTCTGCTGATCGTGATAGATTTAAGTGTGGAATATTTGCGGATCCCTTAAATGATTATTCTTTTATCGATGAAGAAAGATCAAAGTGTAATTTAGATACCGGAAATCTACTACCAAAAAGTAGTGAATATACTATTGAGTTAGATATTGTAAGACAATCTGATAATTCTTTATTTGACAGTAATTTAAAAGAAACTGGTGATCAAATAACATTGAATTATGAAGAATTTCCTGCTATTGAACAAACTATTGCGACTGATTTTGAAAACTTAAATCCTTTTGCCGTTTCAGTTTATGAACCAACTATTCTTATAGTTCCCACAGTAGATTTCTGGTCAGATGGTAATCAGACAATATTAGAAAGAAATAAAACAGTTCTTGAAAAATCTAGAAATGTCAAAATAGGAGGTGATGATTTAGAATTAGTTACAAATTTGACAATTGGCGATGGTGGAGGTGAGATAATTACCAGTAGAACTTCGGATGTACATAAATTATCAGGATCAACTAAAATAAAGAGTAAAGATACGAATACAGTTACTAATTATGTTGGAACCACTGTAATTCCCTTTGCAAGAAGTAGAACTGTATTTTTTGAAGCAAAAGGATTTCCTGGAAATAATTTTATCTATCCATTTTTAGGACAGTATAAGTCTCCTGATATTTCTATAACACCAAAATTACTTCAAATACGAAAAGATGATGGAAGTGATGGATCGACTGGAACATTTATAGTTGGTGAAATTGTAGATATTATTGAAGAAAACGCATATGGACCATCGGCACCTGGATGGACTGTGAGAAATGGAAGAGGAACTTTTAGAGTTTGTAGACCTGATCATCAGTCTGGTCCAATAAGCAATCCAACAAAAACATACATCACAAGTCCTTATGATGTAAATGATCGATTATCTGCTACCGGATATACACAAACAACTAAAACATTAAATTTAGATGTCTTAGAAGCAGGATCTAACTTTAAGTTAGATTTTGCCGTAGATGTTAATAGTGGAAAATCTTTTGGTGGACGTACTCCGGTAGGAGCTAAAATAGTTGGTAGAGAAAGTGGTGCTGTTGCATATGTAAAGAGTAATCAACTCGTTTCTGATATTTTTGGAACGGTTCAAGGATCATTTCATATAGAACAAGAGAGAATTCCAACTGGTTCTCGCGCATTTAGACTCACTACAAGTCAACAAAATTTATATCCAGATGCAAGCACTACTTCAGATATTGTATTGACAGAAACTTATTTTACATCAGGGGGTTCACAACTAAACTTCACTCAAACAAGAAACGAAACTGTCACTAAAACACGTTTAAATTTTAAAGTACAGAATCGTGTCTTTACAGAAACTGTTATTGAAAATCAAAGAAGAGAACCACCATATGATAATGAGAGAGATCCTCTTGGGCAAACATTTTTCGTAGAAGAATCATCAAAAAATCCTACAAATGCTAATAGTGAAAAATTACAAAATTCTACAGATGATCTTTCAGATGGGATAATTATATCATCTATTGATGTATGGTTCAGATCTGCACCTACAGTGCCAGAAAATGTGAATTATAATACAGAACAACTTAAGAATCTATCAGGTACTGGAGAAAGGGTTACACTTCAATTAGTAGAAACTGTTGGGGATGGTAGACCCGGAAGAAAGATTTTGGCAGAAACCACACTAGAGCAATATCGCAAATCTAGTGATGGAACATTAATTAATAATATAAAAACAAGTACTGATGCAAATAGTAATGCATATACTAGATTTTCTTTGAATAGACTTGTTCATTTGGAACCAGGTAAATTATATGCTTTTGTATTGAAACCAGGAAGCAGTACGTCCTATGAGGCATATATTGCGACTAAAGACAAGGCAAATATAACGGGAACTCAAATTTATAGGAATGAATATGCTGTTGGATCACTGTATAAATCTGCAAATGGATTTGAATGGGAGAGAGATCCATATAGTGATTTAACATTTAGAATTAATGTTTGCAATTTTACATCTGAACAAGGAGTTCTTTACTTAAATAATCAAGATCTTTCCTCGCAAGCATTAGATCCTAATCCTTTGGAACCAACACCAAGAACTGGATTTGTTAATATTACTCCAATACCTAGTAGTAATACATCATTAATTAACATATTGAGTAAAAAAGGAAGAACTATTTTGGGTGGTGTTGGAAATACTCATGCAACCGCAGATATTGCGAATACTGGTTCTGCCGTGGCAGGAATATCTACAAACAATCCTGGTACAAATTATATTTCAGGAACTTCTTTGGATACTGTTGCAATTACAGGACAAGGAACAGGACTTAAATTGTCTATTACTGCTTCTGGAGCAATTTCTAACACTACAGTTGCCGTTGCCGGTACAGGATATAATGTAGGTGATGAAATAGGTATTACAACATCACAAGGCAGAGATGCAATTTTCACTGTAAGTTCTACTGATGGTGGTATTAATAGATTGTATCTCGATAATATTCTTGGTGATAGTGGCTTTTGGACAGGACCTCAAGATTTATATTATTTGAATGATTCTGGAGTAAAGGTTGGATTAGCAAATACTGATATTATTTCTAATCATACTAAGTTTACATCAAATCAACTTGCAGGTAACTTCATAAAGGTAAATCATCCAGATCATGGAATGTATAGTCGTGCTGGAGTAGATAAAGTCATACTTAATAATGTTATTGGTAACGTAAATCCAACTACATTAACTGCTCCTGTATTGTTATCTGATTCGTCTACTGAAACTATTAGTGTTTTAGATGCTAGTGAATTTGTTAATTTTGAGGGATACTCTGTAGGTAGTGATAATAATTATGGATATGTAAAAATTGGTGAAGAAATTATTGCAATAAATGCTGTTAATACCACTGCAAATACATTAACAATACAAAGAAGAGGTGTTGATGGTACTACGGCAAGTGAACATCCAAAAGGATCTCCTGTTGAAAAATATGAATTGAATAATATTTCTTTAATTAGAATAAACAAAAAACTTCTAACAATTTCTCCCTATGGAATTACTGCAGATAGTTATTATTTGGAAGTTGATTTAACAGAAAAAACTGAATCTGGAAATTCTACTGTAATAGCTTTGAATAGATCTAGTGATGGTTCTTCCGTTAGTACATTACCAAAACTTTCTTTTATTACTAAAGAAAATGGAGGAGGAAATCAAGTTTCGGTAACTAAAAATATTGTGTACTCTGAGGCATCATCTGAATTTGCCGTACTAACTCCATCAGGAAAATCTGGTTCGTCTACAAATGCAAATGCATCAGTTAGAACAGTTACAGGAAGGAGTATTGATGGAAATGAAACTCCATATGTAGATAAAGGATTTGAACCGATTAGTATAGGTGATAATACAGTTAAAGAATTTAATGATTTAAGAATACTTGCATCTAGGAGTATCGAAAATGCACAATTAACAAATATTGTTGATAATCGTTCTGTTAGTGTTTCTATTAACTTATCACGTTCCAAACAAAATGCTTTATTATCTCCAATTCTGGATAAAAATTTACTGCAGATGCATTACAAATCTTATAAATTAAATAGTCCAATTTCATTAGATGCATATGATTCCAATTCTGCCATTAAAGTATTTTCAAATCCAAATGATCCTCACGAATTTGTATATGTATCAAAATTAATTAAGATTGAAAATCCTGCAGATTCATTAAAAGTATTGGTTACTGCCCAAGTTCCGCCATCATCAGATTTTAGAGTTCTTTATTACATAGAAAGAGCAGATTCTAGTGAAATTTCTCAGTCATTTGAATTGTTCCCTGGATATGATAATCTTAGAAGAGATGAAGATGGTGAAGGTCTCACACCAATAGATCTTTCTAAGAATAGTGGTAGATCAGATGTACTTGTAACAAAAATTGAAAAAGGATTCCGTGATTATGAATTTAGTATTGATGGTATTGACGAATTTACTGCTTTTAAAATAAAAATAGTTGCCTCAGGAACTGATCAGGCAAAATACCCCATATTTGAAGATATAAGAGTAATTGCAATCAAATGAAAAAAATTAGAGTTGATGGATATTCACATCTTTACAGAGATGTTGAAACAGGAGCTATCGTAAACTGCGATAGCTCTTCATATAAAAGTTATGTAAATTCTTTGAAGAAAGATAAAATAAAAAAACAAGAATTAGATAATATGAAACAAGACATTGAAGATATTAAAGATGCCTTAAAAGAAATTCTTAATCGTTTGGCATAAATACATCCCTAAATACTAATTAGGAACAATATATTGAGTTAAATGTCTGCAGTATATGTAAGTAATATTGT
>JGI11705J14877_10000971_pt1 | contig 17053 bp, 14 predicted proteins | sample Etolaghawater15m_FD_14877 | JGI IMG/M metagenome (IMG submission 14877)
ATCGCCAGCGTATTATCGGCTACAGCGAGGCCATGGGGCTTGATCCGGCGCGCCTGGCCGACAAGGTCAATACCTATTCCAAGGGCATGAAACAAAAGCTCGGTCTGGTCAGTTGTTTTATGCTGGAAAAACCGCTGATGATCCTCGACGAACCCTTGAGCGGTCTCGATCCATCGGCGCGTTATCGCTTCAAGCAGGCGCTGCAGCAGTATCGTTCCAACTATAATACCGTGTTCTACAGTACCCACATGCTGGCGGATGCCGAGGAGATCTGTGATCGTTTTGCGATCCTGCATGCGGGCCATATCGTTTTCGAAGGCACGCCGCAGGCCTGCAAGGCGCAATTCGAGGCCACGACCCTGGAGCAGGCGTATATGAAATGTATTGCGGCGGTGAGTGGCAAGTGACGAGTTACAAGTTGCAAGTTGCAAGTGACAAGCAAGTGACAAGTGACAAGTTAGACACGGAAAGCACGGACAGGGGTAGGGAAAGTGGAAAGTTACAAGTTTAAAGTTGAAAGGCTGTGGTTTCGGGAGGGTGAAGGCGCGGAGGATATTTATAAACCCTGATCCAGTGCCGGTCTATTTCCGGTTTGAACAATCACCAAAGGAGGCCCCTTCTTCCACCTCAATTCCGTGCTTTCCGTGTCTTTCAGTGGCTACACTTTGAACTTTCCACTTTCCACTTTCCACTTTCCACTTTCCACTTTCCACTTTCCACTCGCCACTAATAAAGCTCCTTGAGCTTACGCGTCAGCGTATTGCGCCCCCAGCCCAGCAGGCGCGCGGCCTCGATTTTTCGGCCACCGGTTTTATCCAGCGCGCACTCGAGCAGGGTGCGTTCAAACATGGGTTGCGCCTGCGATAGAATGTCTTCTTCTCCGGCATCGAGATGTTCACGTGTCCAGCGCTTGAGCAGGTCGGTCCAGTCCGATTGTTTCGATTCCTGAGCCGGTTCCTCGCCCCCGGTGGTGGCGGGTCGCGCCCTTTTTTCGACCAGATCGTCAGGCAGGTCGGCCATCTGAATGGTGTTGCCGGTCGCCATGACGCTGAACCAGCGGCAGGTGTTTTCCAACTGACGGACGTTGCCGCGCCAGTCGAGGCTGCTCAAAAAAAATCGCGGCTGAGTGACTTGCGTGGCTCGCCCAGTTCATTGGCGGTTTGCTGCATGAAATGGTCGAGCAACAGGGGAATATCGTTACGCCGTTCGCGCAGCGGCGGCAGGGTGATGCGAATGACGTTGAGACGGTGATACAGATCTTCCCTGAAGCGTCCCTGCTGCACCAGGTCTTGCAGGTTCTGGTGGGTGGCGGCAATGATGCGCACATCGGCCTTGATCGATGATACGCCGCCCACGCGAAAGAATTCACCCTCGGCCAATACGCGCAGCAGGCGGGTCTGCAGTTCCATTGGCATGTCGCCGATTTCGTCGAGAAACAGGGTGCCGCCATTGGCCTGCTCGAAGCGGCCACGATGCTGATTCTGGGCGCCGGTGAAGGCGCCTTTTTCGTGCCCGAACAGCTCGGATTCGAGCAGGTCGCGCGGAATAGCGGCGGTGTTGATGGCGATGAACGGCTGTTTGGCGCGCGGGCTGTGCTTGTGCAGTGCGCTGGCGATGCGTTCCTTGCCGGTGCCGGACTCGCCATTGATCAGTACGCTGACGTGTGAGCGCGACAGGCGTCCAATGATGCGAAAAACCTCCTGCATGGCGTGGGATTCGCCAATGATCTCGCTGGAGAGTTCCATCTGGTGCGATACCGGGGATTTTTCCAGTTTCTTGTGTACCGCTCGCGTCACCAGGTCGATGGCGTCGTCGATATCGAAGGGTTTGGACAGGTATTCAAACGCGCCTTCCTGATAGGCCTGGACGGTCGTGTCCAGGTCAGAATAGGCGGTCATGATGATGATGGGCAGGTCGGGGGCGAAGTTGTGTACCTGCTTCATGAATTCAAACCCGTCGATGCCGGGCATGCGCACATCGGAAATGATGGTGTCCGGATTGTTGGCCTCGTTTTTCTTCAGCGTGCTCAGCGCGACCGCGGCAGATTCGAAGCTGACCACCTGAAAACCCGTTTTGATCAGGGCTTTTTCCATTACCCAGCGAATAGATTGGTCGTCATCGATGATCCAGATGCAATGGCCATTGTGGTTTTGAGAATTCATGGCTTTATCCTAAAGGTAGCAAAGTGGTGAAGGTTGTTTGGCCGGGCTCACTCTTGCACTGAATGAGTCCCTTGTGGCCGAAAATGATCTGTTGCGCGATCGGCAGGCCAAGGCCAGAACCATCGGCCTTGTCGGATACCATCGGCAGGAAGATATTCTCAATGACATCCTGCGAGATGCCTGGACCGTCGTCGATGATGTCGATCTGTATCACATGCCGGTAGCGTTTGTGGCCGATGGTATGCTGGCGTGAGATGCGGGTTTTGAACATGATCTGGCCGTGATCGCCAACGGCCTGTGCAGCATTTCGCGCGATGTTGAGGAAGGCCTGAACGAGTTGATCCTTGTCGGCGACCAGCTCGGGTATGCTGGGGTCGTAGTCACGTTTCAGGTCCACGCGCGGCGAGAACTCGGCCGAGATCAGGCGGTGTACTCGCTCCAGCACTTCCAGGATATTGATGCTGGCCATGTTCATCTGCCGGTTAGGCCCCAGCATGTTGTTGAGCAGGGTTTGCAGGCGATCGGCTTCGCGAATGATGACGTCGGTATATTCCTTGAGTGACGGGCTGGAAATTTCGCGTTCCAGTAGTTGCGCCGCGCCGCGAATTCCGCCCAGTGGATTTTTTATTTCATGGGCCATGCCGCGCGCCAGTTGCTGGCTGGCGATCTGCTGGGCGGCCCGTTGGCCTTCCTGGGCGATTTCCAGATGACGGTCCATCGGGCGCAATTCGACCAGCAGGTTCAGGCTGTCAACATCCACGATCGGATGAATCGAGTAGTCGGCATTGAACGTGCGGCCATCGGCCAGCATCATGCGCGCTTCATGTTCGGTGATCTGGTGGTTGTGTTTAAGGCAGAATTCAAGTGAAGACAAGATCGAATTTTCTTCCTGGTTGCTGAACAGCGACGGGAAGTCTGAATTGATAAGCACTTTTTCACTGGTGGCGAAAAAAACCTCGGCGGTGGCATTCACCTGGCGAATTTTCAACTGTGCATCCATGCAGATGATGCTGCTGTTGAGGTAATCGAGAATCTTGTGTGCGGGTATCGGGGTCATGCGCTTGGGTCAGCCATCTTATCGATATCTAGTAAGCAAATTGTTTTCCATCAGCGGAATATCTAATAAATACAAAGATTTATTTTCAGCACGATGGATGCGGATTGTTTTTACTTCGGCTGGCGCACCAATTACGTGCCGCAGGCCAATGAGGCGCAACGAATCGCGGCCATTTCGCGCCACGCTGCTGAGCAAGGTTTGACATGGCCTGGTCTGGGGCGATAACAGGCGGGTGTTGGGTGTTCTATTCACAAGCAGTCCCGATTGATTGACAGTGTTGAGCAAGTTGCCTGTACCCTTCGAGGGCGGCGCTCCTAATTGAACCCCGTATCGTGCCGGCTTGCATAAAGCATCGTGCAGGAAGGGATTCATGTCGGTATTTACATGTTGGATTGCACCACATATGTGCGGCTAATTCGAGATAATCGAATGAATGCACTAAAAAAGTGCGCATGAAGGGTTTCCTACCTTTTTTTTTGGCGTGGCTATCCGCATCCTTTACTATCCTGCGCCATCGGTTGGGGATATTTTCAGCGCTTTTTGCGTCACTGAACCACCCGGATTTTTTGTTGATCCACCGGGCGGTTCGCTGGCTGACGATGTCTCCGCAATTTAACGGCCCTGGCCTCACACTTACTTTTGATCGGAGATATGCATATGAAGAGTAAACTGGAATATATCTGGCTCGACGGTTACAAGCCGACCCAGAGCCTGCGCAGCAAAACAATGGTTCGCAAGGACTTTAGCGGAAAGCTGGAAGACTGCCCGATGTGGTCTTTTGACGGCAGTTCAACCGAGCAGGCCGAGGGCAATGCCTCTGACTGTCTGCTCAAGCCGGTCATGATCATCCCTGATCCAGGCCGCAAGGATTCCTATCTGGTGATGACCGAGGTTCTGAATGCCGACGGCACGGCTCATGTCTCCAATGGCCGCGCCACCATCGACGATGATGACGATGATTTCTGGTTCGGTTTCGAGCAGGAATACTTTCTGTGGGATCCCAACACTAACCTGCCGCCAGGCTTTCCCATGGGCGGTTACCCGCCACCCCAGGGCCCTTACTATTGTTCAGTCGGTGCGCGCAACGCCTATTGCCGTGATCTGATCGAGGAACATCTTGATCTGTGTCTCGAAGCCGGTCTGAATGTCGAGGGCATCAATGCCGAGGTGGCTGCAGGTCAGTGGGAATTCCAGATCTTTGCCAAGAGCGCGGCGCGTGCGGGCGATGAAATCTGGCTGGCGCGTTACCTGCTGGAGCGTACGGCCGAGAAATACGACCTGTCTGTCGACTGGCATCCGAAGCCGCTGGGCGATACCGACTGGAACGGTTCCGGTATGCATGCGAACTTCTCCAACGGCCCGATGCGTGAGCTTGGCGATGAAACTGTCTTCACCAAGATTTGCGAAGAGTTTGGCAAGAACATTGGCGCCTGTATCGGTGTTTATGGCGCGCACAATGAGCAGCGCCTGACCGGTAAGCACGAAACCCAGTCGATTGACCAGTTCAGTTACGGTGTTTCGGATCGTGGTGCGTCCATTCGTATCCCGATCGGCACAGTTGAGGATGGCTGGAAAGGCCGTCTGGAAGATCGTCGTCCGGCATCCAACGCTGATCCGTACAAGGTTGCTTCCATTATCGTCAAGATCACCAAGGAAGCCCTGGCCAAATAATCCCGGTATCCTGGGTTAAAAAGAACCGGAGCGGTTTTGCTGCTCCGGTTTTTTTGTGCCTGTTTGCTGGAGGGGGGTCACGTTGACGGGCGTGTTCCACGCACCAGGTCACTGGCCCAGTCTTGCTGCAGCATGCGCAGCATTTCATTCATGTCAGCCGGGCGACCGCCGGGTTCCTTGTGCAGGCATTTCAGGCACAGTTTTTCGAGAATTCTGGGCACCGGGTATTTGCTGACGCTGGAGGGTTTGGGTGGTTGCTGATTTTCCACGGCTTCGAGTATTTCGTATGTCTGTTCTGCATCGAACGGGGTGCGACCCGTGAGTAACTCGTACAATACCGAGCCCAGGCTGTAGATATCGGTGCTGAAGCTGATATCCGGGTCGCGTCGGATCTGTTCCGGGGACATGTAACACAGGGTGCCCTGCAACTTGCCGTGGCCGGTCATGGATTTGTCACCGGCGCTGATATCCTTGCCCGCTTTCTGGTCCTGCAGGTCAATGGTGCTGCCGTCCTTGTTCCAGACCTTGGCCAGACCCCAATCGAGTAACACGACCTCGCCATAGGGACCGACCAGGATGTTTTCAGGTTTGATATCGCGGTGGGCGACGCCATGGGCGTGGGCATAGGCCAGCGCCTGCGCGATCTGCTCGATAACCTCGATGAGTTGGGTCAGGTCGTAGCGCTCGCGGTAATCCATGATTTCGCGCAGCGTGTAGCCATGCACCATTTTCATCGTGAAGTAATAGTTGCCCTGGCGATCACGGCCCAGCTCGTAGGTGGGTACGGTGTTGGGGTGTTGCAGCATCGCCGAAACCCTGGCCTCGCGCAGCAGTCGACGTTGTTCGATGCGGTCGTTGACGAATTCGGGGCGCAGCGTTTTATAGGCGACCACGCGCGACAGGTGCATGTCCTTGACCGATTTGATCAGCGATTTGCCGCCCTTGGCGATCTCGCCGATAAACATATATCGGGTGTTTTGATTAAGTGTTTCGGGTAAGGGCTTGTCGGTGTCTTCAAGAAATACATCGCTGTACTCCTTGGGCGGTTGCTGGAACTTGAGCATGAGCGGGTGACGTTTTCTGCGGTTAGCGCCGAGTCTACCATTGCAGGGTTGATAACTTGATTAATTTTTTGCCAGGGAGTCGGCCAGATGTTAAGCGGCCGGTTGATATTGCGGGTGGCGATGGGTACATCCGTGTGCGCTCGAGTGTGCATCCATGGCTGGGTACACCTAATTCGGTTGCAGGGCTGGACTGTAAAAAATAAAAAGGGCCCCGTAAAAACGGGGCCCTGATGGCTGGGTATGGCTCGCGAATCAGACGCTGTAGTACATGTCGAACTCGACCGGGTTGGTGGCCATGCGCAGGCGTTGCACTTCTTCATGTTTAAGCGCGATATAGCTGTTGATGACATCATCGGTGAACACGCCGCCTTCCTTGAGGAAATCGCGGTCGTCATCCAGTGCGCGCAAGGCTTCGTCGAAGGCAAAAGCAACCTGTGGGATGGCTTTTTCTTCTTCCGGCGGCAGGTCGTAAAGATCCTTGTCCATGGCGTCGCCCGGATGGATGCGGTTTTTGATGCCGTCAAGGCCAGCCAGCATCATGGCGCTGAAAGCCAGGTAAGGGTTGGCCGTTGAATCGGGGAAACGTACCTCGATGCGGCGAGCCTTGGGGTTGCTGACAAACGGAATACGTACGGAGGCGGAACGGTTGCGCGCCGAGTAGGCCAGCATGACCGGAGCTTCAAAGCCGGGCACCAGGCGCTTGTAGCTGTTGGTGGAGGCGTTGGCGAAGGCATTCAGGGCCTTGGCGTGTTTGATGATGCCGCCAATGTAGTACAGCGCAGTTTCGGACAGTCCGCCATATTCGTTACCTGAAAACAGGTTGACGCCGTCTTTGGCCAGAGACATGTGCACGTGCATGCCATTGCCATTGTCTCCGACCAGCGGCTTGGGCATGAAGGTGGCGGTCTTGCCATAGCTGTGTGCTACATTGTGAATGCAGTATTTCAATACCTGGACCTCGTCGGCCTTTTTAACCAGCGTGTTGAAACCTACGCCGATTTCGCACTGACCGGCGGTGGCGACCTCGTGGTGATGCACCTCGACATCGAGCCCCATTTCTTCCAGCGCCATACACATTGCGCCACGCAGGTCGTGCAGAGAGTCGACTGGCGGTACAGGAAAATAACCGCCCTTGACGCCCGGGCGATGGCCCAGGTTGCCGCCTTCATATTCTTTGGCCGAGTTCCAGTCGGACTCTTCGGAGTCGACCTTGTAGAACACGTGGCCCATTTCGTTGCCCCACTTGACGTCGTCGAAAACGAAGAACTCGTTTTCAGGGCCGAAGTAGGCGGTGTCGGCAATGCCGGTGGACTGTAAATACGCTTCCGCACGTTTGGCGATGGAGCGTGGATCGCGCTCGTATCCCTCACCCGTGGATGGCTCGAGAATGTCGCAGGTGATGTTGACGGTAGGCTCATCGGTGAATGGGTCCAGCACTGCGGTGGACGGGTCGAGCATCATGATCATGTCTGACTCGTTTATGCCTTTCCAGCCGGCAATGGAAGAGCCATCGAACATCTTGCCTTCGGTGAACATGTCCTCGTCGACAACGTGCGCCGGAACGGTGACATGTTGTTCTTTACCCTTGGTGTCGGTAAAGCGTAGGTCAACGAATTTTACTCCATGATCCGAGATCATGCTTAGTACGTCAGCGGGTGTCATAAGACTATCCTCCTCGAATTGATTGTTTGAATAACTGTCTGCACAGCAGGCGGGGAAAAGCCAGATGGCATTGTACAGAAAAAAAACAGGCAGCCAATGATTAGTATCAGGCGGTCTGTGAGGGCTGTCGAGCTGCTGATCTTTAACGGGTGTAGTAGATGTTGATCTTGCCGATGTAGGGGAAATCGCGAATACTGGCTTTAAGCTGTTGGGCCAGTTCAACATTGCCGGCGAGGCTGTCATTCAGTGGCAGGATGACGTCAATCTCGATCTGATCGGTCAGGTAATGCAGGTGAATGTTGCTGATGTTTTCGGCGCCCTCGATCTTTTCCCAGGCGGAATACAGAGAGAACAACAGCCTTGCGCGGCTGGGCAGTTTCATCAGTTTCTGGTGATCGTCATCTGATAACGGATCGATGTGAACGGTGACGTCGAGGATCTCGCTGAATGTATGTTTGATGCTCTGTTCAATATGCAGCGAGATGAAATGGGCTTCGGAAACACTCAGTCGGGGGTTGACCCTGATTTCGAGATCGATATAACCGAGCCCTGCCATGGAGCGTGAGCGCAGGCGATGCACGGCCATGACGCCATCAGTCGCCAATACGTGATCGCGTATGGCGTCGACCAGGTCCTGATCGAGGCTGGTGTCGATGAGTTCACTGAATGCCTTGCGCACCAGGTGAGCGCCCATCAGCGCGATCATGATGGATACCACCAGCGCGGCCAGCGCATCCATGTGTGGCACGCCCGCAACCTGTGCGGCGATGCCGATCACCACGACGACCGAGGAAAAGGCGTCAGAGCGGTGATGCAGCGCATTGGCTTCCAGCAAGGTCGATTTGATGTTGCGAGCGGCATGCAGGGTGTAGCGATACAGGAATTCTTTGCAGGCGATCGCCAGAAATGCGAAGAACAGGGCGAAGGCCTCGGTTTGCTGTGCCGGCGGTTCAACGATGTATTGAACGCCGCGGTAGCCCATGCCGATAGCCACCACGATCAAAAGAAAACCCAGGAATATCGACGACAGGGTCTCAATGCGAGCATGGCCGTAGGGGTGTGATTCGTCGGCCTCGCGGTGCGAGTGATGGGCCGTAATCATGACGATGAAGTCGCTGAATAAATCGGCCAGCGTGTGCATGCCGTCGGCGATCAAGGCTTGCGAATGCGCCAGCATGCCCGATACGATCTGTGTTGCCGACAGCGCAATGTTGATAGCAATGCCGACCAGAGTGACTTTTTGAATCGTCGCCTGACGTTCAGACACGCTCATGCCTGCGTGCGCACAGTGATGAGGATTTCGTCATTCGCCAGGTCGTCGATACTCTCGATCTTGTGGCCGTTGATTCGACACCAGGCGGGAATGTCGTGCTTTACACCAGGGTCAGTGGCAATGATCTGTAAGGATTCGCCGGGCTGCATTTCTTCAACCGCATCCTGCAGGCGAATGACCGGCATGGGGCATAACAGGCGGCGTGCGTCGACCGTTTTCATGGCTTATAGCAGGTACCAGTCCTGGGGGATTTCATGCGGTTTTTTTGGCTGTACCTGGAATGCAACAGGCTCGCCGGCTGCCTTGCGATAGCTGACTTCAACCGCGTCGGCATCTTTACCCTTGCTGAATCGGGCGATGATGGCGGCGGCCAGTTCGATCTGGGCGGTGTTAAGTTCAGGGCCGTCGATCAGCGCCAGTGGGCCGGCATGGCTGACGGTCTTGATTGACTGGAAAAGATTACGGTAACCGCTGAGGAAACGTGTTTCGCCTTCCTCACGCGCGATGATGATCTTGTATGCGGGTTCGGGTCGTATGTGGCGGCCGACCTTCAATAACATGATGTCATCGAGTTCGTAGCGTTTTTCACCGCGGTTGTCCCACAGGTCCTGCAGTTTGACGGAATAGTTTTCATCGGTCAGGAAACAGCACCCCCCCGCCGGTTGAGCAAAGTCGTCGAACCCGTATTGGCGAGCCAGAGCAATCTGTGGTTTACGCGAACGTCCGGAAAAGTCGAGTAACTGGTCGCGGTCGACCCAGCCCTCGCGTTCGGGCAGGGTAGGGGGCAGGTTTTTTGCGCACAATGGCCGCAACAGGCGGTCTTCAGCGCCGGATTCCTGTGCGATCACCGGCATGGTTTGTTTGCGTTGCGACATCGGGCGCTGGCCGATGACCTCGCCGGTTATGATGAAGTCGAACGCCTTTTTCTGGATCCATTCATGGGCTTTTTGCACCATGAATATCTTGCAGTCGAGGCAGGGATTCAGGTTGGCGCCATAACCGTGTTTGGGATTGAGCACGACATCTTTGTATTCTTCGACGATATCGACAATGTGCAGCTTGATGCCAAGTTGTTCGGCAACCCACAGCGCATTGTTGCGTTTGGGTTTGGCCTTGTCCTGTTTGCGGATAGCGTGGGTATGACCTTCGACGCAGAAACCGGTGAAAAAGTTGATGCCCTCGACATGAATGCCCTGGTCCTGAATGACCCGCGCGGCGAGTAAGGAATCGAGTCCTCCGGAAATGAGCGCTACAGCTTTGCGGGGCATGGTCGATGAGGGCAATAAAAAAGGGCTGCTGATTATATCAGAGCCCTTGCATGGTTTTTAATCTTAGTTGTGGTGCTGCCCGGCGCCTACCAGCATTCGTTGCTGGCTGGCGTGCCGCCCTGTATGCCCAGATGGGTGAGCGTCAATTTGGTGCAGGCGCTATCGTCGGCCTGTGATTTTCCTGCCACGGGTGAAGCCTGAATGGTGTAGGCAGTGGCCGCTACCGAGGCCACCGAGACGGTGTAATAGCCATCGCTGGAGGCAATCGATGAGGCTGAGGTAATGCTGCAATTGGCATTATTGTAGGCGCCATAGATAGCTTTGCATTTTTCCAGGGTGGCGGCGGCATTGAGCAATGCAGTGCGGCCATCGGTGCGGCGGGCCGATATCACGTTGTCGCCGAAATAGGCTGAGCTGACGGCTGCCAAAATGGAGATGATCGCAACGACGATCATGAGTTCAATGAGCGTAAAACCTGTGTGCTTGTTGTTAAACATTGCTTACCTCAGTGTTTCTGTTGATGGGCGTCGCACCTCGATGGTATCGGCGAGTCTTTTATTGTCCAGCTTTAGCACCTTGATGCCGACGACCTGCCCGGGTTGCAGATCGGAAAGTTCACCATTTTTTTGATCGCTTAGAACCACCTTTGTGGAGGCCATGATATGAAACTTGCGGTCTGACAGGACAAGTTGCTTGCGATCGATCTGTTGTATCGTACCGAAGGCCCAGTAGCTTACCTGTGCGCTTGCAGAGTGGCTGGACAGCATCAGGGTAAGCAGCGTGATGGCAGCGAACAGGCCGCGGAGAAGTCTTTTGATAATCATTCCTGTAATAACTCCTGCCATGAGATGCGGCCGGTTTTTCTATCCGGCGCCGTCTTGATGGCGATCAATTCGCTCTGGTTGATCAGGTGCCGTTCGGTGATCGTATCATCCGTCAACGCGCGGTCATACCTGACAGCAGCCACCACCGAGTGCAGTTCGTCTCCGAGCCTGTCGTTATCGTCAACCACCCCGTCCTGGTTGATGTCGATCACCGGTTCACTGGGCGGGCCACCGAACGCCAGGTCGACACTGAAACGGAATCCCGAGCCACTGCCGGCGCAGATGTCGGTTGCCGGAATCAGGGTGTTGAAAAACACCACATTGCTGCGGATGATCGGGTTGGTAACCATGCGTTCACCCGACGCGGGTAGGTTGATATACCAGCCCCTGGAGGTATTGTAATCGACGTTGCTTCGGGTCAAGGTCCTGGCTTCCACCGTGGTGGTGCCGGCATCCGGGTTGAGCGGGTCCACCAGCGCCTGAACCGAGGTCGTCGAACTGACCTGGGCGACCAGGTTGGTAGCGGTTAAATTGGCCTCGCCACGGTCCCATACGCCGTAGAAATACTCGTTATTGGTTGCAACCAGATCGTTCTTGACCAGCAGTTGGCCTGAGCCGAAGGCAACCATGATGTTGGGCGAGTTGGTGTCGGTTGTGCCGACGGTGGGGTGAAACGAGAGTGCCGGTTGCGAGGTGATCGGACGTGAGCCAATGGTCGTGAACAACCTGGAGACGCTGCTCGCCTGGACCCAAGTTGATGGTAGCGGTGATTCGAGGTCGAAGGCCCACAGGTTGCCTTGCAAATCACCGGCATAGGCGCGGTCGATGGTGCCATTACCGTCGATGTCGGCCAGCGCCGGTGTGCCGAGTCCGTTGCGATCGGCCGCGCTGCCAGCGCCCGTCGATATCACGGTGTAATCGGAGGCCGACCACTCGCCATCCAGTCCCTCGGCGATTTTGACGATGAACAGCTTGGCGTCGCCATCGGCTCCGCTGTGGTTATAGCCGTTGCCGAAAACTGCCACCCATTCACCATCGTTGGTCATGCCGACCTGGGGTTGGCTGAAGGTATAGCCAAGGTTGTCGTCATCTGTTTCGGAGAATTCCCACATCACGGTCGCGCTGGCATTGTCCTCGCTGAAGCTTGCGGGGTTGGTGATGTCGAGGGCGCTATAGCCGCGTCCCCCGCCACGTTGACCGGCAATCAGGACAGTGCGCCACTGGGTGGCGTTATTATGCGCAATGTAGACATCCGAAATGGTCGGAGTCAGGTCGTTGTAGTATTTGTGCAGGTAGTTGGGATGGGTCAGGTAATGTAGCCCCTCGCCACGCACGCTGGAAAACAGGTTACTGGGTACGTAGGCCAGTATTTCCCTGCCATCGGACTCCCTGAAGCCATGCAACATGCCGTCATTGGCGCCGACGTAGATCACGCCTTCGCGTGCCTCGTTATTCGGGGTATCGGGATCATCGACCCCGATCGACTGGCGGAATGTGGAATACGCGTTGTCACCGGTGGGGAAAGGCGCTTCGTCCGGCCAGCCAAGGTTGGCTTCCTTGACGAAGACTGGACCGGAATTGACGATATCGCCAAGCCGGGAATCACGTACGCGAAAACCAAAGCCGGTGCCTTCGTTGGTTCTGTCGCCGCGCAGAAAATCTAGCCTGGCCTCGGCGACGGCATCGCTGTCGGAAATGCCGGCCGGGTTGATTCTCAGGTCGGCCTTCATGGCGTCGGTGATGTTGGCCCAGCGGAATGGCACACCGTCCCTGGGGCTCATCAGATCCGCCGTTTTATGCAAGGTCAGCACGGTACGGTTGTCGGCGGTCACGCTGGGTTGATCGAGCACCGAGGCCGCGTCCCATAACTCCTGATCGGAAATAATGCCAAGTTGCAGATCAACGATCGGCAGGGCTGAGATGGTGCCGGTCCAGCGGTTGGTATTATACAGCGAGCGATATACAACCGAGTCGGTTGTCAGGCGCGCGGAAGTTACCGAAACGGCGGAGGAGGTCGCCGTGCGGTCTGCGATATCATCGATGGCAACACTGAGTGCGTCGATGAGTTCGGTAGGGTTCTGGGCCGACAGGAAGCTTCCCCGGCTGTTATAGGCCGCATGCCACAGGTCGTCGATCTTGGCGCTTGGATTGGCAAATGGATCTGGCCAGACGAATCCGTCGCTGGTCGGCGAATCGTTTAGTGGGTCGAGGGTGCCCTGAACGCCGAAAGCGACGGTGTAGGTGACCAGGTGCTGATGCGGCGCCTGGTCAATGCCCGGCGTGGTGGGGACCTTGTTGGCCAGATCGCGGAGGTCGGTTTCGTAGTAGTGCATGGCGACATCCGCCAGCGTATTCGACCAGGCGTCGGCATAGTTGCCGCCATCGATGGATTGGGTGGCATCGCCATCGAAACCCTTGGTGATGCCGCCGCCGATATTGATATCGGTAGCGTGCCCGATATCGCTGTTGGCGTCGGCATTTCCGACGGTGATGTCGCTCTCCTCGGTCCACAGGCCATCGGTCATCAGGATGTTGAAATTCTGCTGGCATTCGCCGCCCTCGTTGGCCGGCAGTATCGGCGCCGGTATGCCATCGACCGTGGTGCTTTGACGGAACATCTCGCCCACCTCGATGAGGGCGCTCCTGGCCGGAGTGAAACCGCTTGAATCGACGCCATAGATACTGCGCAGCAGGGCAATTTTCCGGTTCTCGTCGGTCATGCTCTCGAGATGATTGCGGTGACCCTGGTTGAGCAGGTCCAGACCCATTCGCACGAAGTTGGCATTGAATACGATGTTGCCAAGCGCGGCCTTGGCTGCTGATTCACGGCTGCGGTAGTACTGGAACCAGTTGGCAAAATTCTGGATTTCCGCCTGGTAACTGCCGGACGGGAAAAGCGCCGCGTTGGTCGCAGGTTTTATTTCGACCAGCGTGTGGGTGTCGGATGAATCCACTATCCCGTTGTTGTTGGAATCGGTCGAGGTGTAGAAAACCGGCAGGAACAGCGACTGGGTGCAGGTGCCGCGAAAGAACTCGATGATGAATGGGCACCCGTCGGTACTGGCATAGGTAAAGTTTTCGTCGGTCAGGTCGAAGGTGTTTGCCGCGGTCGCGGGCTGGTTCGGGTCGAGCAAGACGGCCGCTGGGTTGGCATCCCGGTACATCGGGGTGCCGTTGGCATCGAGACCGGGCCAGGGCTCGTAAGTGACTGCCGGGTTGTAGTAAAGCTTGTTGACCTCGTGGGTTCTGAGAACCCAGAAATGGTTGTTCCAAATCTCGTTCGACTGCAACGACGCGTCTGGCATGATTAGCGCCGGGTCGGCAGCGTCTCTAGGGTGCCACACGTGCCTTTCCTTGCGATCGACGATTGGAATGCCTTCGTCCGCATCGATACTGACCAGAACCCTCGATTGACCGTTCAGGGTCGGCACGCGGGACAACAGGTCGGGCGTGATCATCATCTGGAGTTTCATGCTGCCCGAGTCGTCGAGCGTCAGGTGAATGTTGGGCTCAACCGCGGTGCTGGTGGTCAGCGGCGAGGAGGCCAGTTCGCCGGGGGCCGCGTAGGGACCGCGAGCCACGATCAATGGCAAAAGCCCCAGACTGACGATGATGGAGAGTTTTTGGATTAGGCGGGACATGGCATTAAAACCTTGATTGTTTTGCTATCGGCCGTAGAACGATTGCAGTGTGCGAAACGTGGTGCCGGTTTGGCCATAGCCACGCGCGGTGACGCGAAAATAATCGATTTTCCGGGCGCTCGAAACATGGCCGTAACCGGAAAAACCGGGATCCATCGCGCTGACATTCCGGTCCGGGTCCCAGGCCCCGAGATGCTTGATGATGTAGCGCGGAGAGGTCGAGACATTGGCCAGCGCCAATTGTGCTGTAGTCACGTTGTTGCTCTCCCAGGTCGTGGAACTCAGGTAGTTCGGATCGGTTGTATTCTCCGGTATGACATTTGCAGGGTCGTTGCCATCACGCAGCGCTCCCTCGGCGGTTTTCAGACCGGCTTCCGCGGCCTGGAAGGAAGTGGCCGATTCGCGCAGGTTGCCGGCCATCGTCAGTTCGGTCGAGGCGCCTCTCATCGAGGTTACGCCCATCATGGTCATGGCGAGGAGCATCAACAGGCTGATCACAAGGGCGGCGCCGGTTTGTCGTTTGAAGGATTTGGTCGGAGTCATAACTACTTACCTGTTTCGTAGATCCACGGTGGCTGAAATTACCTGGCGCAGGCGTCGATCACCGGCGGTCACGCTGTTGCCGTTGAGCACGTATGTCTGGGCATTGTCCAGGACGTTGTCGTTCTCGGAACGGATTACCAGCCAGATGCGAACCGAGGTTATCGACTGTGATGCGTTCAAGACGCTGTCGCTCGGCAGGTACTGGTTGGGCAGCCCGTCGGCGTTGTCGTCCACGCCGTAGAACACGAGCATTTGTTCGACGCCTTCGATGAGTTCCTCGGCCACGTTGTTCTCGGAGCGCCACAACGCGGGTTCGTCGCTACCGCTGGTCGAATTCTGGATCCAGTAAACGACGTTCTGCAGGCGATAGATTGACGAGTTGCCGGTCAGGTAGTCGCTCTCCAAGGCCGGATTTACGCCCCCGTGCAGGCAGTGACCATTGCCACAGGGGTTGATATTGGCGTTGCCGGGCGAGTCTAGCGGGGTGGCCGTGGTATGCGTCAGGGTGGAGGTGTTGCCGGCGACGGTGACGCCGTTGACCTCGAAGATATCCGAGGTCCAGCAATTGGTGAGCAAAACAATATCGCCCGAATTGAAGTTTATGTCACCGGTGACCACAACGGCGCCGTTTCCGGGGCGGACCAGGTTCTGGGAAAGTGTGGCCTGGCCCGGTCGACTGCCTTTTATAACCAGCCGGTCTGCACCTATGCCGTCGTTGCTGATTTCGATGGCCGGTTGAGACGTGAATCCGAAGATGGACGCGGGAAAGGCGTTCGATATGTTCAGGTGATTCTGGACCAACTCCGGATTGGCGTTGATGTCAACGCAGCCGAAGAAACCCGCCGTGCGCAAATCCGCAGTGATCGCATCCAATGCGAAACGGCCATTTTCCTGGATCCGAGATGAGGCGTCGGAAAAGCGGTAAGCGGCCTTGTTGCCAAGATATACCTGGATCACGCCCCCAATCAGGAAGGTGCTGATGACCAGAGCGACCAGTATCTCGATCAGGGTCAGACCCCGGCAGCCGACGGAATGCAAGCGACGTTCTTTCATAGCGTCAGGGTCACGGTATAACAGGATTGGCTGTCGCTGGCCGGTTCGCCATTGGTGCAGTTGCTTTCACCCGAATTGTCATCCCACATCACGGAGATGATCAGGGTGTCTGGCTGACCTTGCGGAGAACTAATCACGCCCCGGCCGTTGGGGAGGCTGCTGACCAGCCGCGCCCAGTCGGCGGCGTCGGCAGTAACCATATCGTCGCTGGTGCAGGAGTTGATCTGGCAGTCCATGTCATAGTCCCGCTGGGTGTCAATGCCCGCGTAGCGGCGAAACGTGGCGGGTAATGACGAATCGCTGTTGGCCGATATCCGGTCGGTGATTTCATAACTGATCCAGACCGCTTGCGAATGCCAGTGGGCACTGGCGCTTTGTTGCATGCTGTTCAACTGTAACGCGGCAATGCCCAGCAGGCCAATCGAGATGATCACTAGCGCAATCAGCGACTCGATCATTCCCATGCCGTGCTGTGTTGATATGCGGGGCGTTCTCAGGTGCATGCGGGCGCTGCTCCCCGGCTGACCCGGCCGGTACGTGAGATGGACAGGGACTTGGCATAGTCGTTCCCGCGCGAGTCGCAGATCGAGATGTTGCCAGTCGAGTTCGGGCTGAACCCCCGGCGATCGAAGCGAATGCTCGAGCCGATCGTGTTATTGAAGGAGATGTCGGTGATGGCCTGCTGGACCTTGACAATCTCTGCCTGTGAAGGGAGATTGTTGTTGTCGGTATCACTGCTGTCCCGTTAACTTTCAAAGCAGCACCAACTGGTTTTCATCGGGTAGATGATCTCGAATTGGATCGCCACGAAGCAACGCCATCAAGTCCCGTTTCT
>JGI11705J14877_10000972_pt1 | contig 17051 bp, 19 predicted proteins | sample Etolaghawater15m_FD_14877 | JGI IMG/M metagenome (IMG submission 14877)
CTCTTTGGCAACTCTTGTAGTGCTTTGGCATTTTCATATCTAAACTCTTGTAGCATATTTGCTGTCATTTCTTCACTCGCTGCAGTGATAATGGCTTGATGTTCTGCGCTTAGCTTTTCCCATCTGGCTTTGTTAAAAGTGATTTCGAGTATGGAACCAGGCTCATGCCACCCTGTATAGTAGTAGGGTGCTGCTTTTGAAAAGCCCATCATACTGTCAAGTGCCGGTCCTACCCATTCTGTGGCATCGATGGTGCCACGTTCAAGTGAAGTATAGATCTCTCCGGCTGGAAGCAGTACAGGGTTCACCCCCAGTTTTTTCATAACCTCACCACCAAGACCTGGTATACGCATCTTAAGCCCTTTTAGATCGGCAAGAGAGTTAATCTCTTTTTTAAACCACCCACCCATTTGTGGTCCTGTCGTTCCTCCTATAAGAGGATAGAGGTTAAATTTACCATACATTTCACGCCAAAGTGCATAGCCACCACCAAATTTCATCCAGGTGATCATCTCTTCACTTGTCAACCCAAGAGGCATACCTCCAAAAATGGAAAAGGCAGGGTTCTTTCCTTTCCAGTAGTACACACCAGAATGAAAAGCATCTATTTGCGCAGCGGAAGTAGCATCAAACACTTGAAGGGCAGGGACAAGAATGTTTTTAGGGTAGACTTTGATCTCAAGTGTACCGCCACTGAGTTCAAAACAGCGTTTGACAAAAGTGTCTACACCTGTGCCCATAATGGGAAAATGTGCGGGCCAAGAAGTAGCGAGTTTAAGTGTTACTTTTTTACCTCGGTTTATGTGAGCAGAAGTACCCTCTACATTTTCTTCAGCTCTATGGCATCCGCTTAGTGCTAAAGCTGTAGCACCAAGCGCTGTACTGGCTATAAAATCTCTTCTTTTCATCTCTTCTTGTATCCTTGCATTAATAAATAAATAGTAACATAAGTATCAATAAATAAGGATGAAAATGAAGTGTCATATTTGCCATCAGCGTACAGAAACCTTTCTAGATGAGAAGACAGACATCACATACTACCATTGCAAGCATTGCGAATATATTTTCAAAAATCCTGAATGTTACCAAGACCTACCCACACAAAAAGAACGCTATAACCTGCATCAAAACGATGAAAATGATGCAGGCTATCAAGCATATTTTCAGCGCTTCTTGGATTTTCTACTGCCTTTAGTCGGTACACCTGGAACTGCACTTGATTTTGGATGTGGTAGAAGTGCTTTACTGGCTTCTTTACTTAAAAAAGAAGGTACAGATTGTGACTACTATGATCCTCTCTATCATCCCGATAAACTTTATGATCACAAAAAATATGAACTGATCGTTTCCACGGAAGTTTTTGAACATTTACACCAGCCTAGAGAAGTATTTGAAAGTCTATTGGAACGATTAGAAGAGGGTGGTTATTTGGCAGTGCAGACACAGTTTCATCCTAATGATGTAGAAGCGTTTAAAAAATGGTATTACCATCAAGACCCCACCCACATTGTCTTCTTTACTGCTCAAACGTTTAAAGTACTTTGTAAGATGTATGGTTGTGAATACATCAGTGAAAATGGAAAAAATATGGTACTTCTAAGAAAGAGGGTACACTTACATTGACGGCAAGTGTAAAAGTGATTTAGAAGAGTGAGTACTCTTCTTTAATCGTATGTAACATACTTTTGTCTGCACTGTAGATGAATGCGTAGTTATAGTGAATATTTTTAAGCAAATCTTGCAGCTCTTCTTTGGTTTCAAACCAATGAGGATGGTCAATGCCTGGTACTTTGGTTTTTGGTGGAGTCATCACTACACTTTTTACCCACATATTACTTCTCATCACGTATTCTCTTGCTTTGGTGATATCTGAGAGATTGTCTGTAAAGATAGCGACTTTAGCACTTTTACTTGCTTGTGTACTTTTAAGTTTACCATCTATAAAGACCGGTGTAAAGTGTTTGGTGTATTTAAGACGGTCTACAGAATAGACAAGTTCATGTGTATCACAAAAGTCTATAGCACGAAGTAGATACTCTAAATGGAAAGGAATAAGTTCCTTTTCCTGATAGACAAATCCACCTACTTTAAATGTCGTTCTAAAGAGTGTATCTGAGACAGGGTATCCTTCTACTTCTCTCTTGAGTTTAGGCACGTCTGGCTTGATAAGTTCCATGAGTTCTTTATCTGTTCCTACAAAGAGTGAGCATTCAGAATTGAGTATCTGTTCAAATGCCTTTCTCCAGTCATTTGGAATAAAGGTAATGTTTGTTTTGTGCAGAAGTATCATCTTAAGGAATGTCTGCTCATGTCCTGAGGCCAAATAAAATTTTGCTTCTTTTCTGATGATCACATAACGGATAAGTTTCATGGCTGCAAGTTGAAGGTCAGAGACTTTTATCCAGGCAATTTCATCATCATTTATTTCGATACTCTCATCTGCATAAACGATAGCATATGCACCATTGGCAATAGCTTGGTCTATCTCTTCCTGATTTGAAGAGAAGAAAAGATCACCATGCTCAACTTTTGAGTAGTATACGGTCGCAGCTTCTATAGCTTGTACTTTGGGTATGTTGGTAAGTGTTCCCTCTGTGAGGTTTACGATGTCTTCAATTTTCATGCTTAACCTATGGGTGTTCCAGCCGTTTTTGGCTTTTCAGGACGTATCATACATAAGCCATTTTCATCTTTTGCTGCAAGGAGCATGCCTTCACTTTTAAGACCCATGAGTTTAGCTGGTTTAAGGTTTGCTACAACACAGACTTGTGTATCTAACATATCTTCAGCAGCATACCACTCTTTAATACCTGCAACCACTTGTCTAGGAACCTCTTCGCCAACATCGACTTGAAGTAAAAGAAGCTTTTTGCTCTTTGGTACTTCTTCTGCCTTCACAACAGTACCTACTTTAAGCGCTGTTTGGAAAAACTGGTCAATACCTATGAGGGCTATACCTTCTTCTTTTACTTCTTTATTCACTACTTCTTTTTTTTCTACTTTTTTTTCAGACTTTGTATCGGCAGGTTCTGCTTGTTCTAGCAAGGGTTCTTCGATACGAGGGAAAAGAGGGTCAATCTTTTCAAGCGTAAATGGTTCTAGAAGATTCGTCTCTTTGGTCATACGCTGCCAAGAGTCATTGTCTATGGTGAAGTGTAAAGCATTTGAGATCTTTGTACATACAGCAGGCATAACAGGGTAAAGCATGATGGATACTTTGGCAAGAATCGCTGCTATAAGACCGTTAAGTGCCATAGCTTCTTCTTCTTTACCTTCTTTCATAAGTGTCCATGGCTGGTACATGTCTATGGCTTTGTTGGCGACAGTGAGTGGTCTCCAGAGCTCCTCAAGATATCTATGTATCTGCATATCAAAAAGAAGCGGTTCCAAATTCCCTAAAGAGGCATGTACTTCATCAAGCTCAGCTTGATAATACTTAGCAACATGCGTAGAGTCAACGCTACCTTCAAAATACTTGCCACTCATCCCAATCAAACGATTAAGTAGGTTTCCAAGATCATTGCCAAGGTCAGAGTTTATACGGTCAATCAGTGCTTTTTGACTGAAGTCACCGTCACCGCCAAATGGCACTTCTCTAAGCATGAAGTAACGGAAGTTGTCCAGGCCATAGGCATTGGCTACCTCTCTAGGGTTTACCACATTACCTTTGGACTTACTCATCTTCTCTCCATCACGTGTCCACCAACCATGTGCAGCTATGTGCGTGGGAAGTGGGAGGTCAAGACTCATCAAAAATGCCGGCCAGTAGATAGCATGAAAACGTAAAATGTCTTTTCCTATGAGTTGGACACGCGCAGGCCAGTAATCCATATTGGATTCATCTGTACCATACCCAAGTCCTGTTACATAGTTCATAAGTGCATCGAGCCATACATACATGACGTGTTTCGGGTCATCTATTTCGTCGGGTAGTTTTACACCCCAATCAAAACTTGTACGTGTAATGGAAAGATCTTGCAATCCACCTTCTACAAAACGAATCACTTCATTTCTTTTACTTTTTGGCAAAATGAAATCAGGATGCTCATCATAATATTGAAGCAGTTTATCCTGATATTTTGAAAGCTTAAAAAAGTAACTCTCCTCTTCAACTATGGTAGTGCTTTTACCGCATTCAGGACAAAACTCGTCATCAACCAGTTGTATTGACGGAAAGAACGTTTCACATGAGATACAATAATGACCTTTATAGGTATCTTTATAAATGTCTCCATTTTGATGCATGACTGAAAAGGCTTTTTGTACACCCTTCATGTGGTCAGCATCTGTTGTTCTGATAAATTTATCATAAGAGATGTCAAAATCATCCCAAAGATTTTTAAAGGTTGCAGAGATTTCATCTGCATAATCCTGGGTCGACTTACCTCTTGATTTTGCAGCCTCTTCTATTTTTTGTCCGTGTTCATCGGTACCGGTTAGAAAGAAAGTCTCTAATCCTGACATACGAGAATAACGTGCAAGCGTATCTGCAATAATAGTTGTATACGCATGACCTATGTGGGCAATGTCATTAACGTAATAGATCGGGGTTGTAATATAAGATTTTTTGTGACAAGACATATTTTGTAGTTCCTTAAACAAATGAGTTTGTAGAGTAAATTTGGTAGATATTTTAACTAAGAAGTGCTGTATTATAGGTGATATTATAAAATAATCAATGATATTTCCAAGATTATGTTTAATCTACAAAACTTTATAATTTAGCTAAAATGTTTTTATGTATTTTGTTTATATAGTCAAGTGTGCTGATGACACTTTATATACTGGTATCGCTACAGAGTTGGAACGTCGTATAGAAGAACATAACGGCTCGGATAAAGGCGCAAAATATACACGGATAAGAAGACCTGTAACCCTCGTTTATAGCGAAGAGTACGCAGATAGGAGTTCGGCGTCTAAGCGNGAATATCTAATCAAAAAAAAGATGAGCAGAGCAGAGAAGTTAAAGTTGATAGGGTCTCATTAAAACTCAAATCCACCACCAGCACCTTTACTCATACTGTCGTANACAGCTTTGATATAATCATCACGAATTTCACACTCAAGTAGTTTTTCACAACGCATACAGCTTTTTACTTGATGCTCTACTTGACACGCTTCTAATTCAGATTTTTTTTGTTGAAGGGTGATTTGCCATTCATCAAGTATTTGTTCTGACATTACGCTTTGATTCCGTAAGCATCTATGAGTTTGCCCACTTCATAGTTTGAGCCGAAGAAACACGGGCTTGTATCATGCGGATGACTTGGTACAAGTTCCATAAGTCTCATGCCATTGGCATTGATGGCTTGCCCTCCTGCTTGTTCATACATAAAAGCAAAGGGGATCACTTCAAAAAGTTGTCTCAGTTTACCCTCGGGTTTGTCTGATGTACCTGGGTAAGAGAAAATGCCACCACCTTTTAAAAGTATCTGATGAAGATCTGGCACCATACCACCGGAGTATCTGAGACGATAACCTTCAGAAAAAAGGCCATCTACAAATGTTTTGTGCTGTGCAGGCCAGTTTTGTTGCGTACCACCAGGTGCATTGAGTTTTCCTTTTTCATCCAGTGTGATTTCAGAGATGAAGTTGAAAAGTCCTTCTTGCGCTCTGTAATGTTTTGGTTTACTTCCTTTTCTTGCTGTGACGAGTTCTATGCGTGGCCCATACACAACATAAGCAGAGGCTACAAGGTTTTCAGCTTTCAGTTCACCCTCATAAATACCGAAGATAGACCCTACAGATAGGTTCACGTCTGCTAGACTTGAACCATCTAGCGGATCATAACAGATAGTATATTTTCCCTCTTGATGAAGTTCTAAAACGCCTTCTTTCTCTTCACTTACTGGATTTTACAATGGAAATATTTTTAAAAGCCTCTTCTATAATATAGTCACTTTTTACATCAAGTTTGAGTTGATCTTCACCAGATGAGTTTTCACTGTTACTATATCCTAGGTCTTCAGTTTTAATGGCATGATCTATTTTGATCGCAACTTTTTCAATAGTTTCAAATATGGTTAGCATCTTTTATCCTCTTTTACTTATATGTTTTTCGCATGGTGGTTGATCCACTCTATAATCTGAGTACTGTCATTAAGGTCAAGAATATCGATGTTATCTGGTATAGCGTATGATGTCACATCTATAGTATCATCGATCGCAATCGCTTCACTACATGCAAAATAACTTTCATCAATCTTATTTCTAAAGACAGCGATACGTGGCAAGGGAAGTGTTTTAAGCCCTTCAACAAGTAAGATGTCAAAATCATTGATCATCGCTACGATATCGTCCAATGTTTTTTCTCTTTGTGAAAAATAGGTAGTACGCGTAGGTGAAGTGATTACTACTTCGGCTCCCGTTTGTGAGAATTTGTAGCTGTCTTTTCCCTGTACATCAAACTGTGCTTTGTCTTTAGGATCATTTTTTATAATCGCAACTTTACGTTGTTTTATCAATATTTCAGCGACTTTCTCAACGAGAGTGGTTTTCCCACTGTTAGAGGGTCCAGTAAACGCTACAGCAACTCTTTTATGCACAGTATACTTCCTTGAATGATCATTGATTGAATTATACATCAATCTTTATTGAATATATGTTAAAATTCATATTAATTATAAGGAGAGCATTTGGTCAAGTTAAGTATATCGTTGTTAGCCATTGTTCTGCTCCTTGGGTGTACTTCAAAAAGTCAAAAAGATTTGATGGCATCGTACAGTACAAAAGTCGCTTATCATAAACAGTTGCAAAAAACAGAAAAAGTACAACTTTATCATAATCATATGACTAAAGCTATGCTGACTGCAACCTATCTCTATAAACCAAATTTTGAGAATAATGATACAAGAGATGAAGTTTTTATTGTGGGACTACATTTGGCTGATAAATCGTATGCAAACATAAACAAAAATGAGTATAGCTTGACTTTAAATGGCAAGAAAGCTCAATCGATTAAAGCACTTAAGCTAAATGATGAGCCGTTGAAAGATCTTGCTTTTGTGACAGATTGGGCGAGCTATTACCTTGTAACTTTTCCACACGCATCAAGTAAAAAGATCACACTTGTGTTTGAAAGTAAATTGTATGGAAAAGGTGAGTTACATTTTGCCAAAGTAGCAAAATATGTATTGAATAAAGAAGCCTTTTAAGAGGTAAGTTTTCCAGAGGCTTTCTGTCACTTTCTAAATTTATCTGTCTTGGAAGGAGTGGTAAGTGTTTTTAAAAGTGGAAAGAGACGGGTTACGACACCTAGTTTGTTGAGATAAATGACATAATTTGCCAATACTTTTTTTCCATATTCTCTGGCTTCCTCATTTTCCATTGTTTCCATGCTCATATAAGGTTCATAAAGACCTCGTCTAAAATTTCGTTTCTTGATAATATGCCGTTTGGTAAATCCTATTCCTCCATTGTAAGCATAGGCTATGAAAAGTGGATGGTGCAGATACGAGGTCAAATAGTCAAGATGAAAATCTGCATATTCTATGGCTTTGTAGGGGTTGAACATATCATCCAAGTCTATTTTCTCTCCTTTTTCTTTAGCAATATGCTTGACAAGAAAAGGCATAAACTGCATCATACCCAGAGCAAAGGAACGAGATACAGACGCAGGAACAAAACGACTCTCCTGTCTTGCTATAGCATAAATGAGTGCCTGACGTTCAGCTGTCATATGCTTCATCACTTTACGGTAGGGCATAGGAAAATAGGATTCGCTATGATTGTAGGCTTTGGCTTTTAGATACGTATACACACCAATAGTTTCTTGGGATTTATGATCGTCTGCAAGATCATGCAGGTCAACACCTGAATACATCTTTTGTTTTACTTTTGCCCAGTCAATAGGGTTTTCAATATCAAACCCCCATGTACGGTTTTTCGAGATAGATTCGGTGATGGTTTTTGGATATTTCCCATTGATACTGTCTGCAGCCATCATCGTATAGATATTGACATGACGACTCTGAAGTAAAAGATTCATATATTTATCTTCTTTTGTACTCATATGGAGCCAAAAAATAGATTTGTCTATGTCTTCAGGTTTAAGATAATTTTTGCGAGCATCCTCAAAATAAACCGATGCCTGTTTAGGTTTTTTTTGCTGCATAAGAGCAAGACCATGCCTAAAACTTTTATCGGCATTAAGCTTTGTTCTCCAGCTTTGCTTTTCTAGTTCGGTTGCATTTATTTGGGGAAGTTCAACTGTGAGCCCGGTTTTATTTTGGTAGGCTGTACGTAATTTTGTATTGAGTAGGCTCGCCTCCAGAATAATCTCTTTTGCTTGCGTAGCTGTAGTCGTTTTTTGTGAAAGAAAACGCCAAATGTAGTAATCTTTTTCGATACTTTTTGGCATATGATGTATTTGTGCATACGTAAATTTTTTTGCATAAAGCAATGGCGTACTAAGCAAAAACATAAGCAACACTGAAAGTAAAGTAAATCTCACTTTCATCGTTTAACCAAGTAATGCACGCATCATAAAGTTATCAACCAGTTGAAGACCTAATATCACAACTAAAGGCGATAGATCTATCCCTGACAATACCACAAAGGGCATTTTTCTTCTGATAAAGTTCATGACAGGTTCAGTTAAACGGTGGAGTATCTGTACCACAGGATTGTAAGGGTCAGGTCTAACAAAACTCAATAATGCAGCGATAATGACTATCCAGATATAAAGGTTTATCACCGTGTGTAAAGTTTGTACAATTGCGTATATAAGTGCATTCATGAAGCTACCTCCAGTAAGTATGCTTTAATAAGTGGATATACATCAGAAAGTTCAGGTCCATGCTCTGCACCTGTGAGAAGTCAGTGTTAAAGGCTTTAATAAATGTTTACCTTCAAGTCCACTCTCTTTCATGATATGTGCTTTAAATTCGTTGAAATCATCTATCATCGGAGCATTCTGGATGATTTCTTCCATCCTTTTCATTTGATCATGCCATTCACCCTCAAAATCTTTAGGTGAAAAGATAGATTTGATCTTGGATTCGAGCCCTCTAACTGTACTTACTTCTCCAAGGTAGAGTTTGGCAAGTTTACCAATACTCTCATCAGCAAATCCAAAGAGTGTAGAGAGCTGTTTATCATCCATAAGTTTAAGATGTTCTCTATTGATAAATCGGAGTTTGTCTATGTCAAACTTCACTGATGCATTAGAGATGTTTTTTATATTGAACCATGCTATAGCTTCAGGAAGTGTAAATATCTCTTTAGGTGCTTGTGCATAGCCTAAAAGTAAAAGATAGTTAATGATGGCATCAGGTATGAATCCCTCTTCAAACATCCATTTTACAGATGAGGCATCGTCATGTTTAGACATTTTATTTCCTTCTGTATTAAGGATGACAGGTAGATGCGCATAAGTGATTTCCTGATCATATCCTAAAAGCATCTTGATGTGTTCTTGTTTAGGTGTATTAGAGAGATGGTCTTCTCCACGTACAATAAAGCTTATACCTGATAGCATATCATCACAGGCACAGGCAAAATTGTAGGTTGGTGTACTGTCTGCACGTAAGATAACAAAAGAGTCTACAGCATTTGGATCCGTATGGATATCACCTTTAATAAGGTCATGAATGATGATTTCATGTTCTGGTTTTTTGATACGTATAACAAAGGGTATACCATTCTCTTTAAGTTGTGAAAGTTCGTTTTTATTGATATCGAAACATTGTCCACTATAATGGTAAGCCATTTTATTTTTTTTGGCTTCTTCTCTATCAAGTTCGAGTTGTTCTGTTGTACAGGTACAGACAAAAGCTTTTCCTTCTTCAAGTAAACGAATTGCAAGTGTTTGGTGTATATGTAGGTTTTCACTTTGATGAGAGACGGAGTGATGGGTGAGCGCAAATTTTTCTAGAATTTGCATGATCTCTGTGTCTTTACCCTCAATATTTCTTAATTTATCTGTATCTTCTATGCGGACAATAAAATTTTGCTTACGTTGTTGTCCGATAAGGTAATTAAGTATAGCGACACGTAGGTCACCTATGTGCATATCTCCAGTAGGAGAGGGCGCAAATCTCAGCATGTATCTTGCTCCAAAAGTTTTGAATTGATTTAGTAGTATTATAGTGGGTTTAAATTATAAATATTTTAAAGCGTCATCTATCTAAGATGAGATAAGCACTTATTAGATAAAATACAACTTTAAAATACAAAGGTTTGATAATAATGAGTGAGAGCAAAGATTTTTTACGCACGATAGTTGAAGAGGACTTAAAATCAGGCAAGTATAAAGAAGTTCATACAAGATTTCCTCCAGAACCTAATGGGTTCCCACACATTGGACATGCCAAATCTATCTGTATCAATTTCGGTATCGCAGATGATTATCATGGCCGTTGTAACCTTAGAATGGATGATACCAATCCAACTACAGAAGATACAAAATATGTTGAAGCGCTGAAAGATGCGGTAGAATGGCTTGGGTTTGACTGGGGTGCAAATGTACATTTTACTTCTGATTATTTTCCTAAACTATACGCGTATGCGGTTGAACTGATTAAGATGGGTAAAGCATACGTTGACAGTCTAAGTGAAGATGAGATACGTGAATATCGTGGAACGGTTACCCAAGCAGGAAAAAGAAGTCAATATGCCCAGCGTTCTGTTGAGGAAAATCTAAACCTTTTTGAAAGAATGAAAAACGGTGAATTTAAAGAGGGTGAACACGTTCTTAGAGCCAAAATTGATATGTCTGCGGCCAATATGAAAATGAGAGATCCTCTTTTATATAGAATCAGACACGCACATCATTATAGAGCAGGAAATGCGTGGCACGTGTACCCCATGTATGACTTTGCTCACTGTTTATCTGACTATATCGAGGGCATTACGCACTCTATCTGTACGTTAGAGTTTGAAAACAACCGTGATATTTATGATTGGGTATTAGATACACTTGGTCTTACGTTAGAACGTCCTTACCAGCATGAATTTGCAAGACTGGGTATCAATTATACGGTGATGAGTAAAAGAAAGCTTTTGGAACTTGTTGAAAAAGGATTAGTAAGTGGTTGGGATGACCCTCGTATGCCAACTATTGCTGGGTATAGAAGAAGAGGCTATACGCCAGAATCTATTTTGAATTTTTGTGATCAAATAGGTATAGCAAAAGCAAACTCAATGGTGGATGTTGCACAGCTTGAATTTACGATAAGAGATGATTTAAATACAAAAGTACCACGTGTTATGTGTGTCCTTGATCCACTAAAAGTAACCATCGAAAATTATGAAGGTTCTGAAGAGATAGAGGCGCCATACTACCCACATGATGTGCCTAAAGAGGGGTCAAGAAAGATACCTTTCTCAAAAGAGATTTATATTGATCGTGATGACTTTATGGAGAACCCTCCAACAGATTATTTCCGTTTGACCTTAGATCAACCAGTGAGACTTAGACATGCTTATATCATCTCGTGTAAGGAAGTAATCAAAGATGCCAAAGGTCATATCACAGAAATCATCGCAACGTATCACCCTGACTCTAAAAGTGGATCGGATACGAGTGGTATCAAGGTGAAAAGTGCTATCCAATGGGTAGATGCACATGAAGCTAAAAGAGTTGAAGTAAGACTCTATGATAGACTGTTTAAAGATGAAGCTCCTGAGGGACTAGAAGACATAAACCCAGACTCTTTAAAGGTGATCAAAAATGCACTGGTTGAGCCTGCTGTCATTACAGACAAACCTGATGAGAGGTTTCAGTTTGAAAGAGAAGGGTATTTTTATGCTGATCCCATAGACTATACAGATGCAGCACCTGTGTTCAATAAAATAGTTGGTCTTAAAGACTCTTGGGGCAAAAAAAAGGAAGCAGTAAAACCAGCACTTAAGCCTCAGGTTAAAAAAGTGCAAATAGAGGGTGAAGTGATACCGATGAATGTGTCTGAACAGGCACTATTTAATACGTATACTGGTGAGTTTGGACTAAACAGTGAAGTAGCTAATACCCTAGCACGTGATAAGAGATTATCTGATTTTTATGAGGAGGCTCTCTCTCACTAAATAGTCCTATAGGTCTAGCGAACATTGTAGCCAATGATGTGGCTAGAGAGCTAAAAGAAAAGCAAGCAGACCAGCTTAAATTTAGTGCAAAACAAATAGCGCAACTGGTCCAAATGGTGGACGATGAGACAATTTCGAGTAAAATTGCCAAACAAGTATTTGAAGAGATGGTACAATTTGGGGAAAATCCAACACAAATAGTCGAAGCTAAAGGACTGATACAGATAAGTGATCCGGCTAAAATAGTGCCTATTATTGATGAAATCATTGCAAAAAATCCAGATAATGTTGAAAAGTTTAAAGCAGGTAATACTAAACTTTTAGGTTTCTTTGTTGGCAAGTGTTAAAAAGTACAGGGGGAAAAGCAAACCCAAAAGTGGTGAATGCCCTTGTAAGTCAAAAGTTAAAATCATAAGTCTATCAAGGATGAATATAAATAATACCATAGACTTAACCATAAAACCCCAATATACTAAGAATTATATCAATGGATATCCTTTGATTTCAAAAGAGTCTATTGTAAATTGGGATAAAGTGAAAGCAGAGGGAATGATAATCAATTTGCTTGATGAGAGAAAAAAGTTTATAGCAAAAGGGTATTATGGTATTCAAAACAAAGGCTATGGATGGGTGCTGACTTCGAAAAAAGAAGTAAACATTGATGTAGCATATTTTACAGATAAAATCAAAATGGCTAGGGCGTATAGAAAAGATTTTTATGACGATAAAAATACAACGGCATTCAGGGTTTTTAACGGTGAAGGTGACGGGGTAGGTGGCTTGACTATAGATTATTTTGATGGCTTTTATTTAGTGACTTGGTATAGTTTGGGTATCTTTGCATTTAGAGACGATATTTTAGCGGCGCTGAAATCACAGGTAGCGTATAAAGGTATTTATCAGAAAAAGAGGTTTGATACCAAAGGTCAATACCTCGATGATTCAGATGATTTTGTCTGTGGAAGCAGAGGAGAGTTTCCTTTGGTTGTTAAAGAAAATGGGGTAAATTTTGCTGTATATTTGGATGACGGACCTATGGTTGGTGTTTTTTTAGACCAAAGAGAAGTACGAAAAACGATCCGTGAAAAGTATGCCAAAGGTAAAACTGTACTCAATACCTTTTCTTATACGGGAGCATTTTCTGTATGTGCAGCATTGGGTGAGGCAACGAAGACCACCAGTGTAGACCTTGCAAAAAGAAGTAGAAGTAAAACAGAAGAACAATTTACGATCAATGGCATCGATATAGAGGCGCAGGATATTATTGTTGAAGATGTGTTTAACTATTTCAAATATGCGGTAAGAAAAAAGATACTATTTGATGTAGTGGTGCTTGACCCACCGAGTTTTGCAAGGTCAAAGAAACATACCTTTTCTGTGGCAAAAGATTATGTAAAACTGCTTAAAGAAGCCATACAGATAACAACCCAAGGGGGTGTTATTGTTGCTTCAACCAATTATGCCAATTTTAATATGGAAAAATTTAAAATGTTTATTGACAAAGCATTTCAAGAAATGCATGGAAAATATAAGATAGAACACACCTTCTCGTTGCCCAAAGATTTTAAAGTAATGGATACCTTTAAAGAGGGTGATTACTTGAAAGTGGTATGCATCAGGAAAGTAGCATAAACTGACTTTATTACATTAGTTTAAATAATAATCTAAGGTAAATTGCATATCTTCATCTAAATCAAGGTTGGCTCTCATCCACTGGAGGTATCCTCTGTCTTCAGTCACAACTTCTGCTATGGCTCTGTCTTTATATTTTCCAAATTTAAATGTTTTCATCATGACAGGTGTCTGTGTGAGTTCTGCCAATTTTTGCATAGGGTTTATGCCTGCAAATTGCTCTTGTGTCAAACGTACCAAGGTGGACAGAAGTAGTTTCATGACAAGGACATCACCTATGGCATCATGCGCTTTGACAACGATACCAAGTTTCCTTGCTTCTACCTGTTCTGTTTGATAAAGTTCAAGCGCATAGCGAAGATATTGTAGCCTATGACTAGGGCTTTGGGGGAGTAAGTGTTTGGCACAACGCAGGGTATCTATAAGTGTGTAGTGATTTTCAAACCCTTCTTTTTCCAACATAGAGAGATCAAAAGAGATATTATGGGCAATGAGATAGTTCTCTTTTTGGTTTAGTTCCAGTACTTTTGACGCAAAGTTTGTTTCATCATAGAGACCTTTTCCTGCTATGATTTCAGGTGTAATGTTATGTACTTCCATCGCTTCGATACTGATGGGTACCGGAGCTAAACAGAGTTCATCCAAAACTTCGATCTTCTCTTTACTGTGCACGATCATAGCACCTATCTGTATAATACGGTCTTGTTCTTGATTCCCTGTGGTCTCTGTATCGAAAAGTATATATTTGGCCATGCTTCATCCTTATATCTGTTAAGAGAGATGGTATCGTATTTTATCTAACAATCCCAACCCTAAATGACAAATGGTATAATGTTCATCATATTTACCTTACAGGAATAACCATGTCTAAACACTTTACTTCTATCATCTCGAGTGGATTTGGAAAATTTGCTTCTAAAGCATTTTCTCCTTCTATACAAAACTTTATTAATTCAGGGTATGTCAAACTCATGGGACTTGATATGAGTGAGTTTAAAGCGCCTAGTGACTACCCGACACTTAATACACTTTTTACAAGGGCTTTTGAAGTACCAAGAGCGCTGCCAGACGATAAAGATGCGCTCATTTCGGGGGTAGATGCACTTATCACTGATGCAGGAGTCATCAAAGAAGGCAAAGCCTATCAAATCAAAGGGATGAGCTACAGTATAGAAGATCTTTTTGGTGCCTATCATAAAGAAGCGGTAGCAAATGTCGAAGGAGGGGAGTTCATCAACTTCTATCTTTCTCCTAAAGATTATCACCGTTACCACATGCCTATGCGACTTAAAGTGAAGTCATTGACACATATTCCAGGTAAACATTACCCTGTGAACTTTCCATTACTGCGTCACAAAGTAGACCTGTTCATTGAAAATGAGAGAGTTATCATAGAGTGTGAAGATGAAAAAGGAAGAACACAAGTTCTTGTATTGGTCGCAGCGTTGAACGTGGGACAAATGGTTGTGACTTTTGAAGAAAAAGTGAGAACAAATTCGGAGATAAGAGAACCGGTGCATTATGAGTATGATGACTATTGGGTAGAGAGAGGAGAATTTTATGGCTGGTTTGAGATGGGTTCGACTATTTTGACTTTTTCAGAAAAAGGGAGTATTTCTCCAGAGGTAGCCATCAACCAAAAAGTAAAATTTACAGATGTTTTAGGTAAAGTATTATAAAAGATTATAAATAAAGGGAAGAAAATGCAAATTAAAGAGATAAAAGAATATGCAGAGATACGCGTAAAAGCCAGAGCCTATCTCTGTTATATTATAGGTAGACATATTTCTCAAAATATTTCAAATGGTGATGTGTCTACTGTATTTGCAAAGCTGGAAACGCTTAGTGAGAGTATGAATAAAGCAGAAGCTATTTATGCACTTGATGGAAAAGGGAAACAAATTACAGAGAATATCTCTAAAATCAAAAAGCTTAACGGTATTGGTAAAGGTCATGATAGAAGTGACAGGGCTTATTATTACAAAACGTTGAGAGAGCATCGTTGTACGCTTACGGAACCTTACCCCTCAACTATAAGTAACACGATGGTTGTGACTGCTTCATTTCCTATTTATGATGATAAAGATAACCTCATTAGTATTATTTGTGTCGATATCTCATTGTCAAATATTTTACGTATGGTACACCCAAGTTCTATTGACTCATTGTCTGGAACAGTGAGTAAAATTTCATATACGGCTTTCTCTGTAGCATTAGCTGCAGTAGCACTTTTACTTTTTGTAAAAGGAATCAGTTCTTTTCTACACTTTGGATTAGATTTTTCAGTTATAGAGATCAATAAGATTTTTGAAGCCACCATTTTGCTCACACTCTCTTTGGCAATATTTGACCTTGTAAAAGCGATATTTGAAGAAGAAGTATTAGGTAAAGAGAAAAGAGAAGGTGCAGGGGAAGGACACCAAACGATGATACGATTTTTGGGCTCTATTATCATTGCGCTTTCTATTGAAGCCTTGATGCTTGTCTTTAAGTTTGCACTGACCGATCCAGCTCAGCTTGAGTATGCTGTCTACCTTATCTCTGGTGTTGCATTACTTTTGGTGAGCCTTTCTATCTATGTGAAGTTTAACCAGGTACCATCTAAAAATAAAAGTGATATAAAATAGTGGATAAAAAACTTATCATTTTCGATATGGATGGTACATTGGTCAACAGTTCTTTAACGATTGCCAATGCCATTAATTATGTACGTAAAAATCTCGGTTTTGAACCTATGGAGCAAGCATCTATCTTAAAATTGGTGAATGACCATACTATCAATCCTGCAGAAACATTTTACCATGCAAAAGCATTTGATGCAGACCATGAAAAGTGGTTTTCTGAATATTATACAAAAAACCATGAAACTGAACTGGTACTTTATGATGGGATCAAAGAACTTTTAGGAAGTCTTAAAGAAAAAGGACATGCTTTGGCTGTCGCTACCAATGCTTACAGGGGCTCTACCATAGAGTCACTTACGCACTTAGAGGTGTATGACCATTTTGATGCTATTGCGTGTTATGATGATGTAGCTCGAGGAAAGCCTCATCCAGATATGCTACATAAAATTTTAGACGAGTTAGGACATAGCAATCGTCACACACTTTTTATAGGTGATGGACCACGTGATGAGATGGCAAGTAAAGAAGCCCAGATAGAGTATATAATGGTAGATTGGGGTTTTACTGACCATACAGATGCCATACGAAGTGTGGATGCACTCCATACATTACTGCTAGGATAAAATCCATACTTTTTACTTATACTTGCTTTGTTTTCTCTTTTAAAAATAATACCAATGAAATCATCATCGCGACAGTCGAAGCTACTAAAAAAAGTCCTTGAATCCCATATGTTTTGACTATGGGTTCTAAGAGTAGCGGAGAAGAAAA
>JGI11705J14877_10000976_pt1 | contig 16969 bp, 17 predicted proteins | sample Etolaghawater15m_FD_14877 | JGI IMG/M metagenome (IMG submission 14877)
TTAAAAAAGTATTGTGATGAAAATAACACTTTTTTATATTAATTCTGTGATACTATACATCATAGTTTATAAAACTACTTTTAAATTTTACTTTTCACATATAAATTTTTTTTATAGGTTTGTTGCAATCCAATAAGACTAATGAAGGTAAAAAGCTAAGTTTAATTATGTTTTGAGTATAATTCGCCGATTTTTCTTCTGTTAAATACACAAGAAAATATTAACAGATTATGTCAAAAATTAGTGCGACTCTCTTTTTAGGGTAGTATCGTCCGACATATTCAAAGTGAAACTAATAAAACTCTGGCTTGCATCAAATAATATGTAAGCCCTTAAGGATTACCCTATGGTAACTATGAAAGACCTTTTAGAATGTGGTGTACACTTCGGACACCAAACTCGTCGTTGGAACCCGAAAATGAAAAAATACATTTTTGGTGTTCGTAAAAATATCTATATTATAGATTTACAAAAAACTTTACGTTATTTCCGTAACACTTATACAATCGTTATGGATGCTGCTGCTGAGGGACAAACTGTTCTTTTTGTTGGTACTAAAAAACAAGCTCGTAACTCTGTAAAACAAGCGGCAATCGACTGTGGTATGCCATATGTAGACAACAGATGGCTAGGTGGTATGCTTACTAACTTCCCAACTATTCAAAAGTCTATTCGTAAACTTGATGTAATTACAGAGATGCAAGAGAATGGTCAAATCGATCTTCTTACAAAAAAAGAAGCATTAATGCTTGGTCGTACAAAAGAGAAGCTTGAAATGTATTTCGGTGGTATCCGTGATATGAAAAAACTTCCAGATATGCTTTTCGTAGTTGATGCTGTTAAAGAGCACATTGCTGTTTTAGAAGCAAGATGTCTTGGTATTCCAGTTGTAGCTCCACTTGATACTAACTGTGATCCAGACCTTATCACTTACCCAATTCCTGGAAATGATGATGCTATCCGTTCTATTCAACTTTTTTGTCGTGAAATGACTGCGGCAATCAATGAAGGTAAAGCTCTCGCGCAAGCTCCTGCTGAAGAAGAACAAACTGAAGAAGTTGAAGCAGAAGCTGAAACTCCAGTAGCAACAGAAGAAGTATAATCATGGCAGCAGTTACAGCAGCAATGGTAAAAGATCTACGTGCAGCAACTGATGCACCGATGATGGATTGTAAAAAAGTTCTTGTTGAAGCTGATGGAGACATGGCTAAGGCAACTGAGCTTTTAAAAGAACGTGGTATCGCTAAAGCAGCTAAAAAAGCTGATAGAGTTGCAGCTGAAGGTCTTGCAGGTTTAGTACTTGCTGATGACTTTAGTAAAGCAACTGTAGTTGAGATTAACTCTGAGACAGACTTTGTTGCTCAAAATGAGGGTTTCCAAAAACTTGTGAAAGCTACAACAGAGGAGATTTTCAATAATCAACCTGCGGATGTTGCTGCACTTATGGCAAGTCCTTTTGGTTCAGAATTTTCTTCAGCTGTTATAAAAATCGGTGAGAAAATTGAAGTTAGACGTTTTAGTACACTAACTGCTGATGCTACAACAGCTTTAAATGCGTACATTCACTCAAATAATCGTATTGCTGTTATTGTTACTGCAAAATGTGATAGTGAAAAAACTGCCGAGGGTATGAGAGCTACTTTAAAACAAGTTGCTATGCATGCATCAGCAATGAAACCTACAACACTTTCATACAAAGACTTTGATGCTGAGTATGTTGCAAGTGAAACTGTAGGTCGTATTGAAGTAATCAAAAAAGAGAATGAAGAGTTAGCACGTTTAGGTAAAACACTTAAAAATGTTCCAACTTATATCTCTATGAGTCAATTAACTGATGAAGTTATGGCTCAGGCTGAGACTGATATTAAAGCAGATTTAGCAGCTCAAGGTAAACCTGAAAAAATCTGGGACAAAATCGTTCCTGGTTCTTTAGCTCGTTTTGTTGCTGATAATACTACTTTAGATCAAGAGCAATGTTTACTTGATCAAACTTATGTTTTAAATGATAAATTAACTGTTGCGCAGGCTGTTGAAGAAGCTGCTAAAGCACTTGGTGGAACTGCTGAGATTACTGAGTTTATTCGCCTTGAAGTAGGTGAGGGTATAGAAAAAGCTGTAGATGACTTCGCTGCTGAAGTTGCTGCACAAATGGGTTAAGTATTTAACTTAACTATTTCTTTTCTAATCAAAGGCTAAGGCTTCGGTCTTAGCCTTTTTTTTTGCCAAATTTTTAGTTACATTGGCTATAATCTTTGTATGAATTTATTATCTGCAAAAAATATATCGCACACATTTGACTATGAACTTTTTTCAGATGTTTCTCTAGAATTAAATGAAAAAGAGACCGTTGCTATCATAGGTACAAGTGGAAGTGGAAAATCTACACTACTTCATATATTTTCAACTCTTCTTTTGGCAAACAGTGGAACAGTTTCACTGTTTGGTGAGGATATAAAGAGTATGAGTAAAAAAAGACTCACAGAGATAAAACGCCACGATTTAGGTTTGGTTTTTCAGTCTCATTATCTTTTTAATGGGTTTAGTGCTTATGAAAATTTAGAAGTTGCAGAGATACTCTCTCAAAAAAAAATACAAAATGAACTTTTAAATAAACTACAGATAGAAGAGGTAATTGGACAAAAAGTTACCCAACTCTCAGGTGGACAACAACAGCGTGTATCTATTGCAAGAGTACTTACAAAAAAACCAAGACTTATATTTGCGGATGAACCAACTGGCAATTTAGATAAAGAGACAGCAAGTGAGGTTATGAAACTTTTTTTTGAATATTGTGAGAAAGAGAGTGCTGGTATGGTTGTAGTAACGCATGATAATGAACTAGCACATATGTGTAAGAGTGTTTATAAACTCCAAGATAGAGAACTTGTAAAGGTTAAGTAATGCAATGGGCTCAAATCTTTAACGAAGCAAATATGGTGGGGTTTTTACTTCTATTTTTTCGTTTTGCTGCACTATTTATTGCCACTCCCATTTTTTCGCATAACAATATACCTATGAATATTAAAGCTGCAATGGCATTTTTTTTTACTGTTGTTTTTTACTCCTCGATGCCAGNTTTGAGTATAAGCATAGATATCCCAACTATTGTTTTAGCAATACTGAGTGAATTTTTATTTGGTTTAGCCATAGGAATAATTTTACTACTTGCATATAANGTNATNACATTTGCAGGGGGACAAATATCTTTTATGATGGGTTTTTCAATGGCAAGTGCAATTGATCCACAATCTGGTGTATCTATGCCAATTATTTCTCAGTTTCTNTCTCTTTTAGGTTTAATGATTCTTTTTGCTCTTGATTTACATCATTGGTTNCTACTCTTNATTGATGGCTCTTTNCAGACTATTCCTTTAGGTGGATTCCTATTGGAGAAAGAACTCTTTGCTTATATTATGAAAGCTACTACCAATATGTTTTTGGTTGGTTTTATGATAGCATTTCCTATCACCGCACTTGCTTGGCTACAAGATGTTGTATTTGGAATGCTCATGAAAACAATGCCTCAGTTTAATATTCTAGTTATTGGTTTTCCAATTAAAATTATGGTTTCTTTTTCTGTACTTGTAGCTACACTTACGACTATTATGTATTTACTAAAAGGGCAAATGATAGAAGCATTCAATGCCTTAGAGATGTTTTTTAGATAATTTAGATACAATAATGTCAAATAGAGTTTTGAACTTTTTATAGGAAATATGTATGAAAATATTACTTTTAAACGATAATCCAGTTGTTACTAAGCTTGTCACACTGAGTGCACAAAAGACTTCTGATGAGCTTGAAATAGTCAGTACGATAGATGCAATAAAAGATAAGAAATATGATCTTTTGATTGTTGATGATGCAATGTATAGTGAGCAAGTTTATGCTCTTTTAAATGAAAATATAACTTTTGAAGAGTCCTTATACATTTGTTCAAGATCTACACAAGAAGTTGAAGACTTCACTAAAACTTTAAAAAAACCATTTTTGCCAACAGACTTAGTAGAGCTATTCGCTCTTATAGGAAGCAATAGTAGTAGTTTTGATACAGATGAAATTGAAGATGTTGAAGAGCTCGAGCCATTAGAGATGTTAAGTGAGGATGATGATTTAAACCTTACACAAGAGATGTCTTTAGATGAAAGTGACGAAATCAGTCTTGACGATGAGCTTTTATTGGATGATGAATTTCTGCTTCATGAAGAAGATTTAGAGCAAGGCGAATCTGTACTAGATAATGAAGAGGCACAAAAAGTAAAGGATTTGTTGGATGAGACAAGTTCTGGTGAATTGGATTTTGATGATGAACTTGACTTGAGTGATGATGAATTAGAAGATATTTTGGCTGAAGATGAGTCTGAAGATGAACTACTTCTTGATGAAAACTTAGAGGATATTATAACTGAAGAGGATACAGAGGAAGAGAGTGAGGGAGTTGAGAGTGAAGACAAGCTCGAAGATGAACAAGAGATTGATCATGAGCTTGATTTCGAAGACGAGCTTATTTTAGATGAAGATGAGATACAAGAGTTAAGTAGTTTAGATCAGCCTCTTGAGGATGAAGATAAACTTGAAACATCTAAAGAGAGTGATGTCGTTGAAGATTTAGAGACCTTAGAGCAAGAAGAAGAATTGGGCGAAGATGACTCAATGATTGATGATGACTTAGACCTTCAAACGCAGATAGAAAATGCTGTAGATGAGCTTAGTGATGAAGACTTAGAGAGTGAACTTGATGAAGACTTGCTCCTAGATATTGCAACTGGAGGTTTAGATTCTCTTGACTCTTTAACGACAAGAGACTTAAAACTTGCTATTGGCGAAGAGGTAGATGAAGAGGAACTTCTTTTGGATGAAGATAGTATAGAAGAGATTTCTGAGGAGTTTGAGAGCGTTAAAGAAGAGTCATTTGAAGAGTCAGATGAAAATGAAATAGAGGGAGTTGAGGCACTTAAAAATCTTCTTGCAGCCCTCAGTGATAAAAAAGTCGCAGCTTCTATGAAAGGGATGCAAATAAGCATTAACATTACTTTAGGCGGTAAATAATGTTGATTGAAAAAAATGGGGTTGTTCTTGTTCTTTCTGGTCCAAGTGGAGCAGGAAAGAGCTCACTCATAAATAAAATCAACAAAGATATTGGAGATTATTATTTCTCTATTTCAACAACAACTCGTCCTATGAGAGAGGGCGAGGAAGATGGTGTTCATTACCATTTTGTAGGCGAAGATGAGTTTAAAAAAGATATACAAGAAGATAATTTCTTAGAGTACGCACTTGTACATGGCAACTACTATGGAACATCTCTAAAGCCCGTTAAAAAAGCATTGAGTCTTGGAAAATTAGTTATATTTGACATAGATGTTCAAGGAAATACAGCAGTAAAAGATAGACTAGGAGATATAACGACATCTGTTTTTATAACGCCACCAAGTCTCTCTGAATTGGAGCGGCGTTTAGTGAGTCGTTCTACTGATGCACAAGAGGTTATTGATGCACGTATAAAAATGGCAAAACGTGAGATACAAAGAACATCAGAGTATGATTTTTTAGTTGTAAATGATGATTTGGATATTGCTGCGGAAGTTTTAAGACAGATTGCAGTTACTGCTAGGCTTAAAATACCACATGATAAAATAAATGCTTTCGTACAGAAATGGGAAGATATTTAAATAGATTTTTAGATATAATTCACAACTTAATTATAGAAAAAAGGAAACAATATGGGAATGCCTAGTGGAACAGAACTACTTATTATTTTTGGAATAATAGTATTACTATTTGGTGCGAAAAAAATACCTGATTTAGCAAAAGGTCTTGGTAAAGGAATCAAAAACTTCAAATCAGAGATGAAAGAGGTAGACGAAGAGATAGCACAAGATACTCCAAAAAAAGTTGAAGGTAGTGAAGAAGTAGCAAAAGCTACTGATGCTGAAACTCCAAAAACTACTACACAAGCTTAAATTTTGAAACAACGAGTATCGGCGCTTCTGCGCGAAAAGCTAGGTCGAGAGGTTGTTTTAGAAAAACCGCGCGACCGATCTTTTGGTCATTTTGCAACTCCAATCGCATTTTCACTCGCTAAAGAACTAAGAAAGTCACCTATGGTTATTGCTGAAGAATTGGCATCTTCGTTTGGTGAGAGTGAAGAGTTTTCAAGTGTTGAGTCTGTAAAAGGTTACTTAAACTTTCGTCTAAGTGAAAACTTTTTAGCAGAGTATGCATCTTGGGCACTAGAAAACCCTAAAGAATTTGCCAAGAGCGAAAAAAATCAAAAAATACTTTTAGAATTTGTTAGTGCTAATCCTACAGGACCTCTACATATCGGTCATGCTCGTGGTGCTGTTTACGGTGATACACTCTACCGTTTAGCAAAGCATCTAGGTTATGACATCACTGCAGAGTACTATGTAAATGATGCGGGAAATCAGATAGATTTACTTGGTCTTTCCATTCAACTCTATGCCCGTGAAAATATTTTAAAAGAGAGTGTTGAGTATCCTGAGTCATATTATCGTGGTGATTACTTAGAAGGACTTGCAACAGGTGCACAGGCTGAATTTGGTACTGAGATACTTACAGATGAGTCTCGCCAAAAAGAGCTTGCCATGTGGGCAAAAGATAAGGTTATGGAAATAGTAGTTGGTACTTTAGCCGACACAAATATTCACTTCGATACTTTTGTAAATGAGTCTGGGCTTTATGGTGACTGGGATAGAGTCATGAAAAAGATGGGCGACAATGTCTACGAAAAAGAAGAAAAACTCTGGATTAAGTCTGAGTCTAAAGGCGATGATCATGACAGAGTTGTAGTACGTGAAGATGGACGTCCTACATATCTTGCTGGTGACATTGTGTACCATAACCAAAAATTTGAACGTGGATATGAACACTATATAAATATCTGGGGAGCTGACCATCATGGTTATATTCCTCGTGTGAATGCCGCGATTGATTTTCTTGGGTATGATTCAAATAAACTTGAAGTTCTTTTATCTCAAATGGTAAGTCTTTTAAAAGATGGTGAACCTTACAAGATGAGTAAACGTGCTGGTAATGTAATACTTATGAGTGATATTGTAGAAGAGATAGGTTCTGATGCTCTGCGTTTTATCTTTGCTTCAAAGAAATCTGACACGGCTTTAGAGTTTGATCTTGCTGAGTTTAAAAAACAAGATAGCTCAAACCCTATTTTTTACATACAGTATGCACATGCTCGTATTCAAACGCTACTCTCCAAAGCGACAGTAACACGAGATGAGATTAATGCAGCGAGTTTAAAAAACTTAGGTGAAAACGCAGATATACTTCTTTTTGATGCACTACTTTTGCCTGAGATAGTTGAAGATGCATTTAACTCTCGTCAGGTACAAAAATTACCAGAGTATCTAAAGTCACTTGCAGCATCTCTACATAAGTTTTATTATGATGTTCGTATGATTGGAACTGAAGATGAAGCAAAACTTCTTAAGCTTCTTTTAGTAGTTGCTCTAAGTATTAAAACAGGTCTCTCACTTATGGGAATCGAAGCTAAAGATAAAATGGTGAAAGAAGATGAGTAATATAATAACAATCCCTGATCCTCGTACAGGTTTTTCTATGAAAGTTGACGGCGTTATATTAAACCGTCCTGATTTACATGAAATAGCAGCAGAACTAAAAATCAATACTAAAGATGTTTTAGTTGACAATGGAATATTAACCATTTATAATACATCCAAAGAGTGTCAAGAAATTATAGATGACAATGCCCTTGCAACTTTTATTGCTATGGCTTTGAGTATTTCACCTGAGAGCATAAGCGATATAACACCTGTAAAAGCAAAACCAAAAGTTCTCGATAAAAATGACTTTATGGATGAGGATGAAGAAGACTAGAGCTTTGTAAAAATGGATAGCTTTTGAGAATCTCTTGTGCTGAAGATTTAGGAATCTGAATAAGCAGAGGGTTTTTCTCTTTATCTAAAAGTTTTATAATTTTTTCTAAATCTTCATATTTCATAGAGGTGCATCCAGCTGTTGAGCTATTGATATCTTTTTGAACATGTAAAAATATACATGATCCACGACTTTTTTCTCCCTTTTTATTGTGTGCAACAACTACTCCTATTTCATACTGCATATCTTCGCGTTTCATATACTCAAAGCTTTTTTCATCTCCATTTTTCATAATGATTTGATTGTAGAAATTTGACTCTATATCATCAACACATATTAGATTGTCTGATGTGTAGAGATAAGGTAGTCTATAGTTTGAAGAGCTTTTGTAGCCAAAAATATCTGTAAGTTTAAAGATACCAACAGGAGCTTTTTTATCTCCCTCATGTTTTAAAGGATCAGCTTGTTTTTGTCTAAGAGAAACTTCTCCTATTCCCCATCCTAAACCATTCTTTCCTATATTTACTCTAGTGGAAAATAGTTTTTTATCATCCTCATAAAACTCTAAAAAAGCTCTATTTGTTTCAAAGTTATCAGCAACAACTAAAACTATCTGTTGCGATGAAAATAACAATATTGAAAAACTTGTAATAATTAAGAAACTTTTTATCATAAAGTATGGTACTATTACTAACATATGAACTAAATTAATTTCTGGATGAACTTATGCCTATTACTATCAAACTAGCAACAGTAGATGATGCACCTTTTTTAGCACAGATGATTTTACAAAGCTCACGTGCAGGTAAAAAAGATGGTTTTTTTGACTTGCTTTTTGGAACTAATGACAAAGCAGTTGTTTTGGATGCATTGGAAAAACTGACAAAGACAGAATCAAAAAGTCACTGTCACTATAAAAATTTTTTAATAGCAAGTATGGATGGCAAATCAGTAGGTACACTTTGTAGCTATGAACCACGCATTTCGACTCAAGAGGCTTTTGAAAAAGCACTAGAAGAGATAGGCTATGAAGATATAGGTATTGCTTTAGAGATTATGCAAGATTGTGATTTCAAACTCAACAAAAGAACACTTATGTTTGATTTTATGGAAGAGCTTGAGGGCTTTTTGGATGTTGGTGTTTTAAAAGCTCTTATGCAAAAAAGCCTTTTAACTGCTAGACTTAAGGGATATACAATAGCACAGACAATCATAGAAATAGGCTCACTTGAGAATGAGCTTTTTTATAAAAAGCTCGGTTTTAAAGTTGTAGCACAAAAAGAGTGCGAACTCTATAAAGAGAAGTTTGGTCGTAGTGGGCTTATGCTTCTCTCAACTGAGTTTTAGGAGTTCTCTATAGAACTCTCAGCCTTCTCTCTTCTCCCCTCTCTCTTAGCAATTTTTTTAGCACTCTATACACGCAAAGTAATTCTCTCACTTTTAAGTGGCGTTATACTTGGTGCATTTATCCTTAATGACTACGAGTTTGTAAGTAGCATAAGTTTTATACTCAACCTTTTTATCTCTTTACTGAGCGAGGCATGGATTTTAAAAACATTAGCATTTGTGATTTTAGCAGGTGCTATTATGGCTTTGATTGAGAAGAGTGGTGGAGTAGGTGGTTTTGTAGAGTATGTACTTCACAAAAAAGCCTTTGTAAAAAGTGAACGTTCGGCTTTGATGTTGAGTTATATTTTGGGTGTTTTGATCTTTGTTGAAACCTCTATCACGGCACTTGTCTCAGGAGCTGTTGGAAAACCACTTTGTGATAAATATAAAATTCCTCATGCAAAACTAGCGTTTGTTTGTGACTCAACCTCTGCTCCTATAGGTTCTCTCATTGTATTTAATGGTTATGGAGCTTTACTTTTAGGACTTATCACTACACAGATATCTTTAGGCTATATGGAGGGTAATGCTACAGAAATTTTAATTAGTGCTTTAAAGTACAATTTTTATGCTCTAAGTGCACTTATTGTGACATTTTTATTTATATATTTTAGCTTAGATATAGGTCCTATGAAGAGTGCAGTTTATAAAACTCACTCAACAATAACACAAGATAGCATAGTGAGTAGTATGTACTATATGCTTCTGCCTGTTACACTTATGATACTTTTTGTTTTTGTTTTTTTGTACATTACCGGTGATGGCGAGATTCTTAAGGGAAGTGGGTCAAGTGCCATTTTCTACACTATGCTCACTACACTTATCTTTACTTTTTTCTACTTTATATCTACAAAAAATATGTCGATTTCTACATGGACTCAAACTGCATATAAAGGTGCAAAAAGTTTTGTGCCTATCTCTTTTTTACTGGTTTTTGCTTTTGCATTAGGAGATGTGACAGGAGAGTTAAAAACAGGGATTTACCTTGCCTCACTTGCTTCACAGAGTATCAGCCCCTATTTTTTAGCTTCACTTATATTTTTACTGAGTGCTGTTATCTCTTTTTCAACGGGAACTTCTTGGGGTACTTTTAGCATTATGATTCCTATTGCAGTGCCAATGGCTGTGGGTATGGATGCAAATGTCATCCTTGCTATGGCTGCTGTTATGAGTGGAGGAATATTCGGAGATCATTGCTCACCTATTTCAGATACGACTATTATATCTTCAATGGCATCTGATTGCGAGGTAGTTGAACACGTGAAGACGCAACTACCCTATGCACTCCTAAGTGCTACTATCGCTTTTTTACTTTTTTTACTTATATCTTTTATCTAATGAGAGTCTCTTAACTTCCTAGGTAGTGGTTAATCGAATAACGCATATCATCATCTAAGTTTTCCATATTTCCAAGCATCCATCTTAGATAACCTGCATCTTCACGAGCTACCTCTTCAAGAGATTTTCCCTTATGTTTCCCAAATCTAAATGTTTTGACTAAAATCGGTGTGTTTGTTAAGTCAACCATCTTTTCAACTGGATTTTCTCTAGGATAAGTTGCCATAACAGCCTCTTTTAACTTAGATAAAAAGAGTTTAAGAACAAGTACATCACCAATAGCATCATGTGCTTTTACAACTATGCCTAGAGCATCAGCCTCTTGTTGTTCACTCTTATAAAGCTCCATCTTATATCTAAAGTACTGTAGTCTATGTGCCTCTTCATCAGGCATGATATGCTTTGCGACACGCAGAGTATCTATAACTTTCATCTGTGTGTTAAAGCCCTCTTTTTCAAGCATTTTTATATCAAAAGGGGCATTGTGGATGATAAGATAATTCTCATCACTATTTAGCTCTTGAAGTCGTTTATATGCTCTAGTCTCAACACAAAGAGGTTTTCCCAGAAGTGCTTCTTGTGTAATTCCATGGACTTCCATAGCTCCATAGCTTATAGGAATATCACTAGAGTTAAATTCATTGTGAACCTCTACCTCTTTTGCACCTAAAACTATGTAGCCTAGTTGTATGACTCTATCTGTGTCGTTTGTGCCTGTTGTTTCTGTATCTAAAATTATGTATTTTGCCATTATCTTTTACTCTCAAAGTGTACATTAAATTTTTCTGTCGCGTTTGGAGCGACCAAGAGGCTAAATGTAACAAAATTTCCCTTAGTAAAGCTATAGTTCTTGTCTGTTTTTATGGTTGAATTGCTCTGTTTGTTAAAAGGAATGAGGAGTTGCACCTCTTTTGCTTCATCAGATTTGTTCTCTACTTTGTATTCAACATCACAAGCTAGCCAACTTTTTGTATCTTCGCGTTTAAGAAGAGTTTGTGTGGATTTTAGGTCAAAGTTTTTACCTAGTTTGAGCTTTATAGGTGTATCCTTTGGTGTGTGGTCTATCTCTGTTTCACCCAGAAGGATAGTCTCTCCTTTAAGCTTTGAGTAGGTTCTTACTACTCCTTTTGGAAGAGGTATATCAAGAGCATTTAAGGAGAGATACTGCGTTATATCTCCTTTTATTTCACCTCTAAGATAGAGTGGGTTATTGAGTTGGGCTACAAACTCTCTTTGTGTAGGAATTTTACTTTTGCTGATAAACTTGATCTGCGTTTTTTCATTGTCTGCTAGTGTGACCTTAAAAGGAATGGTATAAAACTGATACCCCTCGTAAGCTTGATGAGCAACTTTGGGAGCACTGCTTAAGACTTGAATCTCTTTTGCTCTTCTATAGTCTTGCATATTTTGATTTGCACGGTTTATGTCTCCTGCTAAAAGTGAAAGCTTTGTACCTTCAAAGCTCTTTCCTGAGTGATTGTTTATGGTTATCCAACCTACAAGATTTGAACTGTTTTTATCCAGGTTTAAAATGTAGTCACTCTTAAAGGTGATGTTGTTGATGAGGTAGTCTAGGGAGAGTTTTGTTTTGATATCTTTTTGTGTTTCTACATTCCAAACAAGCGATGGCTTGGTGATGAGTGTCTTTGGAATTGTTTCAAAAATGATAGAAGCACTTGGTACACTTAAAATTTGATAGTCAATAGTCTTTACAATAGACTCACTCCCATTGTGTGAAAGAAGAGTTGCACTTATGACTTGGTACTCATTTGCATTTTTTAAACGCCGTACTTCTATTTTTTTACCAATATGAGCTTCTAAAAGCTTTGCCTGCGTTAGTTTATCGTACTTGTAGTGTTGGGAGAGCAGTTTGATTGTTGAAGGAAGATTTATGTTGATGGAATCGGTATTTATGCTACTTGCAACTCCCTCGTAGTGTATGTCCTTATCCTCTTTTTTGAGTGAGAGTTCTTTCTCTTCATGAACAAGACCGACATTTGAGTTGTAGACAACAAGAGAAGCATTGTCTGTTTTTTGACTTAGAGTTGCACCAAAAAGAGATGTACCTAGTAGAACAACACTACTTAGTCTTATGAGTTGTTTTTGCATAGTTTATCCTTGATAAGAGTAGTAATATGATACACTTTTAGAAAAAATACAAGGCAACATTTGATAAGCAATCCTCTACTCTATCTTTTCACTTTGGCACTTCTTGTTACTTTTTTTTACCTGCTTGAGAGCAAAATGCAGTTTCGTATCTTCAAGTTTGTTCCTAGTGTTGTGATGATTTATGCACTTAGTATGGCATTAGCATCCTTTGGTTTTTTTGATTCAAATGAAGAGATAAAAAAAATCTACTCTCTTACAAAAACAAATCTGCTTCCCGCCATGCTTTTTCTGATGCTTTTAAAAGTTGATTTTAGACACTTTTCTCGTCTTGGTCGTTCACTTATGAGTGCCTATTTTCTAGCACTTTTCTCAATAGCTCTCTCTTTTATAGTGGTGGCGTTTATGTTTAGATTTTCTCCTGAAATCTCTGGGGCTTTTGGTGCACTTGCTGGAAGTTGGATGGGCGGCACGGCAAATATGATAGCCGTAGGAACTGCTCTTGGAGTCAGCGAAGAGGCTTTTGCCTATGCACTTGTTGTCGATAGTGTTAACTATACAATCTGGGTGATGTTTCTACTCTTACTTGTTCCTTATGCACAGAGGTTTAACAAGTTTACTTCAAGCAGACAAAGTTTAGCAGATTTAGATGCACTTGGATGTGCTTGTAATATGAGTACTCCGCGTTATTGGTTTTTAATATTTATGGCACTTTTCGTCTCTTTTATAGCACAACTGTTAAGTGAGTTTTTTATAGTTTTAAGTACGACAACAAGCATGGTCTTATTCGCTACACTTTTTGGTGTTTTAGGCTCTTTTACAAGGCTTCGTGAGATAAATGGCTCAAAAGAGATAGCTTCTACTATGCTTTATCTCATTATCGCACTCATAGGCTCACAGGCTCTTATAGAGAGCTTTAGTGGAGTTGGTGTTTATGTCCTTGCTGGTTTTTGTATTCTCTTATTGCATGCATTCATAATGGTTGTTGGTGCAAAGGTTTTTAAACTCGATCTCTTTAGTATAGCAGTAGCTTCACTTGCGAATATCGGTGGTGTCGCCTCCGCTCCAATTCTTGCAGCAACCTATAATAAAAACCTTGTAGGTGTTGGTGTTTTAATGGCGATTATGGGTTATCTTCTGGGAACATTTGGTGGTTTGCTGGTTGGAAATATCTTAATGGAGATAAGTCAATGAAAATAGAGTCAATACAAACGCAGGTAAAACATATAGCTTTAAAAACACCTTTTATTACAGCTTTACGCCGTGTTGAGGCTATTGAGTTTGTTCGTGTTTGTGTAGTGTGTGACAATGGTGTTTCAGCTTCAGGAGAGGCACCTTCAACTATGGCAATAACAGGTGAAAATATAGAGATAATCCTAGACTCCATTTCAAAAATAAAAGATAATATATATGGCTTAAATATAGAAGATGCTCTGCGTTTACTGCATAACAGCAAAATAGGCTCAAGTGCAAAAGCTGCCTTAGATATGGCACTTGTCTCTTTAAGGGCTAAAGAGCAGAATAAAACACTCTTAGAATACTTCAACATAAAAGATATAACTCCAATAAAAACAGATATAACCATAAGTCTAAACCAAGAAGAGATAATGCTTGAGGATGCACAAAGAGCATTTAAGAGTGGGATGGATATCTTAAAAATAAAGCTAGGTCCAGATATCTCTCATGCAATAAATGTAACACAAAGAGTCTCGATAAATCTTCCAAATGTAAAGTTACTTATAGATGCAAATCAGGCTTGGAGTAGAGATGCTACTCTCCACTATATAAATGCTATAAAAGATTTGAGAGTAGAGCTTATAGAACAGCCAGTTGTGGCTAATGATTTGGAAGGACTTAAGCTTATTACAAACGCGACAAAGACTTCTATACTTGCAGATGAAGCAAGCTTCACACTCGAAGATGTGGTAAGAGTAGTAGAGTCAAATAGTGCAGATATGATAAACATAAAACTGATGAAGTGTGGGGGAGTGAGTAAGGCGGTAGAGATTTTAGAATATGCAAGAGAGAAGGAAGTGAAGTGTATGTTAGGCTCAATGCTTGAGGGACCATACTCTATAAACGCTGCTCTATACCTAGCATTTGCATATAGAGATGTCATAGAATATGTTGATTTGGATAGTCCTCTTTTATATAAGGAGGAGTCTGTAGAATTAGATTTTTCTTTTGATAAAGCTACTATTTTTTATTTAGGCCCTAGGGCCTCCTAGGAGTACTCAACCTATAGTTGTTAAATCTTCACTGCGATTAGGTTCAGTTGCAGACTTTTCTGTTGAAACTCTAAATAGCCAAAAGTAACCAACAAGTCCACTAACTAAAGAGGCACTCAAAATTCCTACTTTTGCTTGAAATATAAGTAAATCATTACCCATGAATGCCAAGTCTGCAACAAATATACTCATAGTAAATCCAATTCCACCTAAAAATGCGACTCCAAAAATTTGTGTCATAGTGCTATTTAAAGGAAGTTGAGCAATACCTAGTTTTACCGCTATCCAAGCAACACCTGCAATACCTAAAACCTTACCAACTATAAGACCTAAAATAATTCCTAATGATACAGGTTCAAATATAGTATTACCAATAGAAGAAAAATCAATACTAATACCTGCATTAGCAAGAGCAAAGAGAGGGATAACAATCAAGCTGACAGGTAGGTGTAGTTGATGTTCTAGCTTTGAAGATGGGGAGCTTACAGCATCAATTTTATCTTTGATATTTTGTAAAATCGCTTTTTGTTTTTCATGCATTACATGGTCAGTTGTGACAGGGTAATAGTCATACTCATCTAAGAGGTTTTTTGTATGGTGTGTAAAATCTACAGGTGTAAAGTGTGGTTTTGAAGGAATCGCCATTGCCGCTATAACACCGGCTATAGTCGCATGAACACCTGACTCAAGCATAAAAAGCCACATGATTAGACCTACTAGAAAGTAGATAATAATGTTATGAATCCCAAAACGATTAAATACTACTAGGGCTAAAAAGGATAGACCAGCAAAAAATAGTGGTTGAAGATGAATCTCTGCAGTGTAGAAAATAGCAATTACTAAAACTGCACCAAGGTCATCTACAATAGCAAGTGCAACAAGAAAAGTAACAAGAGCAGGGGAGACACGATTACCAAGTAGAACAAGTGCTGAAATTGCAAATGCAATATCTGTTGCCATTGGAATTCCCCATCCATTAGCAGCTACACCATTGGTGTTTAGACTAATATATAGAAATGCAGGCAGAGCCATTCCTCCAATAGCGGAGAGTATAGGCAAGGTAGCTACTTTAAGGTTTGAGAGTTCCCCTACAAGTATCTCGCGTTTAATTTCTAATCCTACTATAAAAAAGAAGATAGCCATTAGTCCATCGTTTATCCAGTGATGTAGAGAATGCGAGAGTGACCAAGAGCTAATTTTTAAGGTGATTTTTGTGTGAAATAAATTTGCATAGAGATCCGAAAAAGGAGAGTTTGCTACTAAAAGAGCGATTATTGTCATGCTCATAAGTACTATACCTGTAGTTGTTTGTGCATGCAAAAAGTGCTCAAAAGGAGTGTAGATCTTATTAAAAGCTTTTTCCCATGGCGCATATAGTTTCATTTTTCTTCCTTAGTTAAAGCATATAGATTGAAACATTATTCAAAGATAATCTGATTTCTACCAGCATTTTTTGCTTGATAAAGCATCATATCTGCTTGAGAGATTGTATCTTCAATTTCAAGTTCATGATGCACAGTAGCACCTAAAGAGATGGTGAAGTTTACAGTAGTGTTATTATCAATTTGTATAGTGTGGTTAGCTACTTCTTTTCGAATTCTTTCAAGAATTTCTAGAGAATTGGAGTGATTTATATTTTTTAAAACAAGGCAAAATTCCTCACCACCAAAACGAGCTACAATATCTTTATGGCTCGTTAGTGTTCGAAGAATTTCTGATAATACTACAATTACCTTATCACCTACATCGTGTCCGAAACTATCATTTATTTTTTTAAAATGATCAATATCTATCATTGCAAGAGTAAACTGTTCACCAGTTGTATTTATCTCTTCAAGATACTCAGACATCGACTCAAAGAAATAACGGCGATTATACAGTCCTGTTAAAAAATCACGGTTTGCATTGTTTGTAACCTCTTGAATATTTTCAAGAGCCTCTATTGAATTGTTCACTCGGCATGAAAATTCCTCTTTTGAAAATGGTTTTTTAATATAATCATTTGCTCCCTGTTTTAAAAAGAGTGCATT
>JGI11705J14877_10000977_pt1 | contig 16964 bp, 18 predicted proteins | sample Etolaghawater15m_FD_14877 | JGI IMG/M metagenome (IMG submission 14877)
TTGTAATACTAATCCCGAGTATGCTCGTATAGATTGTGATGATACTCCTGATATAGACCGTTTGATTACACCATACACACAACAGATAAAAGTGCTTCCTCACCACTTAGCAATTGAAGGAAACTTTACGAATGGCTCCAATGGGTTCACCTATTTAAATAATTTTGAATCAGATCCATCTTCTGATCAAAATATCTCTGCTCGTTTAAATTTTACTATCACAGCAAAAACAGAGAACAATACAACTACCTCGAACTATACAGATAATTGTTATGCTAAAGATGGAAATCTTACACTTACTTTAGTACTCTCACAAACTTCACCGAACTTAAGCAAACTCCTATATTATGACAACGACACGCTTGTTTTAGGTGAAAACCCTATTGCAGGTCCTTATCTACTACCTAATTATACTAAGGATCGTTTTGTAACTGGGGACAGTAACGGAACAGGAACTTTCACATACCGCTTGAATTTTGACAGAAACCTAACAAAAGTTGTCAACCCTTTTCAAATGAACATAAGCAACTTAAGAGTCGATGACAACGACTCTGTGACCGGGAATGATGTTATAGACAATAATGCAACATACGTTTACGGCAGAACAAATGCTGGTAGACAAAGATATGTAATTACAAATAATGGTGAATTAAAAAATGCCAATCTTTATCATGAAATTTATTGTTTTGGCACAACTAATGTGAATAACAACTGTAATACGTCTCTACTTCCTAGCTTAAATAGAACAAGTGACATAAGGTGGTATCAAAATACAGATCACAATAGCTCACGTGATGGAAATATAAGTTCAGTTGTGCATTCACGTGGAACAAATGATGTTAATGCGACTACTCCAGATGAAACTTCTTATCCAAGTAAAACCAAATTACAATATAATAGTTATGCTTCTAAAGGTTATCCTTTTAGAACAACTATGGATATCAATACTTCTACTTGGTTGATTTACAATGAAAACAATCCAGCTGCTAAACGGAATGCGTTTCAAGTTGAATTTGAACAAGCTGGAAACTGGAGTGGTGAATATGAGACCACTACTACTATTCAAGATGATCAAATTAACATTAAAACAAACAGGAGAAGCATGTGGTAAGAACTGACAATATCTCTCAAAGATTTGGCTTTACTATGATAGAGCTAATCTTTGCTATTGTTATTATTTCTATCTCTGTTATGTCTCTTCCTATGATGACACAAGTTACAAATAAAGGCTTAGAAGAGAGTTTGATGCAAGAAGCTGTGTTTGCAGGTGCTGCTGAACTTATGGGAGCTTCATCTGGGTACTGGGATGAACGTTCACTCGAAGATATTAATGTAAGTAGTTTATCTAGAGTTATAGATATCTCAGCTGACTGTAATGCTACAACCAGGTTACGAAAGGGTCATATTGCACAACCTTACCATAGAAGATGTTTAGATAGTAATTCAAGTGCTAATTTAGATAGTAAAGCTGATAACACTATTGATGCACTCGATGATATGGAAAAAACAGATATTGATACCTTGTTATTAATGGACCCTAGTTCCGCCGGATATAAAAATAAGTATACCACTACTGTTGATGTCAATAGAACAGATAATATTAAAACGATTACAGTTACTATCAAAAATAAAGATTCCAACAGCACCATTACATCTTTAAAAATGCAAAGTGCCAACATTGGTGAAATAGACTACTATAAAAGGACATTTTAATGCGTAAGTTTGGCTTCACCATGATTGAACTTATTTTTGTAATTATAGTGATGGGGATTATCGGGAAATTCGGTGTTGAGTTTTTAGCACAAGCCTACAAAGGCTTTATATTCTCCAATGTTAACCACAACCTACAGTCTAATGGAGAAATGGCTGTTGAAACTATTGCAACAAGATTACAGTACCGCATAAAAGATTCTGTTATAGGTCGCCAAAGTGCTAATAACAATTTTTCCACCAACTATAAAGCATTAAGCAGTGCCAGCGGGACCGACTATAATATTCTTGAATGGGTGGGTACTGACATTGATGGATTTAGGGGAGACACTTTACCATACTGGAGCGGGATAATTGATTTAGATAAGTCAAACTCCACAAGTCTTGACTCACCTGAAACAAACACAAGTGCAATCGATGCACTTATTGACGTACTTTCTGACGGTGCCAGCGGTATAGATAATGCGGCTATTTATTTTATAGGATCTGATACTGATATAAATAAATACGGATGGGATGGGAATGCCATTAGCACTCAAAATTCAGTGTTGCATCCAATACGAAGAAGTACAGCAGCCGGTGAAGAAAATCTTTTAATCCCAAGAAATGGGGCTTCTGGAGCTGATAATAACTTTACAGGTGTAGATGTATACGAATACTATCAACTGGCATGGACAGCGTATGCAGTGGGTATTGATGATTATGATTCTACAGACAATAATGGTACATTGAGTCTTTGGTACGATTACCAACCTTGGGAAGGTGAAAACTATAGAACACACGGTAAAAAAGTGACGATTATGGAAAATGTAAGCACCTTCCAATTCAAATCAATTGGCTCAATCGTAAAAATTCAAGTCTGCGTAAATTCTGACTTAGTGGAGGATTATTCATTATGCAAAGAAAAAACCATATTCTAGTATCTTTACAACACAAAAGACAAAGAAGCGGTATAGCAATGATTATGGCTCTGGCTGTAATCGTAATCCTGGCGACTATTATGGCTTTATCTTTGTCCTTCACCGCTGAAACAACAAAAAGAACCACTGATATTTATCTTTACGAGCAAGCAGTGTTAGTATCTAAAAGTGCTGCTGAATTAGCCCTTTTAAGTATAGCCCAAAGTGGGCATTGTCTACTTCCAGATGATAATGCAACTGACTATATTGGAACATATCAATTTGATTTAAATAACAATGGAGATCTAACAGATGATATTAATTATACCGTTAGTGTAATACCACGCTATGTATACAAAGGATCTCCATGTGCTTCTACAGATGATGACTATACAACCGTTAACACTGAGGAACAAAACGGCTCAGTCCTAATGGATATAACAGTAACAACAACTGAAGGGACAGAACCAATAAGATATTTTAGAAGAAGTATCCAAAAACTTTAGCGTCTATACACTTTTTCGTGATATAATCTTATATATAAGTGCCTAATCATAAGTAAATGATAACTTCTACATTTTTTGTGCTTAGGTATATTAATCAAAAGGATTTTTTATGAATATCTCTCTGACGGGAAGACATTTAGAACTTACAGACGCTATCAAAGCTCATATGAACACTTCAATTGAAACACTTAACAAATTTAACATGGACATTATCTCTGTTAACGTAGTAGCATCTGCTCAAACTAAAAAAGGTAAAGAGCATTCTGTTGTTGAGTTTGTTATCAACCTTGCACACAAAAACTCTATTATTATTAAACAAAATGATGATGATTTATATGCAGCTATTGATATTGCTACTTCACGTGCTCAAAAAGCTATGAGAAGAATGCATGATAAAGATTCAGGACATCATAAAGTCGGTCTTAATGATGTTAAAGCAGAAGATGTTGATGTTAAAGCTGCTACACTTGAGATGGAAGATGAAATAGTTCCAGTGGAACTTGCACTTTACAAACCACGTGAAGTTGAAGATGTTTTAAATGACTTAAAAGAAAGCGATAAAATATTTGAAATATTTTTAGATCATGAAGATAAAACACGTGTTCTTTACAAAAAAGACGACGGTAAATTCGGTTTATATTAAAGTCTACAATTCTAAAAGCACGGTGTCTCGCCGTGTTACCTCAAACTTTCTACATCCATTTTCAAAAGCATTTCCTTCACCAACTAAAATACATTTATGCTTAGCTCTTGTGATTGCTGTATATATCAGCTTAGTGTTATGCATAATATAATGAGAGAAAGTCATAGGAATAACCACGATGTCATATTCCATTCCTTGCACTTTGTGAATAGTCAGCGCATAAGAAAGCAAGAGATAGTTTTTTAACTCTGCATACTCATATACAACAACTACATCTTCATTCGGATAGAACACATATACGAGTTCATCTTCCTCTTCTATTTTAAAAAGTAGACCACTCATTCCATTAAAAATACGTCTCTGGTTAGAATCTTCACCACTTTTAAAACCTTCACCACTCCAAGAGGTCATATTTTCATTTTTAATATGCACTACTTTATCCATCAGTCTAAATTCTGAGCCACCTCTTTTTACACACTTTTTAGGGTTGGGATTAAAATACTCTTGTAGCACTATGTTTAAGTTTGTAGTGCCAAGTGTCCCGCCCTTCATGGGCGTAATCACTTGAAAATAATTGAGATACTCTTTTATCTGTTTATTGCTAAGTCTGTACCTTGCTTTTTCTATAGACTCCACCACTCGGTGAAGTATCTCTGCAATAATATTTTGAGAATTCTCTTCACGTTTTTCTTGGAGTTCATTTGCCGACATGGAGTTTTTCATGCCATAATAATTTTGCATACTCACATCTACAAATTCAAAATCCTCATACTTGTCTCTATAAAGAGGCACTTCACCCTTGCGTATATCATTCGCTATAAGCGTAATAGCCTGATCTTCACTTTGACGATAGATTTTTGTAAGTTTGACTATAGGTGCCAACTCTAAAGTTAAAACATCACTCAAAACATTTCCTGCGCCGATGGGAGGAAGTTGCGCATCATCCCCGACAATGATAAGAATAGCTTTTTTATCCACCTTCAGCAAAAACCTTGCAAATAAAGAGGAATTGATCATAGAAGCTTCATCTATTAAAATCACACCGTATGGAAAGGTGTCATTCTTTTCATGTTTAACTATCAGAGACTGAATGGTTGCACTCTCATAACCTGTGGTGTCTGAGATTCTTTGAGAAGCTATACCACTTAGCGCACAGGTCATAATCTCTTTTTTATCGTACCTTGTATTTAATAATTGCAATATCGTTTTGGAAGTTGTACTCTTTCCTGTTCCCGCATATCCCACCAAAAAAAGTATAGAGGCGCCATTGTTAATAGCTACAACTGCTTCTTTTTGCTGTTCTCCGAGCTTCAAATCCGAGTCTTCTAAAAATTTGTCTATATCTTTGACAAAACCGCCGCTGTCTTTTTTTGCACGGGCGGTGAAGGTATCATACAAAAACTTCTCTGCATCATAAAGTCTCGCAGGTGATACTCTGTCATTTTTCATAATCACTATGCTTTGTTCTGCCACACGTTGCACCAAAATAGACTCATACAAACTCTCATTACCGCTAAACATAAGCAGTTCATTGAGCTCGGAAAAAAGTATCTCTTTTGCAACACAAGAGTTCCCTTGCTGCTCACAGTAGTTTAAAAGCACATAATCCATGGCCGATGCTATACGGTTTTCATCTGTTTTTTCCAAACCCATCTTCAAAGCCAACTCATCTGCACGTTTAAAACCTATGGAGTTAATCGACGTGAGGATATAAGGATTGTTTTTTATCTTAGAACATGGTTCATCCACATCTTTCATTGCAGTGGCTATGGTTGTTAAAAGAACTGGTGAAACATCATAAGGGCTTAGAAATTCACCAAGTTCACGCATAGAACGAAACTTCTTCCAAGAATCTTGAATCTTTTTAAGTCGTTTTTCTTTAATTCCATTAAACTCTAAGAGTCTCTCTATATCATTATCCAAAATTTCTACTAATTCATCCGCTCCAAACTTCTCTATAAGTTCGGATGAAAGTTTTTTGGTGAAGCCTTTTACTATTTTATTTAAAAAGAAAAAAAGCTGGTTTTGATTGACACGGATAGAGGTGAACTTAAAAGTCTTTCCATATTTTTTATGCTCTTCCCAAACACCCGTAAGCGTGATAGCCGAATCTTTTATATGTGCAACTTCACTCTCAAAATAAGTCCCGCTCACTTTTTCACCACTTTTTAAAACTGCAATAAAAAAGCCCTCTTCCTCAAAAAGAACCTTATCAATCTGCCCTATTAGTGTTTGTGTCATGTCAGGCTCTTTTCATATAATTTTAAAGCTTTTTGAGTGAGTGAAGATATTGGCGCGGTATCTATATCTTGCATCTTCACCCAAATCACTTCTTCTTCCACTTCATCTATAAGATACACAAAAACTTTTAAGCGAAAATATGTCACGGAGTGCTTAAAACTTCCCAAACACGTGTCTTCATATTTATGCGCTTCAAGGCTTGGCAGTTCTAACATATCCTTATACATCCCCTCTTCTGACCTTAGCGTTGCAAAAGAATTCTCTTTAACACACACTCCAAAATGAAGCTCTTTATCCACATAGACTGTCGTCTTTTTTTTATAATACAATGCTGGATTCTCTTTTCCAAGGCATGCTTTAGATAAGGGGCATAATCCGCACTCCGGATTTTTAGGTATACAAACCATTGCACCTAAGTCCATTAAAGCTAAGTTATGCTCTGTTGGATTTTTTGTGTTTAAAAATTTATCTGCCAAGATCCATAGTTCTTTTTCTTTTGCATCTTCATACGCAAAAAAACGTGCCAGAACTCTGGCGATATTTGTATCCACCACACTTACACTCTGTTTATATCCAAAACTGCAAATTGCACTTGCTGTGTAGCGTCCAATACCTGGAAGTTTTAATAAATCTTTTAAATTATCAGGCAGTCCATTGGGACAAAGCTGTGCAGTGGCATGAAGATTTTTTGCCCGTCTATAATATCCAAGACCGCTCCAAAGAGAAAAGACCTCTTCAAGTGAGGCTTTTGAAAGCGCTAAGATTGTTGGAAATTTTTGTAAAAAGTTTGGATAATACTCTGATGCAACTCGTGAGACTTGCGTTTGTTGTAACATTATTTCGCTGAGATAAATATAGTAAATATCTGAAGTTTTTCGCCAAGGAAGTTCACTTCTCGCATCTCTTGCATACCAATCTAAAAGAGATTGCTGAGAACTTAGGAGTTGGTATTGTGTCAAAGAAACTCCTAGTGATAAGTTATAAAAAGATTAAGCTTCTTACATGGCCTAGGAAGTGAGGTTTTAACCTTACCTAATTAGGTACGACTAAAGTCGTACTTCCATGGGTTCTGTAAAAAGTCTATTATAATGCAGTTTAAAAAAATGAAGTTAAAATATGTCATTACGACATATTTATTAAGCTTTCACTCTTTCAAGTCTCTCAGCTTCTTGCGCTTTATACAACTCTGCACAGCCTTTTGAAAGTTCACGAATTTTTAACATGTAGTTTTGACGTTCAGTCTGTGAAATAGCTTTTCTTGCATCGAGTACATTAAATGTGTTGGATGCCATCATACATAAATCATAGGCAGGAAGAGGAAGTCCGGCATCTAAAGCTCTTAAACATTCATCACATTTTGCATTAAACTCGGTGAATAACATTGCGGTGTCTGCAACTTCAAAGTTGTATTTAGAGAATTCTATCTCACTCTCTTTATGCACATCTCTATAGTAGGTTGTTCCATGCTCATTTTTACCCCAAACAATGTCAAAAACAGAATCGACACCTTGTAAATACATTGCAAGTCTCTCAGTTCCATAAGTTATCTCAACTGCAACTGGATTACATTCTATCCCGCCAACTTGTTGAAAGTAAGTAAACTGAGTGACTTCCATACCATTTAACCAAACTTCCCAACCAAGACCCCAAGCACCAAGTGTTGGAGATTCCCAGTTGTCCTCAATGAAACGAATATCATGTTTTGAGACATCAAGACCAAGGTATTCTAATGATTTTAAATACAATTCTTGAATATTGTCCGGTGAAGGTTTTATAAGTGCTTGAAACTGATAATAACTTCCCAGTCTATTTGGATTCTCGCCATATCTTCCATCGGTAGGACGACGAGAAGGTGCCACATATGCAGTAGCCCAAGGAGTGGAGTCTAAAGAGCGAAGAAAAGTTGCGGGGTGAAAAGTTCCAGCTCCTGCAGGAATATCGTAAGGCTGCACAATATTACAGCCCTGCTTCATCCAAAATTCTTGTAGTTTTAATAACATCTCGCTAAAAGTAATCATTTGTGACCTTATAAATTAATTGCGCAATTATAGCTTAGAAATAAACACCTAGTACTTAAAATCAAGTCCTAGCTTTATATATTGATTTTTGGCTGTACTTTTAGGTTCATAAAATCCTTGATAAGTACCTTGGTATAATGCGGTTTGTACATTTGATGCTCCAATCTCTTGTATTTCATAAATATAAGACATAACAAAATCCATCTTGTTGTTCAATGTATACCTAAGTGGTATCGAAAATTTCATGATATCAGCCGAACCAAGCGTCACATCTAATACAGGATAGGATGAAATCATAGTATGCTTAAATCCATATTGATATTCTAAATCTGTTGCAATTTTAAATTTTTGGCTTATTTGATAGCCTAAACCGACACCTGCTCTTAGAGAATACCATTCATACCCTTCCACCTGAGATACTGATAACTGTCTATCCCAATAATGATATCCTAGCCCAAGAAGATAATTAACTTCTAATGCTTGCGTAAGTATCTTTGTCCTTATAATTTTGACATCAAAATCTATAATATTATTAACGGTGCGACTTGTGAGACTTCCATAAGTATTATTACTACCAAGTGCAGAACCGACATAATCTGTATTACCCGAAAGAGTGATTAAATTTGTTTGAAGTTTAGTGGAAGCATCACTTGTTTGATACATCAAAAAACTCATGCCAATATCCACACCTAGCATTTCAGTAAAACTAGACATCTCACTATCTAGAATCTTGCCACTTCTATCATACTCTCTATAATCCATACTCATTCCAAGCAAAGAAACTGATGTTGTAAACCTGTTTTCCTTCGCCTCAATACTCAAACTTACAAGTAAAATAAAAACTACAGTTTTTATGACATTTTGCATATAATATCTCCTACTTCTTTTTGTAATGATGCACCAACAACCCCACATTTTACCTTAAGTAAAAAGCATATTTTATCCCGGTGAGAAGGTGTTAGACATTCATAGTTGCCCATACCTTTACTTATCACTAGATCAGCAGTATTAAAAAGTGTTTGTGCATTTTTATTTGCACGAGCATATGCAAACCCAGGTGTATTTACACCACTGTCTACTAAGTTACATAAACTATCAAATCCACATTCTAACGCTTCTTTCATAGTTACATCATTTATAATAGGCTTGCCTCTAACCATATAGCTAAACGTTGCACTCGGGTATAAATTCATTAGATTTTCTATAAATAAATAATCAAAGATATGTTCACCAACATTGTCGCCGAGTACGACAATATTTTTTGCCTTTTCTAATTCTTTTTCAAATCTAGTCATATCATTATGAGCAAAATCAGTATCAAAAATTTTTTCAAGCTCCTCTGCTAAATCAAATTCTACTGCAGCTGCCAGATCTATAACATTACCGGCTACTGCGATTTTTGTTGCAGTGAGTAATTTATCCTCAGAATGAAGTAGTTTTTCTTTTAAAAAAGGGATAAATGAAAGTGCTTTCTTTGTTGAGAGTGCTTTTACCTCATCGTATAAATCTTCTTTATTTGCAATCTCTGCCATTTTTTCATATACATAGGATGCTATTTCAGGTGGGTTTTCATCATAAGAAAAGTTTTTAGAAAGTTTTTCAACGGTAGAACTAAGAGTATGAGTTAATTCTTTATCAGCACCTATAGCAGCAGATACTTTAGCGCTTTGATTTATAATACATGCAACACAGGCTTCATCAATATTCACCTTTTGTTACTTCTCAGCATGTTCTTCAATGGTCTTATTCCACATTAGCTTATATTTTCTTCTCATAAACTCTACTTCTTGTTGAGAGAGTCTTAATTGCTCTGTAAGAATTTCTATTGTTTTTCTATCTTCATCATAAAGTTCTTGCAATGATGTAAGAGCATCTTTTAAAAATGTATTTTCTACTCTTACTGATTCAATTGTTTCATCTTTGGCATCAAGAACTTTCTCATGAAGATTAATAATAGTACCTATAGTTTTCTCAATAAACTCAGGTTGTACAATTAATTCTTGAGTATTTCTTGCAGAGAGTTCTGCAAGTTTTTTAGGGATAACAGTATTTATAGCACCATGAGATGGATTTATCATTCGGACACCATCTTGAACGATAACAGTAAGCTTTTCATTTTCAACCAAGTCATCTATAGATGCCATGTTTAAACCTGTCAACTCACAATAAGCTTCATCACTCATCCATTCCATGCGCTATTCCTTTAATTTATAAGCTGATAATTGTCTCTATCTCTGAAGAATCCATTTCAACTTTTTTAGCTTTACCGATTCTATCTTCTTTTAACTTCACTGCCAACTCTTCGTTATTTAGTGCTAAAATTTGCATCGCCAAGTATGCTGAGTTTATCGCTCCAGCTTTTCCTATTGCTACAGTAGCAACTGGCATACCTGCTGGCATTTGTACAGTTGATAAAAGTGCATCAATTCCAGATAACGCTGATCCAGACATAGGCACACCAATGATAGGTTTCACTGTTTTAGAAGATAAAACACCTGCTAAGTGTGCAGCCATACCAGCTGCAGCAATAAACACCTGAGCACCTTTTGCTTCTGCTTCAGTAATATACTTCGCTGTTCTCTCAGGTGAACGGTGTGCTGAAGAGATAATCATCTCATAATTAACACCGAATGCCTCAAATGTGTCAGAACACGATTTCATTACCTCATAGTCACTTTTTGAACCCATTACAATTGATACAAACTTCATTTAATTTCTTTCCTTATTTTAAGTATAATCGTAATTATACATAAATTTTTATTTCTTTGGATTTGTTCCCATCTCTGGATGCGCCGGAACTCTTAAAAATGTATATGCCGGCATAACAGTGGGAAGTGTAATAGGGTTTGTATTCCCACTATGCACTGCCTCTAAAACTTTTTTATTCTCAGCAAGCAACTGTTTGAGTTGCATAAATATTTTTCCATCTCTTTCATACGTTGCGCCTATTTCATTGTCAACTATTTCAATTTTTGAGCCAAGTGGTGCCACTATTTCCATTTCATCATTTGGAAGTGTTTTATACTTACATAGAAAATGAGTGCCTTCTTCTTTGACAACTCCACTCACTTGGTGTGTCCCAAGTTGCATAGAAAAGTCTAAGCTTTGTGTATCATTTCTCTCAAATGGACGAGAGATTAAATACGCATCTGTATANCCACGNTTTTGTANAGATTGTAACTCNTACTGATATTTTTCNTGGTTAAACNNNTCTTCATAATAATCATCTATNGCCATTCTATANGCTTTNGCAGTTGTNGCAGCATANTANGCAGTNTTTGTNCGCCCTTCTATCTTCACCGAATCAACCACACCGCTATCAAGAATCTCTTTCATATGTGAAGCNAGGTTTAAATCTTTTGCATTCATAATGTACGTTCCAACACCCTCTTCTTCTTCAAGTCTAAAAAGAGTTCCTGTGTCAGGATTTGCTGCATACATCTCATACTCAAACCTACAATCATTTGCACATGAACCACGATTTGGCACACGACCACTTTGAAGTGTAGATATAAGACATCTTCCACTATATGCAAAACACATGGAACCATGTACAAATACTTCAAGCTCTAAGTTTGGAAGTTCTTTTTTTATTGCTACTAAATCTTTTAAAGAGATCTCGCGTGCTGTGATTATCCGAGTAGCACCCATCTCATGATAAATCTGAGCATCAAGCACATTCATAACATTTGCTTGGGTTGAGAGGTGAAGCGGCATACCGGGTGCTAAATCATGACAAAGTTTAAGCACACCAGGAGTTGCTACGATAAAAGCATCGGGTTTTAATTCCGCCATCGCCACAATATGCTTTTTTAAAAGACTCAGTTGTGAGTTAAAAGGAAAGCCATTGATTGTAGCATATACCTTTTTACCCCGCTCATGTGCATAAGCAATTCCCTCTGCGAAGTCTTCCATTGAAAATTCTTTTCCAGAACGAATACGAAGTGAAAAATGAGAAACACCGGCGTACACAGCATCTGCGCCAAAATCAAATGCGATTTTTAATTTCTCCAGCGTTCCTGCTGGAGACAGTAATTCAACTTTATTCATTAATTTCCAAACTGAGCCAATAAGGCTTCAATATCATCTGTAGACGCTAAGTCATTATGCATATCACCAGCAATATGTGTTGCAGAAGACACTCTCTTATCATCGTCGATTTTACCTTCAAAAAGAGTATTCATATATTTTGAAAGTGAGCGCATTACATTAATAACCCGCTCAATTTTTTGGCGGTGAATATCCTGATACTGCATAATATCCATGACATTCATAATAGAATCTCCACTATTTTGAAGCACTTCTATAGTTTCATTTGCTTCATTAAAAGCACTTTGATTCTTCTCTAAGTGTTGCGAAAAAGCTTTTACTTCTGGGAATTTTGCACTAAGAGTTGTAAAAAGTTCTACATTTGAAGCTATCACTTCTGCTATAGAATTAAGATTTTCTTCTTTTTCCATTAAATCATTACTAATGCCTTCAATAATATCAAAGATTTCAGTAGCTTTTTCTTCACTCTCTTTTGTTACATCATCGAGTTGATGAACCATTTTGTTCTCATCTGTGGCTGGAAGTGGCCAATGATGTGCTGTATCATTACTATATCCAGGAGGGAGAGAATCATTAATTTCATCTTCTTCAACATCTTCTTGAATACTGGTATCAGAGCCTAAAATATCTGCAAGATCTTCATCTGAAATGTCTTCACCAACTTCATCATTTAGTGCATCTATATCATCTGCTGCACTACTCATTAATGCATCTAATTCTTCTTGAGTCATATACATTTCTCCATTGAATAATTAATATTTTACACTATAATATCATAAAATAGATAATTATGAGAGAGAAAATGATTGTAGATTTACATAACCATACACTACTGTGTAATCATGCAGAGGGAACTATAGATGAGTATATCCAAAAGGCTATAAAGTCTGGAACAAAGGTGTTCGGTTTTTCTGAACATGCTCCTATGGATTTTGATCCAAAGTATAGACTTAAGTTTGATGCAATGCGGGAGTATGAAAGCAGCATCTTATTGGCAAAAGAAAAGTATAAAAACGAGATAGAAATACTTCTAGGTTATGAAGTAGATTATCTTCAAGGGCATATGGATGCTAGAGTATTAAACGCTAATGTAGATTACCTCATCGGTTCTGTTCACTTTATTGATAAATGGGGTTTTGATAATCCTGAGTTTATTGGGCGCTATGAAGAAGAAGATATAGATGAAATTTGGCAAAAGTATTTTGACACTATCCAAGAGATGGCCAAAAGTGGATTATTTGACATTGTAGGACATCTTGATCTAATAAAAGTATTTAAATTTATGCCTCGTAAAAATATTTTAGATATCGCAAAAAATGCCCTTCTTGCGATTAAAAAAGCAGATATGGTACTTGAAATAAATATGGCCGGATACAGAAAGCCAATAAAGGAAGCCTATCCTTCAAAAGAACTTTTAAAAATGGCTTTTGACTTAAATATCCCAATAACATTTTGCTCTGATGCTCATGCACCAGAACAAGTAAGTCTTTTTGCAAATGAAATCGTAACTCTAGCGAGAAGTGTGGGTTATACTCAATGTGCCACTTTTAAAAATAGAAAGAGAAAGATGCTGGATTTTTAAACTCCATTATTACATTTTATAAAGAACTTCAGTCAAATTTTATCGATTTTTTCATCTTAAAAAATGATTATAATTATAACTATTTGTTTTATATTGCATTAATCTTATATTAGTTATAATTCTAACTTAATATAGATAACAACAAGGAAAACTATGAAAAAGATAATATTAACTGTAATTTCTGCTGCTTTACTTTTTGCAAACGCTGCTGAATATACGACAACATCAGTACAAACAGATACACCCAAGGCAGAAGTACATGTTCCAACAGAAATTAAAGCTTCAAAAAGATCATCAGAGCTTGAAGAAAAATTACAAAAAAGAGAAGCTCAAAGACTTGAGAGAAGCAGATTAAGAGAAGAAAGATTAAAAAAACTTGATACTGACTTAGCTACTAAAGCTGAACAAAGATCTAGTATCGTTTACTAAAACGAAAAAAAAGTAGCCACTTGGCTCACTTTTCTTCTTTAAACCCTAAATAACTCAATACTTTTTCAATACTACATAGCTAAAAAATAACTCAAATAAAGTCATATAAAGTTCTACTAATATTTTAAATACTAAAGTAGAATTTAATGCTCAAACTTGTATAATGCTCCAATACAAAGATTAAAAGGAAATATATAATGGGTAAATATTTAGAACTAACTGCTGGAGATTTCGAAGCTACACTTGCTGAAGGTGTTTCATTGGTAGACTTTTGGGCTCCATGGTGTGGGCCTTGTCGTATGATTGCTCCAATTATTGAAGAGCTTGCTGAAGACTTTGATGGTAAAGCGAAAATTTGTAAGGTAAACACTGATGAACAACAAGATATTGCTGTTAAATTTGGTATCCGTTCAATTCCTACTATCATGTTTTTCAAAAATGGTGAAATGATAGACCAAGTTGTTGGAGCGCAATCTAAACAAGCTCTTACAGATAAAATCAATGGTCTTTTAGCGTAATTACCGATCAATCTTTAAGACCAAGGAAAAAAGGTAAAAGCCTTTTTTCACTTTCTACATTACTTGCTTCATTCTTTGGAGCAGCAATGATAGCTGCTGCTTTTGCATACTTCAACTACAAGTTTTCAGAATATAAGTTTATTGATTTCAAAGAATGGGTGTTTTATGAAAAAAACGACATTTTTATACCAACACATGAGAAATATATTGTAGTCTTTTATTCATCAAAAGATAAAACTGCTACACAACAATTAGCGGAGATAAACTTAAATCTTCCAATCTTAGCAATCGATTACTATAATGAAGTGCACACAAACTCTGCCACTACAACTTTTTTACGAAGTGGTACTAAAAACTCTTTGTCTTTTATTCAAAGATTTAATATATATGAATCTCCCTCTATATTTTTTATCAAAAAATCTAAAGACACTCTTTATAAACAAGATAGTATGATACGTAAACTCGATAATTTAGATGATTTAACTAAAAATATAGAATCGTTATAAAATGAACAAAATAATGAAGGAACTTTTAATATGTCAGAAATTTTAGACTGCGCAATTATTGGTGGAGGTCCTGCTGGACTTACTGCTGGACTTTATACAACACGTGGTGGACTAGAAAATGTGGTAATGTTTGAAAAAGGGATGCCTGGCGGTCAGATTACAAACTCTTCAGAGATTGAAAACTATCCTGGTGTCACCGGTGAAATAACAGGAATGGAGCTTATGAATCCATGGCCTGAACAATGTCAAAAGTTTGGTCTTAAACATGAAATGGTTACAGTGACTCGTGTTACAAAAACTGACAAACTATTTACTGTACATAAAGAAGATGGAACTACTACTAATGCGCATAGTGTCATTATAGGTACAGGCTCTTCACCTCGTCGTGCTGGCTTTAGTGGTGAAGATGAACTTTTTGGAAAAGGTGTAAGCACTTGTGCCACCTGTGATGGATTTTTCTACAAAGGAAAAGAGGTCGCTGTAATTGGTGGTGGAGATACTGCTCTTGAAGAAGCTCTTTATTTAGCGAAGATTTGTTCTAAAGTTTACCTAGTTCACCGTCGTGATACATTTCGTTCTGCTCCCAATACTATAGAAAGAGTAAAACGAACTGAAAATATAGAACTTGTGCTTAATTCTTTGCCAGATGAAGTTTATGGCGATGCTATGGGTGTAGTTGGTCTTAAAGTTAAAAATAAAGATGGCCAAATTCGTGACATCGTTGTTCCGGGTGTATTTACATTTGTTGGAAATGATGTAAATAATGAAACACTTATTCAAGAAGATGGAAGCTTTCTATGCGACATGAATGAACAAGGTCAAGTTATTGTAGATATAAGCATGAATACAAGTATTCCTGGACTTTTTGCAACAGGAGATATGCGTATAGCTGCTCCAAAACAAGTCGTGAGTGCAGCAGGAGACGGTGCAGTTGCAGCACTTCAAGCTATCGCTTATGTGGATGAGTTGCTTAACTAAGCCTTTATAATTTCCAACAAAGTATTTGTTGGAAACTAAAAAACTTACCAGCGGGAGACAAGTGCCACAGCAACTTTCCCCTCTTGCGGATATGTAGTCTCATTCACTGTTGAAGACTTGCTTGCCATTTGCGCAGAGAGATCAAGTTGAAACCATTTTAGTCCAAATCCAAGACCTGCTGTATACACTACTCCTGACTCATCGCCTGAAGCCATGTTTTGCATTAAACCGGCTCTGATTGAGAACCATGATGCCGGATGGTAATTGAGTCCGCCGCCTATCATTTGGCTATCAAGATTTGCTATCAATGTTTTGTTTTCAGTTAAGTCTGCGTCCATAGCAAATTCTAAACTTTCAAAAATATTATAAGCTATTCCCGCTCTTAGCATTGGTTCCACTTCATAATCTGGAAGACCTTGCATTTTAAATTTAGGTGTATTTAAATTTTTACCCACAAGAGCTAAGGTCAAATCTTTAGAAAAGCTTGGTTCATATGCCAGACCAAGATCCACTCCAAAACTATTACTGTTTGTTTCAAGCTTGTTTGTTGAAGAGCCTTCATTATCGATTCTAAGTGTTTCAGTATAGCTAACGGCTTTCATATATTTTAAAGAGCCACCAACATATAAATTACCGCCACCCATCTCTATTTTACTACCGTATGCAACAGGAACTTCTGCTATAGCTATACCTGTCACATTTGCATTGGTTAAGCCATTATCTATAGCATATTGCATTGAACGGCTATCGTAAGTCACTTTATCCGAAGCAACTAAATTTCCAGATGCATCCAATTCTGTATATACACCTGAGCCATCATCAAAAATCAATCTATCATGTGCTTGACTTACATTTGCTGTAGCTACAATATCAGAAGTTCCAAA
>JGI11705J14877_10000979_pt1 | contig 16927 bp, 19 predicted proteins | sample Etolaghawater15m_FD_14877 | JGI IMG/M metagenome (IMG submission 14877)
ATTGAAACCAGCAGTTGGTTGAATGTACTTACCAATCTTTTTCAGAAAGACTCCCTTTCCTTCTAGGATCGATTGAAGGCAAAGAATCTTGTTGGAAGCCAGGTCAATCTCGTCAAGCAGTAGAATCGCACCGCGTTCCAGGGCTTCGATGACTGGACCATTGTGCCAAACGGTTTCACCACTGACAAGACGGAATCCGCCAATGAGATCATCTTCATCAGTCTCAATCGTAATGTTTACACGAATCAGTTCTCGATTCAGTTGAGCACACGCTTGTTCGACACCGAACGTTTTACCATTACCCGAAAGACCCGTAATGAACGTAGGATAAAAAAGGCGGGACTCAATAATTTTTTTAAGATCACCAAAGTTACCAAACTTGATGAAGGAATCATTTTTTTCGGGAATAAGGTTTTGTTCTACGGCAGGCATAGCAGCAGGTGCCTGATAAGTTTTTTCTAGTTTTTCTTGCACAGTCAGATTCCACTTACCACGACCAATTTTGTATTGTTCCAGACGCTTAGTGACAGTTTGATAGCTAGTGCCGTTCATTGCACACCAAGCACGAACGTCACCAGTGGTTACAGATTCTCCGTAGAGATTTTGAAGTGAGGTGACGACGTATTGAGTGGAGAGAGACATGAGTTTGTTTTGTTCACTCCGTTATTATAACGGAGGAATCGGTCCTAGTGACGGGTGGGTAGACAGGTTTCCGAAGTGTCACAGTCGGTTCATCGTCAAATGGTCTGGTGTACTCATGGTGAACAGTCTTGCCAGCATGAAGTCTACTCGTCATGTAATCAAATCCTGGCATTGGATTACAATCACCACAAGTAAAGATATCACACACAGCCATCTTTTTCTCTGGCCATGTGTGAATACTAATATGAGATTCCGCAAGAAGTGTTACTGCCGTAACTCCCTGAGGTTCAAACTGATGAGATACTGTATTTAAAAACGTAGCACCACACTGTCGTGATGTTTCGTATAACATATTCTCAATATAAATTCTATCATTTAAAAAATTTGGATCACAGTCGTAAAGTGTGAAAAGAACATGTTTCATTAGTTACACCCAATCTGGTTTTCTGGATTTGTCACGAAGATAATTAGATGCAACCCAAGGTTTGCTGCTAATGTAATTTTTGTAAGCAGTAAAAGTGTCAATGCTTGCGTCATATTTAAACTCATCAGGCATTGCCCTCACAAATGGCGTTGTATCTTTACCACTACGACCTTGTGGATCAGCAGTTGGTAGTATCTCTTTTGCTGCTAAGAGAGTATTGTGACAAGTATGTCTCTTACCATATCTATGCGTATATTCGTCGCATAATGCAAGACCATGAGCAAGTAACCATTGCCAGTTATTGACAAATGAGTTTGCCCATATTGTGCATGGGTGATTACGAAAAGCACCTTTTTCAGTTATGTATGCAGCACCATCTGCTTTGGGAAGAGTACCAAATCCATGACCCCATTTGTCAGAGCATACGATAGCAAGCATCTGACAAGTTTCCAGGGGCATTTTAACAATGTGTTTATCTGGTAATACAACTGCCGATTTATACGGACTTGGATCGGTGACAAATATATTCACGCGATCAGCTCCACGAACTCCGATAGAATTTTACGATTGAACTTGGATTTTGTCAAGGATTTTTTAAAAGCAGCACGGATCGTTGATTTCTTTGCACCCTCTTCAACCTCAAAAGATGCATCTTGATTCAGATTGTTAGAACTGATGCAGAAGAACTTAGCAAATGCTGGGATGTCAATTGCAGCTGCTTTATTGTTTTTGAAATCCGTAGAATATTTTTCATATTGCTGCCAGTCAAGTCTATGGAAAGTGTAATGTTTTACAAAACGATTGAACTCATTAGGTGAAGTAAGACGAATGCCAATGAAGTTTACCTGAGAAAAGTTGTCTTGAAGGTTTTTCAAAATAGAAGTTGTGTGACTTACCCAACTTTCAAGTTTGTAAGTGGTGCGAAGTTTACGATCACGCAGAAACTCACTACCATCTTCACGCAAGCGAGCAGGGCAAATTTCAATATCTTTGTTATAGGTGTAACGCTCAGTAGATTTAACAAGAGGTTGTGCATCACCATCGGTCAAAATGATTGTTTGGATTTTCTGAGCACCAGTTTCGTTTTTAAACTGTGGAATGATATCATGAAGAGATAGCAATGCTTCATTCAAAGGAGTTCCAGACAAACCATACTGATGAAGAATGTGACAGTATGCTCCAACATCGTTTGAAACGGAAGAAACCAAACGCCAGAAATTAATGCATTGACGTTCAAAATCTTTATTGCTGCCTTCACTTGTCAGAAATTCAAGCATACGAAATTCTTTATCAATCCAAAAACTATTGTTTACGGGTTTACTGGGATGAATACCATTTTCGTTATTCAAGCAGCAATAAGATGAAGTAAATCCATAAACACGGAAAGGAATATTTACTTTACGGCAGAACCAAACCAGATTCAAGAGTTGTTTTACGGTTGATCCCATAATATTACCCATCGATCCAGACCAATCCAAAACAAAAATCAATCCATGATTCTTTCCATCAGGGACAACTGAGACTTTCTTGAATAGATCCTCATTATATTTGTAAGTGTGAAGTTTAGTGCAATCCAAAATACCAGTGCGGCTAGTTGTAGCACGTGCATAAGAATCCGCAGATTTCTTACATTCAAACTCTTTCACAATGTAGTTGACCTCTTTCTGAGCAGAGTTCTTATATTCTTTGAAAAGAGAATCACACCGACCCAAAAATTCATCTTTCAACTCTTGCTCAACATAAACAGTCGCCCAATATTTTTCTAGATCACTATTGATTTGTTCATTAGAGATAATGGTGTCTTCAAGATCAAATACAGGACGTTCGTAGTAATAGTAATCACGACTTTGGTGATTAATAAGATCTTGAAGTTTATCTTCCAGACTATCGGCAGTGTTTACATTAGGTTCATCAAATTGATCAGAACCCATGCTGCCATCAGTATCGTCATTATTGCTATCACCTTCATCAAAATCATCATCAGAATCAGTCCCATTGGAATCAAAATCACTGCCACTGGAACTAGAAGAAGAATTAGCACTGTTGCTCTCAGAGGACTGTTGTTCTTCCAGATCCTCTTGATTTTTTTGTTCAGATTTCGGAGAGTTGTTTTGTTTCTTGCAGTAGGCATAGAGAAGTTCAGCAGCAATCAAAGCATCTTCAAAAGTTTCAGCATCAGCAATCGCATTGATGATATCCATTTCTTCACCACGTTGAATTGGAATATCACTATACTTTCCAATCTTAAACCAAAGATTGGCACGGTCAGCAAGATTCATTTTATTCAGATCTTCATCTGCAATGGAAAAGAAATCCATTTCATGAAGTTCTTTGTAACCCTTGAAAAAAGTTTTGGCAAGTCCAGGAAAACGGCGTTTGATAAGTTTCTCAATGCGAGCATCCTCAGTCACATTGACAAACTGTTGAGGAACCTTAACATTCTCTGTCCAGTCTTCATTTGGAGTATAAAGGGCATGACCAACTTCATGTGCCACCAACATATCAAAGATGGCATCTGTTGCCTTTTCCCAAATCGGAAGCGTTAGAACTCTGGTATCGACATTGAACTGTGCCGTTTGAACTTTACGGTGTTCAACAATAAGATTTTCTTGTGCCAGCAGTTTAGCGACCGTGCCTTTGACTTCCAGGTTGATCATACTGTTTTCTCAGGTATGTACCCATAATACGACGAAGGATCGCCTTTTGGGCGATCCATGTGACGCTTCTTCAACTGTCTAAGGGACTCCCTTCGGGCTCGGAGTCTCCCTTTACAGGTTCCTTTACCTTTCTTTTCCTTACCAGAGTTGTGTTTCCAGTTTGAGGTTGTCATTGGACTTTATGCGAAAAACCTTTCACTTTCTCAAATTTTATCACATCATCAAATTTGTCGAATAGACTATCTTTGTGCGAAATAATGAAGATATTGGCATCGCTAATAACATATTTGATGATTTTCAAGAACTCATCTGTTCCAAGTCCATCAAGAGAACTATCAAACACTTCATCCATGATCAAAAGATTTGTGCTAACGGAGTTCTTGAATCTTGCAACTTCACGCCAAGTGAACAGCAGTGCAAGATCAATCCTCATCTTTTCACCTTCACTAAAAGAAGCATAAGAAAAGTTATCATGAATTGGAGATTGAATACTCTCGTTGAACTCTTCATCAAGATTAAAGTTGATGTAGAAATCCATCAGTTGTAAATAACGATTCACTTGTTGATTAATAAAGGGGAGATACTGTTTGATAATTTTAGTCTTGACTCCCCCATCCTTCAATAAGGAATATGCAAAATCGTGATTCTTAACTGATTCAGTTTTAGATGCTAACTCTTCATAAACCCCCTGTAAAGTTTCATTGAAGTCTTTTAACTTCTCATGCTCAGTATTTCTGTTTGCAAGTTGATTGGCAATTCTTTGAATTTCCGATTCCAGATCTCGGCATTGCTGTTGCAGTCCAGAAATCCGAACAGTGTTTTGAGAAACTTCATTAGTTAGGGAAACAACCTCCTGTGAGAGTTCAGTAAAGTGGGACTCTCTTGACTCCTCTTCTTGTATTTTGGATTCTAAATCGCACAAACCCTCATGCAACTTTTCTATTGAAGCATTGAGTGTCCCAATTCTATTTAATCTGAAAGATTCTTCAATATCTTGTGTGCAGGTAGGGCATACCGTATTCTCACAAAAGAATACAGTTTCTTCATTAATGGATTCTTTTTTTGTCTGAATCTGTGCTTTGAGTTGAGCATATTTAAATAGAGTCTTTCCAGCACCTTGAAACTCTTGCATTGAAGAATTGATTTCCTCAATCTTTTTGGAAAGATTGTCATTGGATTTCAAAAGATCAGTTGCTGTTTTTGCATGTTCTTTGATCTTTTCTTTTCTTTCATCAATATCACTTTTTCCTTGATTCTGAATTTTATCGATAAAATCTTTTTGCATTTTGATTTTATCTTTCAGAGAATCTTTTTTAAGTTCAAGAGTTCTTGACTCATCTCTAAGAGATCTGATTTTATCTTTAATCAACATATTCATTGAAGAAAAGATCTTGATATCAAGAAGATCTTCAATCACCTCTCTGCGATGTGCCAAAGGCAACTGCATGAAAGGAACAAAGGTGGAGCTACCCAAGATCACAATCTGAGTAAAAGACTTGAAGTTGAGTTTAAGAATATTTTGTTCCAGTTTCTTTTGCTGATCAACCGCAGATGCATCTTGATCTTGCAGTTCTCCATTCACCCAAATCTCAAACTTTGCTGGTTTAAGACCACGAACGATTTTATATTTCTTTCCCTTGATATCGAACTCAACTTCAACCAAACAATCTTTTTCGTTTACTGAGTTAATCAGTTGTGGTTTGTTAATTTTACGAAACGGTTTGTTGAACAATGAAAAAGTAAGGGCATCTAGAATAGTCGATTTACCAGATCCATTACTTCCAATAATAATTGTATTGCTATTTTTATTCAGTTCAACTTCTGTCCATTGATTGCCTGTGGAAAGAAAGTTCTGCCATCTAATAGTCTTAAACGTTATCATGAAATGGAGTTCGCGGGGGGATTACAATGTCATTCTTGGTTATAATAGCATATCTTGTCGAAGAAAACTCACATGCCTTAACCATCATTTGAGGATCTACTTCTATGACATGCATGAGAGGACAATCATCTTCCTCTAACATCATAGCATATCTCATAGCATCATCTTCTTCTTCAAAGAGGTAAAGCACACGTTCACCATCTTCATTTGCTACGGAGTATGCACCCTCGTCTTCTTTTCCTTCGATGGTAAGAACAAACATCAGATTACCTCACAAGCCTCCTGATAGATGTTTTTTATAATATCTTTGACCGCATTCTTATCTATATCAGTTTCAGATTCATCAAGATATCTACTCAGGATTGAAAGAGTATCTTCCGATTGTTGAATATCAAAATCTTCATTTTCAGCAATAGCAAAGTTTTCAACAATCTTCAAATCAGCAACACCAGAATCAAGAAGTTTATCTACAAACTTTTCAAACTTCTTTGGATCTGTTTTCTTACGGACAATAAGTTTTACAATTTTATCTTTATACTCTGCTGTATTAAATGTTTGATATGGAGTATCCTCATAATAGAGACGATAAAACATCCTGAAAGGATTATTGACAGGAGTTGTTTCAAGTGTCTCTGTATCAAAAATGTGAAACCCTCTGGTTTCTTCTAGATCACTCCAATAAATCTCATATGGATTTCCAAGATAATTGATATTATCCTCTGTACTTCTGTGATGATAATGTCCAGAGAAAACTTTTTTAAATCTTGCATAAGGAGCTCGATCAGCACCATGATCCATTAAGTGCTGGCGATTAGCATAGAATCCTTGCAGTTCCAAGTGTCCCATGACAACAGGACATTCGGTTTTTTTAAGTGAATCGTAAGTTGAACTTTCATTCTCCTGATTGATCCAGGGAACCATTGCAATGTTCAGTCCACCAATTTCACACTCTTCATACTCAGGTATAACATATACATTATCATATTCTCGCAACAAAAGATCAACTGCATTGATACTATTGGTGTTTTTATAATAGGCAGTGTGGTTACCAACGATTGTGTAAACCTTAATGCCCATCTTTTGAAGTCTGTCATAATAGTTCTTCTTTGCCCATGAAAGTGCTGAGAAGTTAATACCAGTGCGATTATCAAAGGTATCACCCATATCTATGACTACGGTGATTTTCTCTTTCTCTAAGGTAGGGAAGAATACCTCATTATAGAACTCCAAAAAGAAGTCGTGAAACAGTTTAGAATTTTTACGAGCACCGAAGTGCTGATCTGTTATGATTGCGACTTTCACGAACGAAGTTTTGTGTGGACGTTATCTTTGATTTGATTATAGTCCGAATAGTTGCTGCTGTCAAGGGTATTGTTATCCACGAATACTTCATCGTATCCAGAGCGTTCAAGAATCTTGTTCTTGATTTCCATTTGCTTTTTCTCTCTTTGAATCCGTCTCAGAAAAGCGTAGTGAATAATCTGAGTGAAATATGCAAAGGGATTCTGTGATTTTTCTGGATTGAAGTTATTAATATATTGAATACAGTTCTCAATACCATCACAAACCATGTCATCTTTGAACATGTAGTTGACAAAGTTTGGTTTATATGAAAGGTGTGTTGCAATCTTCAAAAAACATTCACCAAGATAGTTTGTGATTCTTGGTTTGTTCGGACTCTTCCAGGTTTTTAAGATTTCAAACTGCTCATCAGGACTCATACTAGCAAGATTAGGAATCTCTTTCTCAGCAGCTCTACGAACCTTGATTTTATACTCAATGATAGCAGCAAGAAAATCTTTATTGTTGACGTAATGTTCTGATCTCTTACGTGTTTTTGGCATATTAGTTATTAACATGTTTTATAACCATTATTATTAATAATATTATACCATATTTTAGGGGCTTGACAAGTCCTCAAAATACCACTAGAATAACTCTGTGGAGGTTCAAGAGAAATTATAGCTTATATAGCTTCTCTAATACCTCTTTTGCTTCGATTACATTAGATATATATCCCATTTCACGATTAATTGAAGATCTGCTACTAGATGAATCAAAAGATGATTCTCTAACATATGAATTATAGACTTCAATTATTTCAATATTATCACTTTCGCTGATTGTAAGAACACGATTCATATCAATAATGAACATGTCATCAGATGAAGTTTTTATCCATGGTTCTACTTTATAACCAATGGTTCCCCATTTTTTCATCTTGACCTCTTCAAGTGTCACTGGATTAGAAAGAAGTAAAAGTGTTCTTTCATCTTCTTCGCATACAGAAACCTTTGCAAAGATTTCCTCACCAGAGATTAATTTTATTGATGCGTAAAAATCGTCTTCCATATTCACTTTAAGTTAACTGTGATGATTTCATAATTGAAGTTCTCCTCGTTGTAGATTTTGATACGTTCAATTAAATGATTCAATGTGTAGTTTTTTCTTTGATTATGTGTACAATCATCAGCAATGTCATAGAGAACAGCTTTTACTTTGTTGTTCCCCTTTCTAAGAATTCGTCCAATGCTTTGAAGGTTTCTGATTCGGGATTTACTAGGTGAGGCAAAGATAACATTATGGAGATTTTTAATATTGATGCCAGTAGAGAAAGTTCCATAAGAGGCAACGATGATAGCGTTTGATTCTCTTTCTGTGATTTCCCTAACTAGTTCACGCTCCTGAGCATCTACTCCACCATGCACGAAGAAAACCTTTCGATTTTCATCTGCTTTTTTGTTATTTATTTCCTCGTAAAGGACCTGACCGTGAGATTCAACTCTTGAATAAAGAACAAGAGTATTTCCTTTTAGATCTAATGTCAGATTTGTGATAAACTTATTTCGTTGTTGATGTCCAATAATGTATTGAACTTCATCCTCAAAGTTCTCAAACTTTTGTGGTGGATGTTTGAGTAGGATACAGTTGATATCTAACTTAGAAAGATATCCTTTCTGCATTAACTCCTCTGTACGGATGATCTTGTATGATGGTCCAAACAGTCCCTCTAAGACCCATTTATGCGTCTGTGTGCCGTCTAATGTCCCTGTGAACCCAAATCTATGTTTAGCAGTATGTAACTTCGTCATGATCTGTATAAGAGACTTAGATTTGAAAAGATGAGCTTCATCTCCAATCACAACATCAAATCTCTCAAACCACTTCCTATCAAGTTTATAGATAGATTGCCACGTAGTGATCACAATTGGCCGATTATCCGTCTTTTCGCGCCCAGAGTAGATGCGGTGACAATACTCCTCTGCCTCCCAGCCATAATCCTCAAAGTCCTTATACATCTGCTCTACCAGAGATGTCGTTGGAACAACTACCAGGGTATTTTTGTTGTGCTCTGTATAATATCTGGCGAGAGAATAAATCATCAAAGATTTGCCAGATGCAGTTGGACTTATCAATAATCTTCTATTGTGTTTTAGAGCATCGTATACTCCCTCTATTTGGTATTCACGTGGTTCGTGAACGGAAATAGATTTCATATAATCTTTTATACCCTCCTTTGAGATAGACTCATTGATTTCAAAAGGAGTTCCAAAAAACTTGTTATCAACAAACTTATATTCGTATCCGTAGCGTTTGCAAAATGATATAAGTTTGTCTAAAAGACCAACGTAGATTTCACCTGTTGCCGTAGAGAAAAGGCGAATCTTTCCATCCCAGTATTTGTTTCGATACTGAGGCATAAATTTTGCACCAGGAACATCAAATGTAAACTCCTCAGATAGTTCCTGGTAGACATGAGGTTCTGCTTTTATTTTAAGATATACTTCGTTCTTTTTTTCAATACTGAGTTCAACCATAACCTGCTACGAATTTTTGCCACTCGATAGCATTCTTGATTTGATAAGTGCGATTACTTATTTGTTTTAGAATGCTCTCAATATAATTTAGTTGAGTTTCGTAGTAGTCGATTTTGAGATTGACATTCATCAACTTTTCATCAGCATCCAGATACTTTTGCATTGTATCTTTGTCACGAATCTTCTTTGGAAATGGATTCTCAATGTAAACTTCTGGATCTGCTTTTCCAGAAAAATATTCGTATCGTTCATGACGAATATTTTTTCTCTGCTGCTCTGCTTTCTTTCTTAGCAACAAAGTATTGTTAAACATTTCATGATATTTCGCATGAAGTGCAGGTATCTTTAATGATTCGTCGTGAAGATTATCTTTATCAATCTGTGAGTCTTTCTCCCACATACTTTGTATATCATCAAGATTCATAAAGGATTGCCAGCCAAGTCAGTGATAGTATATACAGTATACTTGAAAGTACACTCTGCTGTAAAGTAATCAACGTCTGTTGGGGTAGCATCAAAATCCAAAGTTGTCAAGGATATCGGNAACATTCCTTTGAACTTCACAAGAAACTGTGGATTCATTGTGCTATTTAAAACTTCTAACGTAGCATCGGAATATAAAAGTTCTTCCGATCTGTTAAATTTTCTATTGTATAGTTCTGCATACTCGGTGTATTCCGAATATATCTCTGCCAAACTTTCTGGGAAACCAAGACCTCTCATCCAGTTTTGAATCTGCATGTAGTTTTTAAGATCTTCATCGACCAGAAATCTTAGGTTGAAATCTGAAAACTGTAACTTTTCACCTGGTCTTGGAATATCATTCAAATAGTTTGGTTGAGTTGCAACACCAAGATCAATACCAGGAATCTGTGCTGTATTAGAAAAGAAACTTACTTTGGGGCAGCGTTGCAAAGTGAAATTAAAACCTGTTGGTGCCAGGTAATTCCTATTTTGTATTTGCTTATCGTATATTGAACGTGCCATGAGTTATTTTCTATGAAATGCTTCTGGTTCTGTTTCGTGTATCCAATCTTTGAGGTTTCTTACGTAATCTCTTAATTTTTCTGCCTGTTTTTCGTGGAAGGGATCATTTGTATCAAGATATAATTCTGTGTGGAGATCTACTCCATCAAGGCAACTCTTTATGATAGGGTTCCACGGTTCCCTAAAAGAGGTATTCCATTCACGTGGCATACAAGGTCACGATCACCTCATATAAGTAACACATTATTTAGATAAAAAAAGGGACCCTTTCGGGTCCCTCGCACTTCCTTCACACAAAGGATATTTATATCACATCAGGTTGGTGACCTTGACGCGACGATAGTAGCGGTTCTGGTTGGCAAGGAGTCTGCCAAGACCCTGATCAGTGCCCTCAGCAAATGGGTTAGCAACAAGACCGTAACGGGTCTTAAAGCCAATCTTAGGCTGGAAGTTGTTCTCACCAACGGCACGAACCATTTGGAGAGGAACATATGGNCAGTAGAAGATACCAGCGTCATAAGGTGAAGAACCCTTATAACCTACAACGTAGTACTGGTTAGCAGCAACGTTAGCAGCATATGGGTCAATGTAGACGCGATACTTACCATTGATAGTACCAGCAAAGGTGTTGCCAGTGTCATCAACGTTCAGGTTAGCGTTCAGGGCAGGGGTGTAATCAAGTACACCAGCCATGGTCAGAGCAGAAGCAACGTCAGCAGAGGTCATGATGATGTTGCCCTTTCCTCTACGAGTTCTTTGTGCGATAGCGTTAGCATCGCGCTCGATTTGGAACAGCAGACCTTTGAACTTCTCAACAGACCAACGACCGTTGGAGTCAACGTCCAGGTTGAACTCACCAGCGGTAGCGGTGTTGACGGTAGCACCTTGCTCAGCAACCTTATAGATGGTTCTGATGACTTCACGGTTGATCTCAGCCAGAATCTCAGTGGAGAGGATGTTGGCGAGTTCAGCCTCAGCATTCAGACCATGAATTGCTTTCAGGTCTTGTGCCAGTTCCAGTGAGTACTCAGCTTTCAGAGCACGTGACTTAGCAGTAACGGTAACTTTCTCAATCGAGAATGCCATCTCGTTGAAAGCATTGGTGGTAGTACCATCCAGTGCCTCAGCATCGGCAGTACCCATGCCCTGACCAACGTTATAACCGTCAGTAGCAGCAGTTCCAACAGGGTTGAGAACAGATGGGTTGGTGCCAGTCTGTGAAGTAGTACCGAAACCAGCAGCTACGTCAGAGAAGTAGCTGGTGTTGTCGAAGCCATGATCCATACCGGAGAATGCGGTATCAGCTTCGTTATAGAATGCCTCAGCACCGCTCATTCCAGGAGTACCAGGAGCAGCGTAGCGTGAACGCATTGCAAAGATCAGTCCAGTAGGACCGTTCATTGGTTGAACGCCAGCCAGGTCATAAGCAACCAGGTTAGGCATTGAGCGTCTGATCAGGGAGATCAGAACAGGGTCGAAACCAGCAACAGGACCAGCAGCAGTGGCATCAGCAGAGAAACCAGCAGCAGAGGTTGAGGAGTTGGTGTTGACCGTTGGGGTCTCCATCAGGTTCATGCCACTGTTAAAGGCATTTTCCTCACGGAGGAATCTTTCTTGGTTTTCCAGCAGAACAGCGGTTACAGCTCTACGATGGGAATCTTTGATTCCACCATCATGATCGAGAAGAGGCTTCCACTTTTCTACCAGATGCTCGGATTGGAACATTGGTTTTTACCTTGGTAAACGATTGGGTTTGGTTAATGTTAAATTCACTTATTCATCTTGCTGAGAATATCAAGGTATGAAGACATACCACCAGCAACAGGTGCCTCGGTATGATCTACACCCTCAGAAAGAGTATCAGCGGTTGATGATTGAGATACTGACTTAGGAGCGGAGAAATAAGATTCTCTCAGGGTAGTCAGTTTTTCTCTAAACGATTCTTCACTTTCAAACTCAACACCTTCGGCAAGTGAAGCGAGCTTCTCTCTTTGAGTCTGTGCAAGACCCTCAGATACATCGGAGAGAATTCCATCAGCAACCGACTCTGCGAGACGCTTGTTAAGGGAAATATTCTTTTCGATTTGCTCGTTGAGTTTAGTCTCCATGTCATCTAACTTGTCTGTCATTGCAGACAAGACATCATATTTTTCTTCAGGGATTGATACATAATGTTCTTCAAAAAGTGACTTCATACCTTCAAGGAAGGATTCAGTCATTTCAGTTTTAAGACCTCTTTCAACAGCGAGTTGGTTCTCAGTGATCCACTCATCTGCAACATACTCCAAGTAAGAATCAACACGCTCTTGAAGTTCGGTCTTCATTTCTTCAATCTCTTCTGCAAGAGCAGCAGTATAGTGCTCTTCAAGAGATTCTCTGATTTCAGCAACTTTTGATTTGAGAGCAGCTTCAAAGATGGTTTTTGCTTTTTCTTTGAATTCTTCGGAAAGTTCTTCACCGCCAAGGAGAGCATTAACATCTTCCTCAACGTCGATTTCTTCCTCGACAACTTCTTCTTCATCAACCTCTTCGGTCTCAGCAAGAACTTCCTCGTCTTGGAGATCTTCTTCTTCCTTCATTCCTTTCATTGCATCAGCACCTTTTGCTCCTTTGTTGACAACATCTCTAACTTGTTTCAAAGTGCCGCCTGGTTCTCTCAGTTTTGCACTATCGTCGTCAGAGCGATAGTTCTCAGGAGTAGGACCACCAAGGTCTTCTACACTACCAAGTTGTGTTCCAGGATCTGCCATTTTGGGCATTGGATCGCCCGCTTTGGCACCTGAGTTAACGGCGGTGCGGGACTGTTGTGTCTTTACTTCCATTTCTTGTAGATTTCCACGCGACATTTGAAATAAACCTATTTTGGTATTATCTTTATTTATTTATAATTAGATATTTTGCAAAAAGTCGTTAAAGAGACTTAATTTCTTTTCGTCAAGTTGTTTTTGATCAACAAGAGTGTTAATCTGGGCATATGTTTTAGCAGCATACTTTTCACGGAGGATGCCACCATCCCATACCCACTCTTTTCCTTCCATGATTCCCTCAACAAATGCATCAGGTGCGGAAGGATCAGCAACGATATCAGCAGCAGTTGCTAACATGAANTCNTCACCNACAACATTGATTCCCTCTCTTGTAAGTTTGAGTGAACCAATTCCTCTGGAAGAGACACCAAGTTTGACACCTTCCTCTACCAGAGAAGCAGCAATCTTACCCATTGGGGTGTTGAGGATTTTTGCCTTACCGATAAAGTTAGAACCACTCTCTCTGAGTGATACAATCTTATGTGAAACTCTATCAAGGTTTACAGTAGGACCTTCGGGATGACCGAGTTCTCCAAGAGCACGTCCCTTTTGAATATGATTTTCGTTGTATCTTCCAACTTCACGGCGAAGTGTTTCGATTGGATACATGCGACCGTTGCGGTTCTTGATGTTTCCTTGCAGAAAAACACCTTCGATATAAAGTTGTTTCTTACCGCCTTTGTTTTCGATAAGAAATTCAACTGATTCGATTTCTTCTGTGATGAGTTTCATTAGGAGATACCGCTTGTTTGAACTTGAATGAGTTGGACTGTTGTTCCAGTTCCGCTAGCTTTGGCAGAAACTTTAAGTGAGTTTCTCATCTCAGAACCATTAAAGGTTGCTGTTGATGCACCAGAAACAGTTGCACTTGAAGTGTCTTTTGTGACTACAACTCTTGTGGAATAATAACCAGTTGCATGAGATGCTGAGGTTAGAACTCTTTCAATAGGAAGATGAGTTCCGTTTAATGAATCGGGAGTGATACCTGTGATCGTAACAGTGTCACCAACATTAAATGTAGTTCCAGTTCCCTCTGGGAAGTGATAAACAGTTGAAGCACCAGTGGTGATTCCGCTGATTGGTTGTGACTTTGGTGTCAAAGAAAGAGTCGCAGAAGTATCAGCAACAACAACGTAATCTAAATCAGTTGCAGTTGGATTAGTTCCAATAGCAACATTAATATCTTGTGACCCTACCGCACTGATTCTAAGAGAATCTGATCTCACCGAAAATGGTTGAGATGTAGTTACACCATTTGCACTAGCAAAATATGTGCCAGTGCCCACTATTGGATTATGAGCCATTACTCCTCCTCGGATTCGGTTTCGATTTCATCTTCAAAGTCATCTTCAATTTCTTCTGCACCAAACAATGACGAAGCAGCAACAGGTTTCAGAGCATCAACTCTTTCTGCTGATTTTGCATAAAGAATTTCTTTCATTTTATCCGAAACCTCCGAAGGAGATTCACCAGTCACCATAAGATCCATTAATTCTTCCATTGTTTAGAAATATATTAAGACTGTATTTATTTATATTTCTCCACCTTCGGGAGCCACAGTTTTCTTACCTTCACCTTCAAGATCAGGTTCCATGATTGGTTGACCTAAATCTGGACCAGTGCCAACTGCTGGTTGTTGACCCATTTCTCCCATACCATCCATTGACATTGCTGCTTCAAGAGGATCAACGATGATTCCATCCTTGATTTCTTGTTCGATTTTTGCATCCTCTTCCAAAATATCAGCATCAGTTTGACGGATAATCTTACGACGGACATAATCCTGTGAGAAGTATTTGCCAATATAAGGTTCTGCAATAGTTGCCAGATTGATTCTGTTCTCCATGAGTTCTGCTTCTTTCAGTTCAGCAAAGTGATTGTCATAGAGGAAATCAAACTGAATGTGCTCCGACATCCTTTCCCAATCTTCGGGAGTAACGACATTTTTCAGAAGCAATTGTGTTCTCAGCATGTCAAGGAACATCTGAGAAAATCTCTTTCTCAAACGCCCAACAAACTTACTAAATTTGAGTTCGTCTCTTAGAATTTCAGAAGAACGTCCTAGATTAAATCCCCCATCACCTTCAATACGTGAGATGGGAACATTGAGAGACTTATACAGTTTTTTCTTGAAATATTCAACGTCAGTCAGTTCGCCAAGGTTTTGTCCACCAGGAAGAGTTGTAATTTCAGTTCCACGACCACCTTCTCTACGTGGCAACCAGAAGTCTTCCATCATGGACATAAACTTCTTGTCATCACGAATCTCACCAGTCGCTGCGTTATAAACAAGTTTATTTCTGTAACGTGACATCACATCACGTAAGTATTGTTCTGCTTTAACTTTGGGAAGATTACCAACATCGATATAAAAGATACGACGCTCAGGTGCTCTACTCAAACGGTAGATAACCAGAGAGTCCTCAATCATTCTAAGCTGATTGAGTGCCTTAATTGCTTTATGAAGATATGAAAGTGTTGATCCTTTATTTCTATCTACAAGACCTGAGGTGCAATATGAAATAGAATCTTTTGAAAACTTAACTCCTTTTTGATCCTGTGATGCGGAAGGATTGCCAACTGGATAGTTAAGTTTTGGAGTATAAACAAAATATTCTTCAATCTCTGGAAATGCCTGATCAACAGAATTAAGATCAGTTTTTCTAGCAGTTACACCTAAGTCTTTTGTATTTTTCTTTGCATGACGCACATATTTCATCTTTGCTGCGTCAATATAACGAAGTTCTTTAATTCCTTCCTCTGGTTTTTTTAAATCAATAACTTTATGGTAGTATAATCTCCCGTCAATATACCAGTTACGATAAATCTCATGTGATTTTTTATCAAAGTCAAGAAGATCTTTGATGTTTTTAAACTCATCTCTAATTACTTTCTTGATTCCATCAGAGGCATTAAGGTTTGACAGTTCAATCTCAACGGGACTGTCATTAAGGTCGCTTACAATTGCCTCATTTACAATATCTTCAATGGCACTGTCCACTTCTGGATGCAGTGCCATCTCTCTATAACGACGAATAAGTTCAACTTCGTTTTTATATGTTCCTTCTAAATCTACGTAAGATCCGAAAAATCCAGATGTAATATAGTGGTCATTCCCGTCCTCGTTTGAAGGAGGAACAGGACTGACCACTGATTTAGATTCTTCTTGGGAATCTTCAATTGAAAAACCGAATAGTTTCGCCATTATGCAATTTTTTACGATGAACTATTTATCAGTTCAGCGCACCAGGACCACCAGCGATTTCAAAGTATTGAACTTGGAACTCAACAGTAAACTCTTCAATGGTGTTCTCAGTATCATATCCAAGAGCAATCTCAGAAACAGCGGTTGGGAAAATATCGTAGAAACGATATGATCTCAGAACGTTTGCTTTGGTTCCGGTCGTTCTGCCTTGTCCTGCATCAGGAACAGCAGTCGTGGTTTCGATTTGACCAGCAGAACCTCTGCCTAACTGATAGACATAAGCGTCTTTCATGTAAGCGTTAGGATTGGATGCGCCAGTGTTGTTGGAGAGTTTGCTGATACCATTCATCCACATTTCCATTGCATGGCGAATCTTGAAGTCCTCATCATTGATGATGGTGAGTGTCCAAGGATCGAAAGTTCTATCGCCAGCAACTTTCAGAGTACGACCTCTGAAAGGAACATCGATAGAAGCAACGTTGGATGCTGGGAGGTTAGCAGCCTT
>JGI11705J14877_10000980_pt1 | contig 16911 bp, 14 predicted proteins | sample Etolaghawater15m_FD_14877 | JGI IMG/M metagenome (IMG submission 14877)
TCTGATGTTTGGCCCTTTTCTGATAGTGGATCGGGACATGGATTTCTGGACCGCCACCCTCACCAGTTTTAATACGGTTAAAAGCAATTTCTGGCCTTTTTTGAGTGTTTCGGCAGTTGCGGGGGTTATTGGCAGCATCGGTTGTATCGCTTTCGGCGTGGGTGTTATTGTGACAATACCCATTCAAATTTGCATTTTGACCGTCGCTTATGAAGCGATTCTCGGGGAGACCCGCGGGGTGGAATGAAGGACCTCAATGGGAATCTTTGACCATGGGGACAAAGCGGACCGGCAGGACCGAGCGGGAATCAAGGCAACCATCTTTTTTGACAGCCAGCACCAATTGCTGGATTCCGCCGGATTCACCGACCGGAATAATCAGACGTCCCCCTTCTTTTAACTGCTCAATCAGGGCCGGCGGGATTTTTTCAGGGGCGCATGTCACGATGATGGCGTCAAACGGCGCCTCTTCCGGCCAACCCCTGTGACCGTCGCCGATCCTGATGTGGACGTTGCTGTAGNCCAGTTCATTGAGCGTCTCTTTTGCTTTTTCTCCCAGAGAAGCAATGATTTCAATGGAGTATACGTTACACCCCAGCTCCGCCAGAACCGCCGCCTGATATCCTGAACCCGTACCGATTTCAAGTATGCGATCGTTGGGTTTCAGGTGCAGCACGGCGCTCATGAAAGCCACGATATAGGGTTGGGATATGGTCTGGCCTTTGCCGATGGGCAGTGGATAATCGCCGTAGGCATTTTTTCGGTATTGGGTTGGAACAAAGAGGTGCCTGGGCACCGCTTTCATGGCTTTCAGAACATTCGGATCGGTGACACCCCGTGTTTCGATCTGCTGTTGGACCATTTCTTCCCGCAATTCGCCCAGTCGATTCTTTTCATCGTACGCCCAGATCCGGTTTTCGCGGGGAATGACAAAGATGATCAAAAGAAGCGCCAGCGCTCTCGCACAATGGGTATAAAAAAAGGGTTTATGTCGGGTCATAAGGGAACCTATTTGCAAAAATCTTAAAAATATCAACAGGATTATTTTTTGACATCGATCTGAGAATATCATAGTTTGTATGAGAAAACAATTTTGCTGGGTTCAGCGGGACGGCTCCAAAACGAAGGACCTTTCCGCAACACCGAGGTCAACAATTGCGACAGGTGGCGAATTCAGAGGAGGGCATCGTGAAACAATTGAAAATTGCGTCAATGACCGTAATTCTGCTTGTTTTTTTCTATCAAACGGCTTTCGGTGCTGAACAACCGCCGATAGCAACTCCGGAAACTGCGGGAATGTCTTCCGAAAGGCTTGCCAACGTGGACCGGCTTATGGAGCGTCAGATCCAGGAGAAAAAATTGGCCGGCTGCGTGGTCTTGATCGCACGAGAAGGAAAGGTCGTGTACCTCAAAGCCTTTGGACTGGCCGATACCGGAAAGCCCATGAAGACAGACCAACTGTTTCGGATTGCTTCCATGACCAAGCCGGTCACCAGTGTGGCCGTAATGCAGCTTTATGAGCAGGGCNTNATNCTACTCACCGATCCCATCAGCCAGTATATCCCTGAATTCAAAAATCCAAAAGTGCTGGTTATGCAGCCGGAGGGGTCTCCTACGCCCTACAAACTGGTACCCGCCAAAAGAGAAATTACCATTCGGGATCTGCTCAATCACACCTCCGGATTGACCTATCGGTTTCTGGCCGATTGGTTTCCGGATCCCACCCATGTGCAGATGGCGAAATTCTATGAAGAAGCGGGCGTCTCAGACGGTCTTGATGAACCCAAAGGGACCATCGGTGAATCGGTCAGAAAACTCGCCAAACTTCCCCTGGCCTCTCATCCCGGCGAAAGATGGGAGTACAGCAATTCCGGGGATGTTTTGGGATACCTGGTGGAAGTGGTAACCGGTATGACGCTGGAAAAGTATATGAAAACCCATATATTTCAACCCATCGGCATGCAGGATACGTTTTTCTATCCGCCCGCAGCCCGGCAGAATGACATGTCCGCGCTATGGATAACCGACTGGCAGGGGAGTCTGGAAAAGGTCAAAGGGGTCACCAGTATGGGATATCTTAAGTTTTCGCCCCGGTATCCGGCAGGAGGCATCTATTTTTCAGGGGGGAGCGGTCTGATCTCAACGGCCTACGACTATTTTCGGTTTTGCCAGATGCTGCTTAACGATGGTGTTCTTGACCATCACCGCATACTAAGCCGAAAAACCGTTGAACTGATGACGGCCACCAACCATATTGGGGATATGGATTCGACCCTGATCCATGGAAAGGGATGGAAGTTCGGGCTCGGTTTTTCCATTCAGATGGATCGCGACCATGAAATCGACAGCGGCAGTCCAGGCGTATATGAATGGGCGGGACTTCACTCAACGCGATTTTCAGTTGACCCAACGGAGGAAAAGATTACGATTTTTCTACACCAGCATGAGCCGTTTTTTCATCACGTTCCAGTCTGGGAGCGTCTGCTGGTGATCTCGAATTCCGCCATTATCGATTAACCCTTTTCTCAGCCATGCCTGGAGCTAAAAATATGAAGAAAATGGCCCTTTGTCTTATCGTGGTCCTGTTGGTGCCTGTTTGGGCGGGTGCCACCGCACCCAGGTTTGCGCCGGACTGGTTTAAGAAAGGCCAGGAAAGCCGACCTACTATAGTGGCGCTCGAATACCCGCCTTATCGATCCCTTTCGGTGGAAGGCAATGGCCCACAGGTACAAATCATCAAGGCGGTGTTTGCAAAGGCGGGCATGGATGTTGAGGTGGATATTCAACCGGCAAAAAGCCTCATGATTTATGCGCTCTCCCAGGAAGGGACTCCTGCTGTTGTCGGTGAAAAAGCGGATTTTAAAGACGTCCCATCGGAGTATCTCGTTTTTGTCCCTTTTTATGTTAAAACCGCAAGGTTTTTCTGCCGGAGCGCTGACGGAAGTGCTATTGATTGGAATGGCAAACTGGAAAATATGAAGGGTCGCTTGCTGGGTCTGGAATCGGCGCCCGAAACCGACGTTTATGAAAAAGCGGGGATCAGGGTGGTGGTGGGAAACCTTGCCAATTTGATTGAAAAACTCCTGAAAGGGGAAATTGATGTGGTTGCCGCAGATGCTGAAAGGTTCAAATGGACCGTGAGCGCCCGTTTCCCGGAAAAAAAACAGGATGTGGTTCCCATGAAAATTCCGGCCTGGCAATCTTTTTCATTTGCCGTTTTCAACACGGAACACGAAAACGGGCGGTTGTTTTTCGGCCGTTTTGCCGATGCCTTGAAAGAGATGGTAAAGAATGGCAGTTATGAAAGACTGCTTAAAAACAGCGAGTGGGTTCAGACCCTCACGCCAACACAGAAACTCCGTCTGGAAGAGTCTCTAAAGGCAGTTCAAACAAAAGGGAATTGATTTAAAAAAGGGAAGTGATTTAAATCGGTACAGAGGGAATATTAAATGAGTTTGAAGCGGCGGATGTCATTTCCGGGACGGGTATGCACGCTATGGGTTCTAGGGACGCTGCTCTTCGGTTATTGCCTTAATTGCGAAAAGCCACTCGCGCTGGGCCGAGAGATCGTGGAACTGGGTTCTTCGGAAACACCCCCTTTCTGGTCCGCAAATTTGGCCAACGACGGTATGTGCGGAGAGATCCTGCATGCCATATCGGCCAACAGCGGTATTACCTCAAAAATCGTTTTTTACCCTACCAAACGCCTGATTCGAATGAAAACCGGCAATCATGTGGGTGACCCGGAACACTGGCCGGATCAAAAATTCGAGGCGGTCATTCCCATAGCCACCTTTTGTTCCTCCTTTTACTATTACAAACCCAACCACGAAAAAGCCATTGTTTTCAAAGATCTTGGTGATCTGAAAGGCTTTACAATAGGCGTGATCAAGCGAAGCATTGAAGACACCTCCTTTTTTGAATCCCGTGGCATAAGAATCGAAGAAAGCTACAAACAGGAATCCCTCTTTAAAAAACTTAAACTGGGTCGAATCGATTTGTGTGGTATGGTCGATTTATCCGGGATTGTGATCCTCAATAGCCTGTTTCCCGATGAAAAGGGCAATTTTGCACGGATCCCTCTTCCGCGGTCCGTGAGTGCCATCTGCATCATGATCGATGCCGATTATCCCAACGCAAAGCAAATTGCCGATCAATACAGGGCCGGGCTGGATACCGTGGTGGCCAACGGCACCTATCGATCCATACTTCAGAAATATTACGGACCGAATAATGTTCCCAAAGATTGGTTTGTGCAGCTTCTAAGATTTAGAGCGCAATATGAAAAGAAAACCCCAACGGTGAGCGACAGATGAGATATTTCGGCAAGAACAGCATTCAAACCAAAATGGCATTCCTGCTGATTGCGTTGATTACCGTTGTCATGATCCTTTACGGGATTTACCAGTACCTCGATATTCGTTCTTCACGTACAAAAGCGTTAAACGATCTGGCCCATTTCACAATCGAACGGTTGTCGGCCAACCTTGTAATTCCCCTGTGGGAGGTTGATGAAAAGTGGGTTCGTGAAACCATTGTCACGGAAATGGCGGACAAAGAGATCTATGCCATAAGAGTTGCTGGCGAGGGAAACCTGCTTGAAGGGTTCAGGCGGGGTGGCGCAAATATGCTGGTGGCCATGGAAGACTCAACCCCCAAAGGTTTCATCACCCAGCATCGGGAGGTGCTCAAGGACAAAGAAAAAATAGGGTCTGTGGAGATTTTTGTCAGTCGACAATACATGGTGCAAGAGCTCAACCGGGAAATTGTCAAAATTCTGTTGACGGTTTTAGCCTTGAACCTTGTGTTGGTGTTGTTTTTCACTTTGACACTGCGCAGGATCATCATCTTTCCAGTGAAACGCATTCTGGAAACGGCCAATGCCATCGCAGAGGGTGATTTCAATCGGCGCATAGAGATTCGAAGTGATGATGAAATCGGTCGTCTGGCCAGGGCCATCGACGTAATGTCCCAGCATCTTAAGGAAAGTTTTGAAGAACTTCAGGTTAAGAACATAGAGCTTTTGCATAAGGATCAGGCCGTAAAGGAAAAAGAGGCGGCGGAGGCGGCCAATCAAGCCAAAAGTACTTTTCTGGCCAATATGAGCCATGAACTCAGAACGCCTTTGAACGCCATATTGGGTTACGCGCAGATATTCAAAAAAGCGTCCAATTTCGATGAAGACCAGAAAGAAGGTATGGTCATCATATACGAAAGCGGGCGCCATCTGCTGACGCTCATCAATGATATTCTGGAATTCTCTAAACTGGAAGCCGGAAAATTGACGCTCGTTCCCGAAGAGATGAACTTCCAACGATTTATCAGCAATATCGAGGGCGTTATGGGGTTGAGCGCTCTTCGAAAGAGCATTAAACTTGTTGCCGAAGCCCCTTCGGAGCAGCCGCTTTTTGTGGTGGCCGACGAGAAGCGTCTTCGTCAGGTGCTGTTTAATCTGATCGGCAACGCCATTAAATTTACGGAATCGGGGCAAGTTCTGTTCCGTGTGAACGCGACTGTTCGTGAAGGTGTAAATCATGAAAGACGTGCAACGCTTCAATTTGAGGTGACGGATACGGGTATCGGTATTTCCAAGGAACAGATCCCCATGATCTTCAAGCCCTTTGAGCAGGCGGGCGCCGAAGGCCTCAAAAATTATGGCACAGGGCTGGGTTTGACCATCAGTCGCCAGCTTGTTAACATGATGGGGGGCGACATCAGCGTATCCAGCGTTGTCGACCGGGGGAGTACATTTCAATTTGAGATCGAGGTTCCGGTCATCAATACAGGCCGTCAGAACCATTCGCCGCATGATGCATTGGTGGAAGGGTATGAGGGCCCGGCTCGAAAAATCCTGTTGGTGGATGACAAGGAACTGAATCGAAAAGTCCTCGCCACCATGTTGAAACCCCTGGGCTTTAACATCATTGCGGCAGCGGATGGGGACAGTGCGCTTAGCATCGCACTTGAGGAAAAGCCGGATATGATTCTTATGGATCTTGTCATGTCCGGGTGCAGTGGATTTGAGGCCACCCAACGGTTTCGCAGCCTGTCGGAATTTTCGAAGATTCCCATTGTGGCGGTTTCGGCCAGCTATCTCCATATGGACCAAAAGACCATAAAAGCATCTGGATTTGATGGATTTTTGGCCAAGCCGGTGGAAGAAGAAAGGCTGTTGGCGTATTGTGAAAAGCTGCTGAATTTGAAATGGCGCTTCAGACCTTATCATGAATTAGCGTCTGAACTATCCGATCCTTTTGAGTCGGAAATGATTCCACCGCCAAAAGCGGAGTTGACTAAAATTTATGAGTTGGCGAAGCTGGGAAAAATGAAACGTGTTCGTCAGAGGGCGGATGATCTCAAAGCCACGGATGCGGCATTTGAACCTTTCGCCAACAAGCTTAAGCGTATGGCCAGAGCCTTCGAGGATAAGCAGATTATAGAATTTGTGAAAAGATTTATTGAAGAGGAAACCCCATGAAACAGAAAGAAAGCCGTACGTCGGTCATACTGGTGATCGACGATACCCCCAACAATCTTTCAGTCATCAACCAGTACCTGGAAGACAATGGTTTTGAAGTTATGATTGCCCGTGACGGTGAGGACGGTATCATTAAGGCTGCCCGTGGGCTGCCCGATCTAATTCTCCTTGACATCATGATGCCCGGAATGGATGGGTTTAATACCTGTATCCGTCTGAAAAAGGATGCTCAAACAAAGGACATCCCGGTCTTGTTCATGACCGCCCTGGACGGTGTTGAAGACAAACTTAAAGGGTTTGAGGCAGGAGGGGTGGATTACATCGTCAAGCCCTTTAACGAACGTGAAGCCATTGCCAGAATCAAGACGCATTTGAAAATTAGAAAACTGCAACAGGACCTGGAGGAAAAAAATAGACAGCTCCAGCAGGCCATGACGGAGATCAAGAAGCTGGAAGGGATCATACCCATCTGTTCCATCTGCAAGAAAATCAGGGATGATAAAGGTTACTGGAGTCAACTGGAAGCCTATTTTGAGGAACACTCGGAGGCGAAATTCAGTCACAGCCTGTGTCAGGAATGCGCGAAAAAACATTATCCGGATTTTGTGGGGAAAGATTGAGCCAGGTCAGGCCGGTTCAGTGTTGTTTACGGAAATTTTTAGCGTGATCAAGGCGCTATGACCAAATCTTCTATTTGGGTGCTTCCTCGCCCCTTATTTTTCGGTCAGGTTCTTCTGGAAAGCATGTCCACCCCCCCCCAAGAGCTTTGTAAAGCCGCACCAGGTTTGAGGTGACATTCCCTTTGCTTTTGGCCAGCTGTTCTTGAAAGGATAAAAGTGAACGCTGTGCATCCAGAACGCTGGTGAAGTCGGTGAGCCCTGCCTGGTACTGGCTCTGGCTGAGCAAGACAGCCCGCTCTGCCGCATCGGCCGAAGCCTTCAGGGCTTTCATGCGGTTCTGCTCTTCAGCGTATGCCACCATGGCGTTTTCCGCNTCTTCCAAAGCGGTGAGGATGGTTGATTCATATTGAAAGAGGGCCTGCTTTTGAAGTTCCGTCTGAACCTCAATATTGCTCCTGATGGCGCCGGCGTTGAAGACCGGCCAGGTGATGCTGGGTCCGATGAGATAGGCCAGTCCGCTGGCTGAAAAGACGTTGCCCAGGGAAAGTGTTTCAAGTCCGATGGAACCGAGCAGGTTGAATTTGGGATAGAGATCAGCCGTTGCCACCCCCACTTGAGCGGTTTGTGCGGCAAGCTGACGTTCAGCCCTGCGAACATCGGGCCGCCGCCGCAANGCCTCGGCCGGCACCCCGACGGCTACCTTTAACGGCGGAACCGGAATGGGTTCCGGCTGCTTTAATTCCTTGTGCAGGGCTCCGGGCTGCAGACTGAGAAGCACCGCCAGGCGGTTCATGGCTTCATTAAGACGGGTCCGCAGGATGGGAATTTTGGACCGGGTGCTTTCCATGTTGTAGTTGGCCTGCTGGACGGAAAGCTCGTTTGTGAGGCCGGCCTCATATCGGGAGAGCGCCAGCTGGTAGGATCGTTCCTGAGCCTCCAGGTTTTGATCTGCCACCTGGATGCCCAACTGAACTGTGCGCACATCCAGATAATTGAGGGCCACCTCCGAGAGAAGGGATACCATCACATCATGCATGGCCGATTCCTTGGCTTCCACATCTGCCGTGGCCGATTCCACGCTGCGTCGTATGCCCCCGAAAATATCCAACTCCCAACTGGCGTCGAACCCCGCTCTATAGAGGCTGTATTCATCCCCGCCGTATCGATCCTCGCTTAAACGATTCCTGGTGGCGAGCGCCGAAGCATCCACCACCGGATAAAGTTTGGACTCGCTGATGCCTCGCCTGGCCCTTGCTTCCCGAATCCTTGATCGGGCTTTTTTCAGATCCAGATTGCTCATAACCGCCTTTTCCATGAGATCTGTCAGAACCGGATCATTAAGCGTATTCCACCATGAAGCCAGGGCGGTGTAGCTGTTCACCCGCTCCATGAGCCCTCCTTCCAGTGGGGTGCGCCACTGCTTTGGGGCTTCTGATTTCGGTGGACTGTAGTTGGGTCCTACGGGAGCGCAGGCACTCAAGAATGCCACCAGGAGCACCGCTTTTAAGAACCTGGGAAAGGAGATGGTGATCATTTCTTCCCTTCCGCCGATGGCTTACGCCAGGCTTTCAATTTTTCTCGGGTGGTCTGAAAGCCCGCATAAAGGGCTGGAATCAGGAAGATCCCCACCTGGGTGGCCGCCAACATGCCCGCGAACACGGTGGTGCCGATGGCCCGGCGGCTGTTGGCGCCGGCACCGGTGGCGATGACCATGGGTAACACACCCAGGATAAATGAAAAGGCGGTCATGAGAACGGCTCGAAAGCGCATGCGGGCGCCTGAGATGGCGGCATCAAACACGCTCAGCCCCTGCTCGCGCTGGGTCTTGGAGAATTCCACGATCAGAATGGCGTTTTTGCTGGCAAGGGCTACCAGCAGCACCATGCCGATTTGCGCGTAAATGCTGAGGGCCAGATCGGTGATCCAGAGACCCACCAGTGCCCCCAGTGCCGCCACGGAAATTGAGATGAGCACCGACAAAGGGATGGTCCAGCTTTCATATTGCGCCACCAGAAACAGATAGCCAAACAACAGGGCCAGGGCCAGCAGCATGGGCGCCTGACCCCCGCTTTTCTTTTCCTGATAGGAAAGCGCTGACCATTCATACCCGAAACCTTCGGGAAGGGTTTTTGCCGCCACCTGTACCATGGCCTCCATAGCCTCACCGGAACTGTGGCCGGGGCTTCCCTCACCATTGACCTGAGCGCTGGCGAACTGGTTGTAGCGGGTCACCAGTTGCGGCGCCAGTATGGTGGAGAGGGTCGCCAGACTGCTCAGCGGCACCATATGGCCCAAATCGCTGCGCACGTAAATCCGTCCGATGTCCTCCAGTGTATCCCGATAGGGTGCATCGGCCTGGACTTTGACTTGAAACACCCGGCTGTAAAGATTCAGGTCGTTAACGTAGCGGGATCCCAGCTGCGCCTGAAGGGTTGCAAAAACCCGGCTTACCGGGACCTTCAGCAGTTCAGCCTTGGTTCGGTCCAGATTCAGAAAAACCTGGGGCACATCCGCTGAATAGGTGCTGAATACCCCTCTCAGAATGGGATCTTGATTGGCGGCCACCACCAGGGCGCGGGTGACGGATGAAAGTTCATGAGGGGTCTGATCTCCCAGTGCCTGCAACTGGAAGTTAAAGCCGCTGGTGTTTCCGAGACCCTGAATGGCCGGCCGGCCGAATGCAAAAATATTGGCCGACGGAATGGCCGCCAGCTGAGGCCGGATTCGGCTCAGAATTCCGTCCAGATGGAGTTCGGGCGTATTGCGCTCATCCCAGGGATCGAGTATGGCAAAGGCCAGCCCCACGTTTTCGCTACTCCCGCTTAAAAGACTGAATCCGCTGACCGCAATCACATGGGAAACGCCCGGGGTATTTTGCAGCAGCGTGGAGACCTGGTGCATCACCTTGTTGGTGCGGGCCAGGGATGAAGCGTCGGGCAGTTGGGCATTGATAAAAAAGACCCCCTGGTCTTCATTGGGCAGAAAGCTGGTAGGTCGGTTGACAAACATGGTCCAGGCGGAGATGAAGATGACAACAAAGAGGCCGAGCACCACCAGTTTTTTTCGGATCAGCCACGCGGCGGTTGCCACGTAACCATTTCGAGAGGCGTTCAGAAGGCGGCTGAACCAGGCCAGAGGGCCCCGTTTAAAGGGACGGTGCGGTCTCAGCAGGGTGGCGCAAAGGGCTGGACTCAGCGTCAGGGCGACCACGGAGGAGAGAACAACGGATGTGGAAATGGTAACGGCAAACTGTCGGTAAAGCTGTCCGGTGATCCCCGGGATAAACCCCACGGGCACGAATACGGCCAGCATCACCAGGGTGGTGGAAATGACGGGGTTGGTCACCTGCTCCATGGCCTTCACTGAGGCGTCTTCGGGAGAAAGCCCTTCTTCTTCCATGACCCGCTGCACATTTTCAACCACCACGATGGCATCGTCCACCACCAGGCCGATGGCCAGAATCAGGGCAAAAAGGGTGATGGTATTGGCACTGAATCCCAGGATCAAAAGCACGGCAAAAGTTCCCACCAGGGAGACGGGAATGGAAAGCGCCGGAATCAGTGTGGCGCGCCAGTCCTGCAAAAAAAGATACGTCACCCCCACCACCAGCAGAAAAGTGACGAGCAGCATCAACACAATCTCTTGAATGGCCGCCTGAACATACCGGGTGGTGTCATAGCTCAATTTATATTCCATTCCCTTGGGAAACCGTTTGGATAGGCGTTTGATTTCGGACTCAATCCGTTTCATGGTTTCCAGGGCGTTGGCACCGGAGGTTCGATAAATGGCCATATTGACCGCGGGGGAGCCGTCAAAAATGGATTTGGAGGCATAGGTTTGGGCTCCCAGTTCCACACGGGCCACATCCTTGAGCCTCAGAATGCCACCTTGGGGGTTGGTCCGGATGACAATGTTTTCAAAATCTCCGACCTCGTTGAGGCGGCCCTTTGACCGGAGCGTGTACTGCACCTGCTGAGCATCTCCGCTTGGCGCCGTGCCGATGGACCCGGTGGCCGCCTGAACATTTTGCTGCCGTATGGCGGTGATCACATCGTCGGCAGTGAGCCCCAGGGAGGTCAGCCGCTCGGGATCCATCCATATGCGCATGCTGTAATCCAGGGCCCCGAAGATATAGGCTTCACTGACACCGCTAAGTCGCGTCAGCGCATCTTTCACATTGATGCTGACGTAATTGCTTAAAAAGAGGGCATCCTGCCCGCCGTCACCCGCAAAAAACGTGATCACGCCGAGGATGTCCGAGGAGCGTGTTCGGACCGATACCCCCTGATCCGTGACCTCCGTGGGCAATTTCGGAATGGCCTGCTGGACCCGGTTCTGGACGTTCACCTGAGCGATATCGGGATCCGTCCCCACCTCAAATGTAACGCTCAGCCGGTAACTGCCGTTGTTGCTGCAGGTTGAGGACATGTAAAGCATATCCTCGACCCCGTTGATTTCCGCTTCCAGCGGCGCGGCCACGCCGTCGGCCACCACCTCTGCACTGGCCCCCGGATAAACGGTATCCACACGGATTTCAGGTGGCGAAATCTGGGGGAACTGGGCTACAGGGATGTTGAGCAAGGCCAGGGCGCCTGCCAGGATAATCAGGATGGATATAACGATGGCGAGTCTGGGCCTGATGATAAAAATGCGCGAAAACATGATCACTCCCCGGTTTCTTTTCCTTCGGTGACCGTTTTAACGCTTTGGCCCGGTTTCACTTTCTGAACACCCTGTATGACCACCCGCTCTCCGACCTTCAGACCCGAGTTCACGACCCAATCGCCACCGATGGCAATTCCGGTATCAATCCGACGCACTTGAATGCGGTCCTGGTCATCCACCACAAAAACGTAACGCCCCTCACGGTCTACCTGAACCGCCGATTGGGGAACAACAGGAAGCCGCCTGCCTTCACTGCACTGAACCAGTACGGTGACGTATTGGCCGGGCAAAAGAAAACCTTGAGGGTTATCGAAAACCGCTCGGACCGCAATGGTGCCGGTGTCCGGATCCACCTGGTTGTCAATAAAATCGAGTTGACCTTTCAGCGGATACATTTTTCCGTCCGGCATTCGAATCATGGGAACAGGAGGACAGCTGTTTGATTGGTGTCCGGTTCGGACCAGATCATTTTCGCTGATGGAATAGACCACGCGAATGGGGTGGAGCTGAACAATTCGGCCCAGCGGTCCGGAGTCGGGGCCCACAAGATTCCCTTTGGTGAGGGTGGTTTTGCCGATCCGGCCCCCGATGGGCGCTTTGATGGTGGTGTACCCCAGTTTTATACTGGCCTGTTCCAGATTGGCGTTTGCTTCTTCCAGGGCGGCGGTGGCCCTGAGTTCTTTGTTGGCGGCGGTTTCCAGGTCCGTTTCAGAAACGCCGCCGGATCGCACGGTCTTGAGCCTCCGCAGGTATTGTTGCGCATCCTTGAGGGAAGCCTTCGCTTCGGCCACCTTGGCGCGCTCTTCATCGAGATCGGCTTTGTATGGCGCCTGTTCGATGACATAGAGGATGTCGCCCGCCCGCACATCAGCCCCTTCTTTGAACTTCACCTGTTCCAGATACCCCTGGACCCTGGCCCGCAGATCCACAGCCTGGATGGCCTCAACCCGCCCAACATAGGTTTCAGCAGGGTTGACCTGTTGATCCACCACCGCCATGACCGTGACCACCGGCGGTGGCGCCTGTCGCGCCCCGGCACTTTCAGGATGGGAAATGAGGAGGATAAAGATCAAATATAAAACAAAAAAAGAGGCCTTCATTTCAGTTCAATGGCCTTTTCGGGGCACATCTCCTGGCAGCAGAAGCAGATAATGCAGATAGCGGGGTCCACTTCGGGGATGTCATGGGTCATGGACAGGGCGGATACGGGGCACTGGTCGATGCAAGTGCCGCAGGCCGTGCATTTTTCGGGGTCTGCAACAGGTCTGAGAAGCGTTCGTTGCTTCAGCGTTTCCTGAATGGAGGTGTTATGCAGGATGGCTTCACCTCCCAGAGGCGGCAGTTTGAAATCGCTCAGCGGTTTTAGGTCTCCGATAATTTCGTTTGAATTGGGATCATAATCCCCCAGACCCATCTCTTTTGCCTTTTGAAGGAATCGAAGAAGGCCGGGGTCGCATCCCATCATTGTGGCCATGACGCCGTCCAGGGCCACGGCATTGTCGGACGCCAGGATCAGGCCGATGTCCCGCAGGTCAGGGGATGCCGGGCCGTTTCCCTCCATTCCCACCACGGCATCCACCAGGAAAAAATCGGGGATCCGAAGGTTGAATACGTCTACCACCAATTCGTGGAACCTTTCCGGGCTCCCTGCAATTTTGTGCAGCTTGGCTTTCTGTGCGCCGGGCAAATATCCGTAACTGTTCTTGATGGCGCCGGTCAGAACCGTCAGGCCGTGGGTCTTGAATTTGGGCAGGCTGATGATCACATCCGCATCCAGGAAGGCCCGGGAAACGCTTACCGTGGGAAAGAAATCCGGGTTGAAGGCAATTTTCAGGGAATCGTTACCGATGTTCTGGTAATGCCCCAATGAAGCTTCCATCAATCCAGTCTTCTCAAAACTCTTCTCATTGGCGCCATAGCTCATGACCCCTGGGTTGTCTCCCACAATTAATGAAGCCGGCTTCATTTTGAGGACCTTCTCCACAACGGCGCGCAGTACTGCCGGATGGGTGACGACCCCTTCTTTCGCATCGGTATCCCGAAGGACGTTGGGTTTTATCAAAACATTTTTCCCCTTGAGTGCCAGAGGGAATAGTTCAAATGCACGGTCAACGGCTTCACCGAGATTTTCATAGGTGGCAGGATGAATCATTACTTTTGACATAACCTTTACCTCTTTGTTATCAATGCAATTCACGGAGTCTCGATTTTTGGCGCAGTATAAGGCCTTAAATTGAATGTGTCAAAGGAGAGTTGTTAACAGTCATGATAAGGAGAAGACCATGAACCTCGATGTTTTTGAAGAGATGGATGCATCACAACTGAAGCAGTATATCGAATTCCTTTTGTGGCACTACCGGGTGATGGACGCATTCTGGTTCATCAATGTGGCCGAACGCTTTGACCAGCCGACCGCCGAAAGACTCAATGAAAAAGTCTGGGGGCGGGTGGCGGGAATGGCGGCGAAAGATCTGTTACCGCGATTTGCCATTGAGGAAAAGGGGCTTAAGGGATTTGTCAAGGCTTTGAAACTCTTTCCCTGGTGCATCCTGGTGGGCTACCACATCAAAGAGACCGAGGATGAAGTGATTATTTCAGTGCCGTCCTGCCCCACCCAGGAGGCCAGGCTCAAGAGGGGTCTGGATGAATTTGTCTGCAAGGAGATGCATCGCGGAGAATTTGAAGGATTTGCCCATGCCGTGGATGATCGCATTGCGGTAGAATGCCTCTTTGCACCCCCTGATCAACATCCAAAGGATATGTTTTGCCAGTGGCGCTTCTATCTCCAGAAATCTTCAGGGTGATATTAGCGTTACTGATGGCAATGTTTGTCAAGTGTGAAAAGATCTCTGATGTTCAAGGCATAAGAGCATCTTAATTTTACTTGGCGTTGACATGGAAAGGGTTTGATGTTAGTGAATTTAGTCGGGAGTCATCAAATTGAAGGTGAAGTCAGATGTGCGTGATGAAAAGCGTTTTGGGCTTCACCAGAATCAAACGTCAATCTTTCAAGGAGGGATTCATCCATGGCCGATTTAGCCGCCAAATTTGAGACTGCTGCACAGGATGTGAACAAACTGTCCAAAAGGCCCGACAACAAAACGCTTTTGGAATTATATGCATATCACAAACAGGCCAAGAACGGAGATGTATCAGGGAAACGTCCCGGTTTTACCAATATGGTGGGGCGTGCCAAATATGACGCTTGGGCAAAACTGAAAGGAACCGGCAGCGACGCGGCCATGAAGTCCTATGTTGATTTGGTCGAACGTTTACTGAAAGCTGACAAATAGAAAAAAGGGTAATATTATGAGTCAATCCATGACCAATGCCGACAACTTCTGGCTCTGTATGGATGATCCCACCAATCTGATGATGATTACCGCGTTCATGGAATTTGAGGAGCGCATCGATTTCAAGCGCCTGCGGGCCACCATTGAATCCCGTGTGTCATCTTTTCCGCGTTTCAGGAAAAAGGTGGTGAGGCCCATGTCCGGTATGGGAACGCCCACCTGGGAGATGGACCGGCACTTTGACATCCGCAGCCATCTTCACCGGGTGGCCCTGCCGTCACCCGGGGGAAAAGCGGAACTTCAGGAAATGGTGAGCGATATGATGGCCGCTCCCCTGGATCCCCACAAACCCCTCTGGCAGGTCCATCTCATCGAGAATTTCGGCAAAGGGAGCGTGGTCCTGTTTAGAATTCACCACTGTATCGCCGACGGCATAGCGTTGATTTACGTATTGCTGGCCGCGGCTGACAGCGAAGCGGATGCTTCCTGGCCTGAAGACCTGCCCCAAAAGCAGAAAAAGATGTCGTCCTATGATTTCCAGTGGCCCATTGCAGGTGTTATCCGAGGGGTTGAGAGGGTTAAGGATGCGTCGCGAAAACTGGGGCAGAAAGTAGCTGAAGAATTCAAGGAGACGGTGTTTGATATGGACCGCCTTACGGAATCAATCCGGAAAAGCAGTCACCTCTCAGCTGATGTGGGCGGCGTTCTTGCAAAACTGGCCCTTATGCCGCCGGACCCCTCTACCGCTTTCAAGGGAAAACTGGGAACCCGGAAAAATGCGGTCTGGACAGACCCCATTCCTCTGGATTCCATAAAATCCGTAGGCCGTTCCATTCGCGACGCTACCATTAATGATGTGTTGATTTCATCGGTTACCGGCGCCATGCGCCGTTATCTGAAAAGCCGGAACTACCCGGTCAACACCCTTGACCTGAACGTGCTGGTACCGGTCAATATCCGTAAACCGGGCACGGAAGTGGAACTTGGGAATAAATTCAGCCTGATTTTTCTTACACTCTGCCGGTCTATATTGAGGACGCGGTGCTGCGGTTGAAGGAAGTCAAACGCCGCATGGATGATATCAAGAATTCTGCTGATGCCATGGTGAATTTCGGTCTCCTCAGCACTGTCGGTTTTATGCCGCAGGGAATTGCCAAGAGTCTGGCCCATTACTTCAGCAATAAAGCGTCTGGGGTTCTGACCAATGTGCCGGGACCTAAAGAACCGCTATATTTCGCGGGCAGCGAAATCAAAAATATGATGTTCTGGGTTCCCAGGGCAGGGGACGTGGGGCTGGGTGTCAGTATTTTGAGCTACAATGGAAAAGTGAGTGTGGGAATCGCCGCCGATGAGGGGCTGATGCCCGACGGCGAAGCGCTGCTTGAAGGGTTTGAAGCAGAACTGGCACACCTGATGCGGTTGGTTGAATCCGGGGAAATCGAGGAGGCACCGCTGGTTTTGCACGATACTTATCAGGAAATGCGCTGCAAGGGCCTCACCCGTGAAGGGGAGCAGTGCAAGAAACGCGCGGTGCCTGGGTCTGAATACTGCCGCATTCACGAGCAGGTTTCCCAAAAAGATGAGGATTCCCTTAAGGTTTCAGCCGATTCCGGGAAAAGTATTTTCGAAGGGCACGAGGAACTGGATACGGATCCCGATCGGTGTCATGCAATTACCAAAAGCGGACACCAATGCAAGAAACGGGCAGTGGAAAATTCTCAATTTTGCAGTACTCACAGACCGGCAGCACCGGAGCGGGACACCCGTGACCTGGCCGATATTTTAAAAGAATTGAGTGGGCATTAATGGTTCGTACCGAACAGGGGGGGTAAAGTGAAACAGGTCGTCAGCATCA
>JGI11705J14877_10000981_pt1 | contig 16910 bp, 1 predicted proteins | sample Etolaghawater15m_FD_14877 | JGI IMG/M metagenome (IMG submission 14877)
GATAGCGGAAGTTCTTCGAGCGACGGCATCACGAACGATGCGACTGTTGATGTGACGCTGGCCACCGATGTGGCGAGCTGGGAGTACAGTCTTGATGGCGGCACCAACTGGACGACCGGCAGCGACACCAGCACCAGCTTCGAGCTTGTAAATGATACAGCGTACGCTATTGNCGCCATTCAGGTCCNGCAGACCGATACAGCAGGGAATACCAGCAGTGCTACTACGAACGCTGCAGCAATCACAACAGATATGACGATTGCTGCGCCAAGCTTCACAATCCATGCAGATAGCGGAAGTTCTTCGAGCGACGGCATCACGAACGATGCGACTGTTGATGTGACGCTGGCCACCGATGTGGCGAGCTGGGAGTACAGTCTTGATGAAGGCACCAACTGGACGACCGGCAGCGGCACCAGCTTCGAGCTTGTAAATGATACAGCGTACGCTATTGACGCCATTCAGGTCCGGCAGACCGATACAGCAGGGAATACCAGCAGTGCTACTACGAACGCTGCAGCAATCATCACGGATGCCACAGCGCCAACGGTGAATTCCGGAACCCTCTATGTCTGGAGCGCGGCCACGACGCAGGACTTGACGCTTGATGCTGATGATGCAGAGGTAACCTGGTCTGAATCCGGAACATGGAGTGGCGCTTCCCTGACTTCTGAAGGGGTGATGACCGTTTCAACAATTCCTGATGCGAGCGTAACTTACATCGCTATTGCAACGGATGTATCCGGGAATGCGACCAGCAAATNACTGACTGTTACCCCAACGCCTTATGCAGTGTTTGATGCTGATGACAATCTTGTTGCTGCCTATGCCGATTTTGCTGCAGCCGAGGCTGCGGCTCAGGATGGTCAAACCGTAAAGGCCGATGAAGTTACAGGGATTAACAACTACACGCTGCAGAATGATCTTGATGCCCTCAGCATTGATGCATCGCTTGATACCACGGGAGTCAACCTTACCGGTAATGACGAGGATAACGAGCTGACCGGTGGTTCCGGGAATGACACGATTACTGGTGATATCGGTGAGGATACACTGATTGGCAATGATGGAAATGATGAACTTGATGGTGGCGACGAGGCTGATGTTCTTGAGGGTGGAACAGGTGACGATACCTTAATCGGCGGATCTGGTGCGGACCAGCTTGATGGTGGTTCCGGAGATGATGAATTTGAGTACAATGCAGGCGCTGAGGTTGGCTCCGATACGATAATTGGTGGATCAGGGGACGATACCGTCACCATTATGGCGGCAGGAACATACGATTTCTCAACCCTGAATGCTTCTTCAAGTATCGAAAACCTCAGCATTGAGGGTGATGCGGCAACAAGCAGGGTGACGATTGGCACAAAGCTGGTTGATGCAGGCACTCCACTCTCGATTACAGGCGATGGTATTAGTCATGATGTTGAAATCGATGCAGGCGACCTTACTTCAAATCAGTCGATTGAGCTTAATGCAACCGGATTTGAAGGTGACGATATCTTCAGCGGTGGTGCCGGTATTGACAGTGTGACCTTTGCGGACTCCTATTCAGCGGTAACCCTGACCTTTAATGGAACGGGCTCCACTCAGACCCTGACGGTTGAGACAGCTGCAGATGGTTCCGATACGCTTGATGGTGTCGAGGTGTTGGAGTTTCAGGGCGATTCAGCAACGGTACGGGTTGTTGGCGCAGGCGGGTATGATTCAATCGGTTCTGCTGTCGTTGCCGCTGATTCTGGTGATGCCATCCTGATGGCTGCGACCGCAGCGGTTTCCATTGATACGGCTGAAATGATTTCCAGCAAAACCCTTGCACTCAATCTGACCTTGACCGAAATCAGCGATACGGCAGCTGAAATCAATACAGCTGACTTTGCTGATTCTGCCTACAACACTTTTACGACCATTACCAACACCAGTGGTGTTGCAGAGCTGACTGCGACGGAGCTTGGTGAACGAGCTATTACCCTTGCCGGAGACGGGACATTTCAGGTGACCGGGACGGTTGACGAACTGCTCGCTCTTGATGCGGCGGTATATGATAATACCGACACCCTGATTATTTCAGATACTGCCAATGAAATCAGCGCGCTGACAACGACTGAAATCGCAGAGCTGATTTCACGCGGAATTGACCAGATTCTTGTCAATGATGGCAATACAGTCGAATTCACCATTGCCCAGACCCGTGCCTTTGCCCAGAACGATGAGGCCGCAGCTTTGTTAGACACCACTGTTGTCAACACAGTAAACTCGATAGCGTTGCCCGCATTTGATTACATCGCATCGGGTGATGATGATCTGCTCAAGGGAACAGACGGTGCCGACACCATCGATGCCCTTGCAGATGATGATGTCGTCTATGCCGCTGCCGGTGACGATACGGTATCCGGTGGTACGGGTGATGATACTCTGTACGGTGAGGGTGGAGATGATACCCTGACGGGAGGTGCCGGCGACGATGTGATTGATGGTGGTACGGGCCTGAATACGGTTAATTTCAGCAGCAGCTATGCAAGCTACACCATCGGTGAACAGGGCGACACAGTATCTCTCTCTGTTTCAGGGCCTGATGGAACCGATGTTGTGACCAATGTCGATATCCTGCACTTCATTGACAAGGATGTTTATGTGGTTGGGCATGGAGGTTATGCGACATTTGCCGATGCGGTTGAGGCGGCTCAAGATTACGATGCCATCTATATCAACGATCCGCAGCCGGTCAGTTTGGCTGATGCTGCCTATATGGCAACCAAGCATTTGAGTTTCACTGTTGACCTTCTGGTCATCGAGGACACTGTTTCCAACTTCAACGCTGAAACTCTGGATATGACAGCTGACGGGTATCGTGATTATACCCAGCTGCAGACCAGCGACTCGGGAACGGTGAGCCTTGACGCAACTGAACTTGGTGGTCAAACCCTCACTTTGGTCGGGACCTTCCATGTGACCGGTTCAATTACAGAGGTACAGAACCTTGACCAGGATACGGCAAAGAACCAGATAGAATTCCTTACGGTGGAGGATACCTCGGATGCGCTCGCCGGTCTGACCGTTTCGGAGATAGGTACCTTGAGGGGGACCTACGGTGTTGACGCATTCGTTGGAGATGGAGCAATCAGCTTGACCAAGTCCCAGATTATTGCTTTCTCCGAGGATGCATCGACCACCCTTTTGACACCAAATGGTGATGTGACGCAGATAGGATCTTCGAATTCAGACACTCTGACCGCCTTTTTGCCCGGTGATACAGGCTATTCGCTTGCTACGGTCAACGACGAGGTTTCCGGGCAGATTATCGATGGTTTGTCGGGTAATGACCGGATTTCAGGATCAACCTACACCGACAAACTTATTGGGGGCAGCGGTCAGGATTACCTTATCGGCGGCAGCGGAGATGATATTCTGGAGGGTGGCGCAGATAGCGATCTTTATTATGTGAGTACCGGAGATGTTGTCGATGAACTTACTGGTGGTGGTTCGTCTGACGAGGTCCGTACGGACCTGGGCAGTTATGACCTGACTGAGTATGTTGAAATCCTTCGTTACACGGGAACAGGTGATTTTACAGGAACAGGCAATGCTGAAGACAACCTTATTTTTGGCGGTGAGGGTGACGATACTCTGTACGGTATGGCCGGGTCAGATACGCTCTTCGGTGGCGTTGGTGCCGATACCCTTGATGGCGGTGTAGGTGAAGATCTCTTTATCGTCGGTACGGATTATCGTTCAGGTTCCTACTACTCGGGCATCACAGAATTGACCAGTACGGTCGATGATTATCAGCTCGATACCCTGATTGGCGGTACAGAGACAGATACACTGCAGTTCCAGGGGACATATGATAATCAGGAACTGGTGATTACCGCATGGGATACAAGTAACGAGACAGGTACCACAGGTATTGAGCGTTTTGTGGTGCTGGACAAGTATGCTACATCAACTACCTTCGCACTGGATCTCGACCTTTCTGCGCTGACGGATGATGGCGAGGACTACAGTGTAATCCTGGCAGATTCGCTTGGTACAGTAACGATTGATGGTGCTGAATTGGTGGGCAGCACAGGCTTGAATACCCTGAAAGGTTCTGCATACAGCGATATTATCAGAGGTGGCGACGGTGAAGATGCTCTCTATGGCCAGAGCGGCGATGATATTCTTTATGGTGAAGAAGGTAATGATCAGATTTTTGGCGGTGAGGGTGACGACCTGATTCTTGGAGGTACAGGCGTTGACGCTGCCTATGGCGATGCTGGTGATGATGTGTTTGAGGGCGGAGCTGGAGATGACTTCTTCTCTGGTGGAGCAGGTTCAGATACAGCGATTGTTGCCACTGGCTCAACAGTTTCACTGACTGGTGACGCCCGTTTTGATGAGCTGGCATCTGTTGTTGTTACTGGTTCAGAGGGTACTGATACTTATGAAGGAGTTGAAACAATCAATGTTGGCGGCACAGTTTCTGTTTCAGGGACAGCTGCAGATGGTGATGGACTGAGCACTACGATCACCGGCGGAACGGCGGTCGACCTGACCCTTGCCTTCCGTCGCATTGATTCCGACGGAGAGACCCTGCTCGGGACCTACGCCTCGCTTGATGGCGCTCTTGGAGCAGCTGTTACGGGCAATACGATTGCTGTTGCCGACGGAGAGACCGTTAGCGTGAGTTCGAGTACGCCGCTGGTTTCAGGCGTCTCGATCGTGGGTTCCGGGACGGATGATGCAGCCACATTTACCGGTTCGCTCGATATCGATGATTCTGGCGTCACCCTGGAGGGTGTGCGCTTCGAGAGTATTTCGGACAATACTACCGCCATCACCATCAGCGCTGATGGTGCGACCGTCAACAATGTCAGCTTCACCGGTGACGGCACGCCAGATTCTGCAGTCGCCATTGAGGTCACTTTAGTATCGGCTGGCGTGACGCTGACCGATAACGACTTCAACAGTCTGACGACCGGCATCGTGCTGCCGACCGATTACGCCGCGTCGGCAACGATTACCGGCAGCACCTTTGCGGACAGTACCACAGGTATTTATCTTGATGGCATGACGAGCAGTTCGAGCGTTGCCGTCAACTACAACCTGTTCGTCGACAACACCACCGGTGTCCACTTCGACGTCGATGATTACGATGCCGCTGCGACCATCAGCATCTACGGCAACCGGTTCGATGTCGGCAGCACCGCTGTCGGCATCCAGGCGACCGGGGTCCCCTACAACAATGGGGAGACCTTCAGCCAGGGCCTGGAATCGACCCTGCCCTACAACATCTTCAATACGGTTGAAAGCTCTTCGGACAGCATCGGCATCGATACCACCGATCCAGACTGGGGCTATGCCACCTTTATCATCTCCGGACCGTCGGCAGACTTCTCTGCCGTGCCCGACCGCTCCCTTACGGTCGATCTGGGCGCAGAGACCACCGGTTTCGACCTTGACGGCGATGGCACCATCGAAAGCGGTGCCGAGAGCGAGTTCATTACCGGCACGGTTGGCGACGATACCGTCTATTTCAGCACGACCAATACGGTTTCGGAAACGGTCGACCTGATCGGTACGGCATCGGAAGACGATATCACCGGTGATGCGCAGGAAAATGTCCTGCACGGCGGTGATGGCGACGATCTGATTGATGGCGGTGAGGGCGACGATATCCTCGACGGTGATGGTGGTGATGATCATATTGAGGGTGGCGCAGGCGATGATACACTGTATGCCGGAGGTGGTGATGATCACCTTATCGGTGGAACAGGTGATGACGGGTATATCGTTGAAGAAGTTGCAGGTACCGAGAATTATTTTGCAGGTGGTGATGATGAAGATACTGTGACCTTTGATCGCGCTATCGCTGAGTATTACATCAATCGGGCAGACCACCTGCTTGATGAAATTGTGGGATCCGATACGGTGACCAATGAATTCTGGGATGAGTTCTTTGAGCCGGCTCAGGAGGATGCGGTATATCCAACCGACTTTGAGGTCGGTATGCCGATCTTCCAGGTAGACTATGTTTTTGCTGACGGTACGGTTCAGACCGATTATGTCCAGGCAGAAAACCTTGTCTTTAATGATGTTACCCTGATATGGGGGACCCTCTCCGAGCTTGAAAGTGAACTGAGTCTGACTGCCGGTACGCTGACTGATGAGGTTGGAGGCAGCTATGAAGGGCTGGATTTTGTCACCTCGAGCGCCGTGGATGCTCCTTTCACTTACAATGGTGGCGGTTATGAGACGCAGCTGAGCGATCCGAACTATGTGCTTGGCAGTACCTGGGCTGACACTATCATTGGCAGTGATGGTCAGGATATTGTTTTTGGTCGTGACGGAGATGACAATATAACCGGTGGTATTGCTGCCGATACGCTTGACGGTGGAGAAGGTGACGACAACTATTACATCACTCCATTCGTCTTTAACGCTGATGATGAGAACGGCGTCGGCTACGAGTTCACAACGAACGACAGTATTTCCGACAGTGGCGATACCGGCGACTTGGATGAAGTTCATATCATAGCTGGTTCTGTTGCTGGAAATGATGGTGGGACCTATGCTGTCCACTTTGACTGGGGTACGCTGGAAGGTGTTGAAAGCGTTCTTTATGACAGCTATGGCTATACGGCTGTAGATAATGACGACCTTCAAAATTATGATGGGCGTACAGTAGACGCGACTTCCTATGCGAGCCTAACTCTGTGTATGTTACCAGCTCACAGTTTGACGGTGTTGACGAATTCCTGGCAGATGCAAATGTTTCCGGTGACTATCTGGAAATTGTGTTTGAAGAGAACGATACATCGCTCAGTCAGACTATTGTTGATGGTGTGGAAACTGTTGTTCTCGACACCCTGACCGATGGAGTGGGAGGCGAGAATAGACTTGATGCTGCTGAAATTACCGATGATGCAACAATTTATATCCGCGGTTATGGCTCTGACGATACCAATGATGCGCTTCGTGTTGATAATCTTGTCGCTGACATCTACGGTCGCTATCCATCTTCCTCTTACCTGTACGACGGGTATCTTGATGTAAATCTTAAAGAGAATGCCGGCGAGGTTCGTATTTACACTGGTAGTGATGATACGACCGTCACAACAAGAAGCAGCAGCTCGGCGCTTATTGATGCCTATTACCTGACTGGCGACCTTGACCTTGATGGGGTTGGAGCTGTCACAGTGACCAATGCAGGAAGTATTACGATTGATGCTTCCAATGATCTTGAGTTTGATCTTGAGACGATTTCTCCATTGACGGGCACTCTTGTGGTCACTACTGTTTCCGGGGCCAATCTCGACCTGTACACAGGGACGAACAATACCACCCTGAACAGTAACAGCGGACACGCTGATGTGTTTGCTGATGAGTTGACCAATGACTTGACTTTGACTTTGACCGGCTCCTCTTCGGTTGATGTGACTGAACTGCAGGGTGATGTCGATGCTGGTGCAAGCTCCGGAGCCCTTGATATTACGACGGCTGAGGATGTTGCTGATAATGATGTTTCCATTGAAACCGGCTCGAACGATGCGACCATTACCGGTACAGATGATGGTGATACCATCAGTGTCGACGCTGCCGCGATGGACTGGTACGACGATCTGACCGTTGACGGCGATGCTGATTTTGTTGTCAGCAATGTTGGAAGTACGATTACCGTCGATGCCGATGGAGACGGCACTGGCGAGGCTCTTCAGGGGACATTGGCTGTGACCACGGATTCTGGTGCAACGAATGTCAATGTCTATACGGGTGTTGCCGCGACTACCATTACAACTGGAACATCCTCGGGTGGCAGCGTGTATGTGCAGGCCGATGAGCTGCAGAACGATGTGACGCTGGATCTCAACGGGGCATCGCGCATCGATGTTGATGATCTGGTGGGCGATATCGATGCACGCGGCATGACTGCGAGCGACTTGATTGTCAGCACTGCTGATAATGTGGATGATGATGATATTTCGATATTGACGGGTAATACTGCCGTTTCACTTGAAACGGCGGGTGCTGCTGGAGGCGGCATTGCTGACACGGTCACTGTAGATGCGACCGAAATGGTCGACAGCGATACCGAGCTTCGTCTTGGTGGTGCATCAATGGTGGTTGTGACCGATCTGGTGCGGGATCTCGATGCAGACGGTTATAGTGACGCCTACTCAAACATCTCCGAACTGAGTGGTGAGCTGACAGTTACAACAGGTGAGCTGGCTAACAACGGCGGAATCAACTTCATCCTTGGCTCAGGAACGACAGATATCGCAGCGGACGAAACCGACGCGGCTGCAGGTTCCGAGATTGATCTGACGATTGATGCAACGGCTCTTACTCACAATGATCTGACACTCAGCGGCGATGCCGAGGTTGCTGTTGATGAGGTGAGTACAGACATTCATGCGACGGCGCTTTCGGGTGGACTGGATGTTGATGCCGCGGTTAATGGAGGAACCTTTACCGTTGAAACCGGTACGGGGGATACCATCGTGTCAGGTGCTGAGGGTACAACAATCACCGTTGAGGCTGATGAGCTGGTTCAGGATGCCACAATTTCCGGATCGACATCGCCGGAATTGACAGTTGATGGTCAGGGTACGATTACGGTCAACGATCTGCTGGCTGATCTGAATGCTTCCGGATTTAGTGGAACGGCAATGACGGTCAACACCCAGGCGTTGACCGGCGATGGAACCGATCCGGCCATTGAGATTGTCACGGGTACGAGAAATACTGTCATCAATGGTGACGACAGCAATGACGGGGATACTGCAACTCTGGATATCAGAGTCGATGCTTCTGCATTGGCCGGGGAAATCTACAATGCCAATGACCAGACTCTCAAGCTGCAGGGCGATGCGGAATACTACATCCTTAACGATACGGTTGATGAGACCCTCTCCCTTGATATTTACGATATAGCTGATGGCAACACAGTCGAGCTTGGTGGAGATGGCGATTTTGAACTGACGGGAACCAGTGCGGATGTTGATGCCAGCGATCTTGTCGGCGACATTGCTGTTCGCACCAAGAGTGGTGTGTCTGAAGACGATATCGTTGTGACATCCGGAACTGGCATGACAACGGTAGATGCGGTTGACAGTGATGACAGCATTACTCTTCAAGCTGGATTACTGGTCGATGATGAAGCTGACACCAAAAACAACAGCGATACAGACGCAACAGAAGTTGTTGTCGAAGGGGCTGGAACAGTCACAGTTACAGACTTGAGAGCTGATCTCGATGCTTCTGACTTTACTGGCGACCTGAACATTACCCGTGGGCAGATTTACGGTACGATTGACGATGTCGACATCCAGGTGGGTGTCAATGGTGCCGCCATCAATGCCGGTCAGGCAATCAATACGACTTATGTGGACGCCAATGCCATGGGCGCGGATGGTATCATCACCCTTTCAGGTGATGGATCTTCCATTGATGTTGACCGTGTCAATAATGGTGCTGAAATTGATGCAACTGCTCTTGGTGGTGCTGGTGGAACCCTTGATGTTACCACTCTTGATGCAGCTTCCGGGGTGAGCGTTGCAACTGGAACTGCCGCAACCTCAGTTACCTCTGATCTTGGTGATGTCAGCATTTCTGCGACAGAACTGGAAAACACCCTCACGCTTAGCGGCAGTTCAGCCTACACGGTTACTGATCTGGAGACGAATCTCGCAGCAGCTGCCACCTCTGGAAATATCACTGTCACCACTGATGAAATTACAGGTGTAGACGGGATAACTCCGAAGCTGACTATCACGACCGGTACCGGTAACATGACGGTCAACGGCGATGACAGCGTTGAGGGAAATACGGATATCCTCGACATTACCATCAATGCCGATAATCTGACTGATATCGATGCCGATGTTGACTTGGTATTGACCGGTGATGCTGAGTACCTGATTGTCAATAATGAGACCAACGATCCGAATGCGGTTGATGAAATCACCATTGACGCCAGCGGCCTGGATGATGATGGTGGAATTACTCTATCCGGCACTGGCAACTTCCGTCTGGTGAACACCACCAGTGATGTTCAGGCTCCAAATCTTTCGGGTCGACTGACAGTAGAGACAGACAGCGGTACGGAAAACGATATTACTGTCACCGCAGGAACCGGTCCTTTGGGTGTTGATGCCGTTGATGTTACTGATGATATCACGGTTGATGCCACCAATCTTGTTGACGATGAAAATGATGATGAGATGCTGCTGGAATACAGCAGAAGCTCCGATGCCTGGGAGGTTACGGCGGAAGGCGACGGTACGGTTACTGTCAATAACCTTGATGCTGATCTTGAGGCAAGCAATCTGACGGGTGTCCTTACCGTTAATGTTACCGGTGGTGACGATGTTGATGTAAAACTCAACCAGGATGATGCCACCATCAATACCGACAGCACAAATGTTACTCTTGATGCCGGTGCCATGGGTAGTGGCGACAGGGTTACGCTGAACCAGTCGGGTGATGTCGATCTCTGGAATGCTGCTGATGGAGTGACCGTTGATGGCGGCACTGAATACGATGGAGAGCTTACTGTCAAAACTGCGGCACTGAGAGCTGCAGAAACAGTGAGTGTGATAGCAAGCTCGGCTGCGACAACGATTATCGGCAATGACGGGCTGGTTGATGTCGATGCGGTTTCGCTGGCTGATGATATCAATCTGACGATCCAGGGAAGTTCAGTTGTGACGGTTGAAAATCTTCAGGGTGATGTCGTTGCCGGTACCAGTACTGGTGTGCTGGACATCACTACTGTCGCTCAGGCCGAACTCACTGTTGAAACCGGCAGTGCAAATGCTACTGTGACCGGTACCAGCGGTACCGTTGCAGTTGATGCCGCAGCCCTGTCAACTTCTGACAATTTGACCATTGATGGCGCTGCAGACTTCACGGTCAATAATGTCAACAGCTTTGTTACCGTTGATGCTGATGATGATGNATATACCNTTGGAGATGCTCCGCTCTCAGGGCTTCTGGTTGTCAATACAGCCTCCTCTGCTGTTGGCGTGACCGTTCTTACCGGAACAGCAGAGACAAGGGTGAATACCCATGAGACTGGTGCCGGAAGCGTTTTTGTTCAGGCAGATCGTCTTGGAAATGATACGGACCTGATTCTTACTGGTGCTTCAACAGCCGCTGTCTATGATCTTGTCGGTGATGTTGACGCAACGGAACTTGCCGGCATGCTTCGTGTCTATGCCGTTGACAACCAGGATGATGACGACATCACGGTAACCCTGGGCAATGCCAGCGCCCATGTGACCTCTTCGAGCTCTTCTGACACCGTGACCGTTCATGCTGCCGGGATGACAGCTGACGCAGCAGTCCTTTCGCTTGGGGGTTCTGCAGATGTCTTTGTTGATGGACTTGTTGAAGATCTTGATGCCAATGGCAGCTCATATGTTTACATACTGACCGGGGAGCTGGATGTGACAACCGGTACCCTGGATGATGGTGCGCGAATCAATATGATTCTTGGCAATAACGATACAGTTGTTCATGCGGATGAAACTGATCTTGCGTCAGGCAGTGCCACTGAGGTTGTCATCAACGCCTTTTCTCTGTCCACCTCCAGCACACTCACCCTCGTCGGGGATGCTGAAATTGAAGTGGATAATGTCAAGAGTGATATTGATGCCTCCGCTCTGACCGGTGATCTTGATGTCGATTCAGCTCACTATAATGACTACACTCTAACGACTGGCAGCGGACTGACCGAGGTATCCACGGCTTATGACAATCAGGTGACGATTCAGGCTGGCAACCTGACTGTTGACGACAACAATTCGGCGGTGACCTATGAATTGATTATTGATGGCGTTTATACCAGTGGCAGGGCTGATGTTGTCAATCTGGCCGCAGATCTGGATGCTCATTCCCTCAAAGGAACACTTGACCTTGTTACCGCGGAAAACGCTGAAATCAATGTGCTGTCGGGCAGCAATAACACCTATATCGATGCGAGTGGCGTTGACAGTACGGTGGATGTGAGTCTCGATTCGATGAGCAGCGGTGTTCGTCTGTCTGCCTATGGAGAGGGTGATTTCACTGTTACTGATGCGGGTAGCAGTGTCGTTATCGATGCTGATGGCAATTCTCTAGACGGCGCTGCCAATTCAGCATTGAGCGGTACTCTCGATGTGACGACCAAAGTGGGCGCAACCAATGTTCTTGTTTATACAGGGACCGCCGAAGCAAGCGTAACCGGTGATGGCGGTACGGCAAGCGTTTATGCCAATGCCCTGCTCAACGACACCGTGCTGACTCTGGACGGAAGTTCCAATATGACTGTTACAGGTCTGGTGGGTGATATTGATGCTGGAAGTTCAAACGGCACACTGAGTGTGACGACGGCGAACAATACGGTGGACGACGATATTGCCATCGCAACAAGTTCCAGCACTACATCGATTACAGCCAACAATGTTGGAGATACCGTCAATGTTGATGCTGTGGCTCTGAACGACGATACTCTCCTGACTCTCTCAGGAGCCAGTATTTTCGGCGTCACAGACCTTAAAGGTAATCTGACGGTTACTTCAGGGGTCGGTGCCTTGACAATTGAGCTTGCTGACGCACTGAATATTTCAGTTGATACTGACAGGTCGGCCACTATTGATGCAGCAGATCTGGATGATAACCATGCCCTTCAACTGACTGGAAGCGGCAATATTACGGTGAACAACCTGGTTGGCGATATCGATGCCAACGGAGTGACTGGAGTTAATAGTGGTTATGAGTTGACAGGTATGTTGACCGTCAATACTGATGCAATCAGCGGCACAGCCTCAGCTGCAGCACTGACGATTACGACAGGTGCGAACACAACCACCGTAAACGGTGAGGATTCTAACGAGTATGATCAGGAAATCATTGACATTACTGTTGATGCAACGGCGCTGGCTGATGGTCTCGAGAGTACGATACTGTATCTGCAGGGAACAGCTGAGTATCGTCTGCTCAACAGCGATACCATTGCCGGCAATGAAGTACAGGTTGATCTGACTGATGCCACCAGCGTTGGAGTTGTGAAACTCGAGGGAGCTGGAGCCTATAACCTGATTGAAACATCAACTGATATCAATGGCTCGATTGCCACCGGCCCGCTTACGGTGACGACCCGGGTTGCGAGCGCTGATGCCATTACGGTGACCGCTGGAACCAATGACCTGACGGTTGATGCTGCCAACAGTGCTGATGTTGTCACTGTGGAAGCCGACAAGCTGGTTGATGATTACGATGATGACGAAATTGGCAACAACGGCAGCCTGACGGGCAATGATGATGGCAATGACAGCTACGAATTGACTGCTGAAGGTGTTGGCCAGGTCATTGTCAACGATCTGGGGGCTGACCTTGATGCCTCAAGTTTGACTGGCGATCTTGAAGTGTCGCTTCTGGCGGCGAGCCGTTTCAGCTCGAATATCAACGATGTCGATGTTGTGCTCAACAGCGCTGACGCGGTAGTCAAGACCCTGACAGGCGGAAGTGCAACAGGAGTGACACTTGATGCTGGTGCGATGGGTACGGATGATACCATTACGCTGTCCGGTGCTGGTGCGACCGAGGTGTTCAATGCGGGTGCCGGTGTCACTATCGATGCACAGAGTGGTTATGATAGTGTTGATTTCACTGCTGCTCTTGAAGTGTATACCGCAACGCTGGGTGCTTCAGAGGAGGTGATCGTTCTGAGTGGTACCGCATCGACCCTGGTTGTCGGCGATGGCGCCAGTGGCACGGTAAGTGTGGATGCTTCCGACCTGCTGGCTACCGGAAATGTTCAACAGCATAATGATGCAAACCTGACACTGAAAGGTGACAGCCTGTTTGTGATCACGGACCTGGGGGCTGACCTGCTGGCGTCCGAAACCAGTGGCGCATTGGATATTACGACAGAAGCAGCGGATGAAACTGCTGATGTCCTTGATATCGCAACCGGTACAGGGAATGCCACGATTACTGGTATGGATCTTTCAGACACGGTTTATGTCGAGGCTGACGCAATGGCATCGGGTGACCGCCTGACGGTTGACGGTGCGGCTGACTTCACCCTCAGCAATGTTTCTTCCGGTATGATTGTCGACGCTGATGGCGATGCAGCGGGTGATGCTCTCGCAGGTGATCTTCGGGTCACTCTGGAGGCTTCGGCCACCGGGGTTGATATTCTGACCGGTGATGAGACAACCTATGTTACGACCTCAACCGGTGGCGATGTTGAGGTCTTTGCAGACGAACTGGATGACGGCAAGACTTTGTATCTGACTGGTGCGGCTGGTGCAGCGGTCTCTGGCCTGATCGGTAATGTTGATGCCAGTGCGCTGACTGGATCGCTTGATGTCGAGACGGCAGATAATTCTGATGCTGACACAATTTCAATCACCACTGGTAACGGCACCACATCTGTTGCTGCTTATGTGAATGACATTGTCACCATCAATGCTGACAACCAGGATGATAACGATGTGATGACCTTGAGCGGAGAAGGCTCCTTTATCGTCAACAGCATGGAAGGCGATATTGATGCTGGAACCGGTGCCGGCAGCCTGATCGTGGATCTGAAATCACCTGGTGATGGCACCATTACTGTCGAATCGGATCGTGCCACGACGGTTCAGGCTGGTTTGCTCGACAGTTCAGACACTCTGGTTATTGAGGGCTCGGGTGATATTACCGTTGTGAGGACAACCGACGGGACCAAGGATGGTGGAACTGATGTTATTACTGATGGTCTGACCTCGACGACTCTGGACGCCTCAGCATCGACCGGACATGTATCTCTCTACACTGCACCAATCAATGGTTCTGGTGATTCGGCCTATCTGACGGTGACAACCGGTTCAGGAGACTTCACAATTTATGGTGATGACTCCGTCGATAGTGATACCACCAATCGTGATATCGATATCGTTTCCACCAATATGGATTCGGATGATGTCCTGACCCTGGCCGGTGATGCGGAGTATTACCTGACCAATGTCGATGCCATTGTCCGTGCCTCTGCAGAAGATCCTTTAAACCCAACCGATACTGATGACACTGGCTCCGACTGGTGGGAAGATGTTCTGCGGGATGATCTTGACCCGATCGATCGGGCCAACTTCCCTGATGATATGACCACAGTGGCAGCTGATAACGATCCTTATGATGCGATTGAATTCGGTGGTATCGATTCCAACCTTGCAGAGCTTGCAAGCGGTGATGTGCACATCGAAGGCTCGGATGCCGATAATGTCTTCCTGCTGGGAAGCGGTGATGATTACATCGATGGTGGAGCTGGTGATGATTACCTGCGTGGAGCCGATGGCTCGGATTACATCATAGGTGGTGAAGGAGATGATTATCTCTTTGGTGGTGATGGTGACGACCTGCTGTACGGAGGTTCGGGTATCGACGGCAGCGACTTCATCAGCGGTGGTGACGGCCTGGATACGGCAGTGTTTGTGTACACACACTTCTCTGGAGGAGATTATTTCCTGACTGTTGATGACGATGGCATTTTCTCAGGAGCGCAGGGCTATGACGCAAGCACCGCGCAGACCTATGAGTACTCGTTTGATCGTACCACGAGCCTGCAGGGCAATCAGGTTGAAGTCAATGTTACCCTGACGACGACGATCGCCGGCCAGACCGTCTCCTACACAGACCGTGTGCTGGCCGACGTCGAGCAGTTCCTGTTCGTCACACATGATGTTGAGCCGGATGATCCGGATGCCCCAGATCCGACGACATTGGATGATCTGGTTGGCTCGGTCATCAATGTCAATACCGGCGAAAAGTTTGCCACCATTCAGGCGGCCGTTGATGATTCGGATACGCTGGATGGCCATGAAATCCTGGTGACGCCAAACGACTATAACGAAGAGGCCTTCATCCGCAAGGATCTGAGCTTCTTTATCCAGTCGGGTTCTACGGGAGTAACGCTGACCCTTGCTAACCAGTATGATGCCCAGACAGAATATGAGCTGAATGTTTCTGTTTTAAGTGAGGAAAATATAAGGATTAACGGTAATGGTGGCGACAATACCATTACCCTGCTGACGATTGAAGATTTGGCTGACTGGGATAATGATCATGTGGTCGCTCAGGCTGGAATTGCATATGATACTGACGACTATCTTGATAACGGGGTATTCCATCTGGTGCATGATGACGGAACAGAATTTGGTGTCATTGACCAGCTTGATAGCGCAAATTACACGGTGTACGGTCTGGAGGGTGATGATATCATTACACTCAGCCCGGATTCGGATATGAGCCACTACCTGTATGGCGGTTCAGGAGATGACTTCCTTTCTGCCGGCCAGGGGCTTGACTGGCTGGACGGCGGTTCGGGTAATGATCTTATCATCTCGCTTGGTGGTGATGACCGTATCCTCGGGGGCAGCGGCGATGATCAAATCGTCCTTGCGACCTATGATGATACGACAGGTGGCGATGGTCGGGTTCTTATTCTGCTGGGAGGAGGAGAAGATGAATTGATTACGGCAGTTCTGGATGGTGCGCAGGGGATTGACATCGAAGCGATAGTTGGTGATTATCGGATGGGCGATGATCGTCTGAATACCGAAGGACTGCTTGACAGCGAGAATGGTACCGTTGATTTGGCCGATCTGATGTACACTATGAGTGGATCAACTATCAACTTTGGTTCCTATGATGCGACCTATGTTGACGGCAGCGGGGATAGCAAGGAAGTTGATGCTGAAGGCTCAATTACCTTGCTCGGTATCAATACGGACCGCCTCTCGTCTACCGACTTCGTCTACGGCAGTGACGCTGCGTGGCTTGATCAGTTCCATGACCTCATCGGTCTGCAGGATGTTTCGCAGGCGGTATAGTCTTCCAATGCTGTGAGGCAGGCGAGTCGGTCGCCTGCCCTCTTTTTTTGTCCGGGGTGCGTTTTCTCCGGG
>JGI11705J14877_10000983_pt1 | contig 16867 bp, 6 predicted proteins | sample Etolaghawater15m_FD_14877 | JGI IMG/M metagenome (IMG submission 14877)
TATTGATGTTTGCCTACGTTTTTTCATAATTAGTTAATTTTTGCTCATTTCTGTTTTGCTGTTAGTTTTTGTAAGTTACCTGCTGATTTCCGGGGCTTAAAGCAAGGGCAAAAACGGGCTCTCTATTATGGGAGCGGATTCATATTTTAATGTTTTTTTTCTCGCTTCACTTGTCCGCATCATCATGCCTCATCCAGACCGGGGGCTTCTCTTGGTTCTTGATACCGGCGGTCTGAATTATTGTTTTCAGGCAGTTGCTTTTCACTTTACAATGATGCGACCATCCTGCTTCAGCTCTTTTTCAGATCAGTATATTCGTTTCTAAAAATGGCGGTCCTTCCTCCAGGCGGACATTGTGATTTTTATGAAGGGTTCCGCTTTTTTGACGGTCTGCAGACTGGGTCTTTGATGAGTTCTTCAGATCGGCACCTCAGCTGCAAGCCCTCTCTTTTTTTTGCCATCGTTCTCTTTTCTTTGCTGGGCAATTGCGGCTCGTTATATCCTTGAAAAAACACCCTTCCTGTTGTTCCATCCTGGCAGGTGGCACGTACAGAAAACAAAAGGTCTCCTGTTTTAAAACGGGTTGATTTGTTTGTGGTTTTTTAACTGTGAAAGTGTCACTATTCTCGGCCTTGTTGAACCCATTAATTTTTTAAGGATCCTCATGAATTTTGCCACGCTTGAAGACCTCCTTCTGGAATATCCTGGAAGTGAAAAACATTTCCCTTTTGATGAAACAACTGCCGTATTCAAGGTCAGGGGGAAAATGTTTGCGCTGGCTGGGATCGACCAGGATCCTCTCGCCGTCAATTTAAAGTGCGACCCGGAGGACGCGCTCATCCTGAGAAGCCAGTTTCACGCCATCAAGCCTGGATATCACATGAACAAGGATCACTGGAATACTGTCATTCTTGATGGGTCACTGGATGAAGATCTGTTAAAAAAACTGATCGGCGATTCTTATGCACTGGTGGTAAAAAAGTTAAGCAAAAAGGTTCAGGTCAATCTCACAGCTAAACCCCAACACGAATAACATGTTGTGAAAGAACAGCCTCTCTCCCAGGGTCGCAATGGTCACTTAATTCTTACAAAGCCGGATTTGGTGTCGTTTATATCTTACACATCATTTTTATTCCATGGGATGACGTTGGCCTTAATGCCATATATATCAACTGATTAGACACGGTCTTGTGTGCTGGCACGGACTTTGACATATATATAAAGATTATGGAAAATTTTACATACAGCCATTTTTTCAATTCGCGCCTGGTTATCCACCTTTCCTGCCAAGCCAGATTTATGGCTATTTCATTTTCTCAAGCGCGAATGTTCTTAACACCCTAAGGAGTTATCCCCTGAAAACTGCAAGCATCGCCTCCGCCAAAAACAACAGACCCAGCAGGTCCTTTTTCAGGTCATGGTCTTTCGTCCCAGCCTTTTGCAAGCAGCTTGGTATTGTCGCTGCGGCTGGTTTGTTTTTCGCTCAACCGATCTATGCTGCTGAATATTTTACCGGAAAAGTTTGGAATGATCTAAATAAAAACGGTATTGAAGATGCCGGAGAGCCACCTGTTTCCGGTGTTACGGTTACTGTCAATGGTGTCAACAAGACAACAAACGCCAGCGGGGTCTGGATCTCCAATGATCTGAGTCGCTGGACAAACTATACTGTTACTTTTTCCAATATTCCGTCTGGATATGGCTTCACCTTGCAGGATCAAGGCCCAGACGACACCATTGACAGCGACCCCGATCCTGTCAGTGGGGTAACCGGATCATATAATGCGGGAAGAGATAAAACCACCGAAGATATTGATGCTGGTATTTATCTCAAGGTGGTAGAAATGGATGTCAAAGGGAATGGTCAAAGCATTCTCGATGGAGACACATCACCCAGCGTCAATGATGACACTTATTTTGGTAATGTGGATATCGCTACCGGATCCACTCAACACACCTTTACTATTTATAACACTGGTGACGCACTTCTGAATCTTGATGGGTCTCCCATTGTCTCAATTTCTGGAACCCATGCCTCGGACTTTAGCGTAACGACGGCGCCGAGCACTCCTGTGGCTGCGAATGGCGGTTCAACAACATTTGTGATCACATTTAACCCCAGCGCGTCGGGCAGTCGCACCGCCACGGTTTCCATCGACAACAACGACACCGATGAAGACCCTTACAATTTTGCTATCCAGGGAACCGGAACGGCCACGCCTGAGATCGACATCAGGGGCAAGGGAATATCCATCACCGACGGTGATGTTTCCCCGTCCACAACAGACGATACAGATTTCACCTCCGCTGATATTTATGGTGGTGCTCATACACACTTCTTTACCATCTATAATTTGGGGTCAGGAGACCTGACCCTTTCCGGATCACCCAATATTCAGATCACCGGTTCACATGCAGCTGACTTTTCGGTTAGCCAACAGCCGGCATCAAGCACGGTTTCTCCCCAGGGTGGCACGCAGAACTTTCACATTATCTTTGACCCGACCACAACTGGACTTCGTCAGGCCACGGTATATATCACCAGTAATGATGGAAATGAGAACCCCTACACTTTTAGCATTCAGGGTGTTGGTACCATCAACCCTGAAATTGATATCAAAGGAAACAACCTGTCAATCACGAGCAATGACCTGTCTCCGTCCACTGCAGACTCCACCAATTTTGGCTCTGTAGAGATCGGCAGCACCACGCGCATTGTTACCTACCACATCTATAACACTGGGCCTGCCACCCTTAACCTGACTGGGTCCTGGCCTTTGGTAAGCATCAGCGGGTCTCACGCTTCTGATTTTGATGTCTATAGTGCACCGGCCAGCTCCATAGCCCCAGGAGGCAATACCAGCTTCAAGATCTCCTTTGACCCCCTTACGGCGGGCACGCGCTCAGCCGTACTGACCATTGCCAATAACGATTTAAGTGAAAGCAGCTATGTTTTCGCCATTCAGGGAACGGGTACCTATTCTACGGCACCCTTGTCGGAAATTGATGTTCAGGTGTCTCTGACCAGCATCCCCAGCGGCACCAGTGCGCCTTCATTTGGCTCGGTGGCTGTCAATGGTGGCTCTAGCAGTAAAACATTCACCATAAAGAATACGGGCACCGAAGACCTTCTTGTGACCGCCAGTCCGCTGGCCGCGATCAGTGGATCTCATGCTTCTGATTTTGTGGTAACACAACAACCCAGCTCACCGATTGCTCCGGGAGCCTCTGTGCCTTTTACCATCGCCTTTTTACCCTCTGCTGGCGGCACGCGCTCAGCTTATGTGAGTATTGAGAACAATGACGCCAACGAAAGCCCCTATACTATCACCTTGACGGGGACGGGTCTTACATCTCCTGAAATTCAAGTCAAGGGAAACAATCTGGAAATCGTCAGTGGCGACAACACACCCAGCCTCACCGACAGTTCCTATTTTGGAAATGTGACAGCAAGTCTGGGAAACAAGTTTGTCACCTATAAAATCTATAACCTGGGCAGCACGACGCTTACCCTGGGTGGCGTCTCTCCCGTTGTTATCACTGGCGCTGCAGCATCAGAGTTTAGCGTAACCACTCAGCCTGCTTCAAGTATTGCACCAAACAGCAGTTCTTCATTTGTAGTCAAATTCGATCCGTCTCAGGTTGGGTTAAGAAATGCAGCCATTTCCATTGCCAACGACGACAATAACGAGAACCCCTATCTTTTTTCTATTCAGGGTAATGGTACGGGACCGGGCTCTCCCCTGGCCTGTGTGCCCAACTTTTTCCATATTTACGGTGATAACGGAGTTATTGCCTATTTAGATGCAACCACAAACCCCTACACTTACACGACCATCGCCACTGCAGGATATTCTATCAATGGTATGGGTTATAATCTGGAAGACGGTCTGCTCTATGGTTTTGAGCAGGATGCCACCATTGCCGGAGATAAGATCATTCGCATTGATGGAACCGGGGCCATCACGGTCTTGACCAGTGTCACCGTGCCTTTCGTTTCCTGGCGGGCAGATTTCAATGACTCTGGAAATATGTACTTCTGGAATTCAACAGGAACTCAAATCGGTATTTTTGATGCCAGTACAGGCAATATTACCACTCAGAATACCAGTGGTGCATCCTTTGCCCCGATTGATATGGCCTACATCGATGAAGATGGTAATTTTTACGGAATCCAGACCACAACGCTGTATAAGTATAATCCATCCACACATGTGGTAAGCACCAGCAGCATTACTGGTCGTCTGGCAGATGAATACAATACCGGAGCCAACAGTGACTATTATGGTGCCTGCTGGTCCGCCAACGATGGATACCTTTATTCAACCAACAGCCAAAGTGGCCGCATGTATAAGATCAATGTGGGGACAGGCGAAAGTGTTTATGTCGGACAGGGTCAGGCCAACTTGAATAAAAGTGATGGGGCGTCATGTCCTCTCGCCGAAGCACCGCTGCCCAGCACAGGATCCATTGGGAACCGGGCCTGGGTCGATTCAGATGCCGACGGCATTCAGGATGCAAACGAAGTTGGTTTACCCGGTGTGACCGTGAAGCTTTACACCAGTGATGACACCTTTATTTCATCAACTATTACCAATTCCAGCGGTCTTTACTCTTTTACCAACCTGGCTCCTTCCGATTACTACCTGGAGTTCACCTCACCGCCTACTGGGTTCTCTTTAACCCTTCAGGATCAAGGCAGCAACAACACGCTGGACAGTGATGTCAATCCTACCACAAAAAGAACAGCGGATTTCTTTGTCAGTGTTGGTCTTATTGATGAGGGGCTTGACGCTGGCTATACTGCCACCGGTTTTGGAAATTTTGTCTGGAATGATCTGGATTATGATGGCGTCCAGGATGTGGGCGAGGTAGGTGTCCCCGGTGTCACCGTCCAGGCCCTTCTGGCCAGCAATAATTCGGTGGTAGCGACAAAGACCACTGATGCCTATGGTGCCTATAATTTTACCGGGCTCAACGCAACGGGCTATAAACTCAAGATCAGTAATCTTCCTGGCGGCTATATCACCACAACTCAAAATGCTGGCGGGGATGATCTCAAGGATAGTGATGTAAGCGCGAGTACGGGCATTTCCGGAACATACACACTCGTTTCCGGACAATTCAATGCAACAGTAGATGCCGGTATCTACCAACAGACCTCACCAGAGATCAACATCAAAGGGAACAATGTCAACATTGTTGATGGCGATGCCACCCCAGCCCTAACCGACCATACCGATTTTGGATCCGTTTCCGTGGCCTCAGGAACCGTTGTGAGAACCTTCACCATCCAGAATGTCTCTGGGCCAACCCTGACCCTTAATGGGACACCCATCGTGGCAATTTCAGGAACCCATGCCGCTGATTTTACCGTGACAACGCAACCCAACGGTACGTCCATCACCGCAGGCGCCAGTAAAACCTTTCAGGTCACTTTTGACCCCAGCGCACTGGGCGAGAGAACCGCTGTTATCAGCATCTCAAACAATGACAACAATGAAAACCCCTATGATTTCAGCATCAAGGGAACCGGCCTGGCTCCTGAAATGCATATGCGGGGCAACGATATCAGCATCGTTGACGGGGATGTAACCCCCGCCACAGCAGATGGAACCGACTTCGGATCTGCTGATATCGCTTCAGGCCAGAATTCTAAAACATTCAAAATATTCAACCTCGGCAGCTCGGCCCTCACGTTGACTGGCGCCAGCCCATATGTGGTCTTTTCGGGCACCCATGCTGCTGAATTCAGTGTCACTGCCATTCCGGCTTCCAGCATAGCTGCCGGTGACTCCACCTTCGTCACGGTCAAATTTGATCCTGCTGGTATTGGCGTGAGAACGGCCATGCTCTCCATTGCCAACACTGATTCTGATGAAAACCCCTATAATTTTAATATCCAGGGTACAGGAACTGCTTTCCCGGAAATTCAACTTGAAGGAAACGGCCTGGTTATCGCCGATGAAGACATGACACCATCGACCACCGATCATACGGATTTCGGCAGTCTGGATATTTTTACCGGGTCCCTGGTACGGACATTCACCATTCGTAACAATGGCTCTGGAAATCTTGCCCTGACGGGGCTGCCCATGGTTCAAATCAGTGGAACCAATGCCGGCGATTTTATTGTCTCCACCGAACCATCTTCAGGAACGGTGACAGCCTCCGAGACCGTGACCTTCCAGGTGACCTTTGACCCCACGACGACAGGACTCAGAAAGGCTGTTGTTAACATCAGCAATGATGATGCTGACGAAAACCCCTATAATTTCGCCATTCAGGGTCAGGGTACTTCAACCCTGGACCAGGAAATTGAACTGTTGGGCGGTGGCCTGGTTATTATGTCAGGAGACATCACTCCGCGTACCGCTGACAACACGGATATGGGAACGGGCATGATCTCTGGTGTACCCATTTCAAAAACCTTCGTGATCAGAAATGTTGGTTATGCTGTGCTGAACCTCACAGGACCGCCACCTTATGTGAGCTTGACAGGCACCCACGCCTCTGAATTCAATATCAGCAGTAGTCCGGCTACAGCAGTCGGGATCGATAGCGCCACAACCAGTTTTGTGATTTCCTTTGCGCCGGCTGGTTTGGGCACACGCCAGGCGACGGTGAACATTCTCAACAATGACGCCAATGAAAGCCCTTATACTTTCAGTGTTCGTGGAACTGGTATTTATAACCCCAACTCTCTATCTGAAATAGATATCCAGGGCAACTTCTTGTCCATCCCTTCCGGGGACACATCGCCAAGCGCTACAGATGGAACCAATTTTGGAAGTGTGGAGGTTGTTGGCGGCTACACCAGCGTGCGGAATTTTGTCATCAAAAACCTGGGCTCTGAAGATCTGGTTCTCGGAAACACACCACGGGTTGCGCTCTCGGGAACGGGTGCAGCAGACTTCAGTGTCACGACCCAGCCGGCTTCCCTTGTTTCAGCGGGAAGTTCTGTCAACATGTCCATCACTTTCAATCCTTCTGCGACGGGGACACGCACGGCAACGGTTTCCATTGGCAATAGTGATCAAAACGAAAACCCATACACTTTTACTATCCAGGGAGAGGGAACCACGGTTCCAGAGATCAGCCTGACTGGAAATGGTGTAACCATTGCAAATGGCGACAATACGCCCAGCATGGGAGACAGCACCTATTTGGGTAATGTAGATGTCAACCTGGGTGTTAAATATGTTACTTACACCATTCACAACACCGGCAGTTCAAGTCTGACATTGACGGGGGTTCCAACGGTAAATATTATCGGCGACCACGCATCAGACTATACCGTTACATCCTATCCCAGTTCCTCTATTAATGCCGGGAGCTCTTCATCTTTTGTGGTCGCATTTGATCCTGCCATTGTTGGATTAAGAAATGCTGCTATTTCCATCACCAGCAATGATTCAGAAGAAACGCCCTATGTCTTCGCGATCCAGGGTAATGGAACCGGGCCGGGCTCACCGCTGGCCTGTGTGCCCAACTTCTTTCATATTTATGGAAGCAATGGAACCATCGCATACCTTGATGCCTCTTCCAGCCCCTATGTGTACACCACTATCGCCACGGCCGGTTTTGAGATCAATGGTGTCGGGTATAATCTTGAAGACGGGCTGCTCTATGGGTTTAACATGGGAACTGGTGACCTCATCCGCATCGATGGAACAGGATCCATCACAACCCTTAGCAGTGTCTCCGTCAATTATGAATCCTGGCGGGCTGATTTCAACGATTCTGGTGATATGTATTTCTGGAACTCAACGGGAACACAGGTTGGGATTTTTGACGCCAGCGCTGGAAGCGTCTCTTATCAGAACACCACAGGCGATTCCTGGACCCCGATTGATATGGCCTATCTTGAATCAGATGGAAATTTTTATGGGGTCCAAACAACAACGCTCTATAAGTACAACCCCAATAGCCATGTCGTCTCAACATCGACGTTGACCGGCAAGCTGGTTGATGACTATAATGCCTCAACAAACAGCATTTATTATGGTGCTGCCTGGTCAGCCAATGATGGCTATGTGTACACCACCAACAGTCAAAGCGGACGGATGTATAAGATCAATGTCTTAACAGACGAAACCATTTACGTTGGACAGGGAGAAGAAAACTTGTCTTCAAGTGATGGTGCTTCGTGTCCCTTGGCTGCCTCACCCTTACCCACCACGGGAACCATCGGAAATTTTGTGTGGCTGGACGCCAATGACAATGGTCTCCAGGACGCCGGGGAAGTGGGTCTGGGCGGTGTCACGGTCTCTATTTATGATGCAGATGATACCTTCCTGGGGTCTCAGGTAACTGCATCTGATGGCGCTTATGTTTTTGAGAATCTCTCGCCATCCGAGTATTATTTGACCTTCACCAATCCACCTGCCGGTTTTGGTCTGGCTACCAAAGACGTGGGAACAAACAATGAAATCGATAGTGATGTTGATCCTGCCACGTCAAAGACAGACGTTTTCACTGTTGATATCGGTCTGATCGATAATTCCATTGATGCTGGTTTCAAAGCCACCGGAGTTGGAGACTTTGTCTGGCTGGATGCTGATGAAGACGGTATTCAAGATCCTGGTGAGGCTGGAGTTCCTGGAATCAATGTGGAGATCAAGCTGGAATCCAATGGAACCAGCGTGGCTACAACCACCACGGATGCCACAGGAATGTATTGTTTCAAGGGATTGACAAATACCACATATCGCCTGTATTTCACGAACCTTCCTGCCGGTTATGTCTTTTCACCCCAAAATCAGGGTGGTGACGATGCTGTGGATAGTGATATCAATCCATCAAATGGTGAATCGCCCTCGTTTACCTTGAGCACGGGAATGTACAATGCCACCATTGATGCTGGTGTTTATCAGCAATCTGAACCCGAGATCGATATCCAGGGAAATAATGTCAGCATCCCTGATGGGGACGTAACTCCAGGCACGGCAGATCATACCGACTTTGGTTCCATCTCTGCCGTTGTGGATTCTGTTTCCCGCACCTTCTGGGTGTTGAATGTATCCGGTGCAGATCTAACGCTCAATGGTTCACCAAAGGTTGTTGTGTCAGGCACGAATGCAAATGAGTTCACTGTGACGACTCAACCCGACGCCACCATTGTTGCCGGCGAAAGCACCAGTTTTACGGTTAAGTTCAAACCTGGTGCTGAGGGATTGCGTACCGCGCTCCTCAGCCTGGCCAACACAGATGCCGATGAGAACCCCTATGATTTTGCCATCCGCGGGTTTGGTCTGGCTTCTGAAATATCCGTAACTGGCGATGGAAACCCAATAAATGATGGCGATACTGAAACCAGTGCAAACAACCTGACTGATTTTGGTTCTGAAGATATCTCCACCGGGAGCGAATCGCATATCTTCACCATCATGAATACAGGGAATGCCAATCTGGTTCTTACTGAACCGGCGCCCCATATCACCATTTCCGGAACCCACGCCGCTGATTTTAGCATTACCAGTGCACCTGACTCGCCGGTGGCTTCCAATGGATCCACCAACTTCACGCTGACTTTTAATCCTGTGGGAGAAGGGGTGAGAACAGCCCTTGTCACCATTGCCAACAATGATGTCGATGAAAATCCATTTACGTTTGTCGTCTCAGGCACTGGAAGTGCAACGCCTGAGATTGCACTTGAGGGAAATGGTGAATCCATCTTAGATGGTGACAGTTCACCCGGAAGCGCGGACGATACCGATTTTGGAAGTAAGGATATCCTCACGGGAAGCACGGTTCACACCTTTACCATCATTAACCCCGGTAGTGGTTCATTGTTGCTGACGGGAACTCCCATGGTGGCTTTGAGCGGCACCCACGCTGGTGATTTTCTGGTAAGCACTGAACCTGCTAGTGCCAGCGTTGCCCCAGACAGTGGAACCGTTACCTTTGACATTACCTTTAACCCGACCGGTGTTGGACTGAGAACCGCCCTTGTCAGTATCGCCTCAAATGACGCTGACGAGAACCCCTTCACTTATAGCATCCAGGGTACGGGTGTTGCCAGCTCCGAGATCGATGTTCTGGGGAACAACCTGTCTATTTTGAATGGTGATCTGGTTGCCAGTGTTTTGGACAGCACCGTTTTTGATAGTACCATAGTCGACTCGGCCTTCTCGGTCACATTTACCATCAAGAATCAGGGAAGTGCCGTTTTGAATTTAACGGGGACATCACCCTATGTTACCATCGGTGGAGACCATGCTTCAGATTATGCCGTTACAGCCATCCCCGATGCGGTAATTGCTTCCGGGGGCGGCACCACAACATTTACCATCACCTTTACCCCCTCTGATGAGGGTGTCAGGAATGCTGTGATCAGCATCGCCTCTGATGATAGTGACGAGAATCCGTATACATTTGCTGTTCAGGGTGTTGGACTTCCCACACCACAGCCTGAACTCACCTTGGTTGAGACCGTGGATCTGGCAGTCGCAGCACCAGGTGATACCCTAACCTATACTGTGGTTTACAGTAACGTTGGCGTTGGGCTGGCCACCAGTGTTGTCCTGGACCAGGAAATTCCTGATAAAACGACATATTTGACTAACTCCGCTACGGGGGAAGGAATGGTGATTCTTTTTAGTCATGACAATGGCTCAAATTATAACACCAGTCAAACTGCACCAGTTACACATGTTCGCTATCAGCGTATTCAACCGCTCCCTCCCTACTCAAACGGGACTGTCTCTTTCAGGGTTACCGTAGATTAGAGATAAGGCAATAAAAAACATGGCAGTGTCAGTCAGTTGACTGGCACTGCTTTTCATTCCTGGGGGATATTAACTGTTGGCGACGGCTTCAAGTAAACTTAAAATTCGCTTATGAAGCCGATTGACCGTCCGCGCAAAATAAAAGTGGCTGATTTACTGCCTGGAATGTTTGTGGAGCTCCCTGGCAGCTGGCTTCAGCACGCCTTTATTCGTGGCAGTTTTCTGATTCGGGACCAGGCTCAAATTCTCAAGATCAAGAAAAGCGGGCTCGAGGAGGTGGTCTTTATCCCATCCAAGAGTACCATCCGCCCCGGGGTCCCCACAAAGCCGAAATATGTGGCCATGGAACCCCAGAAAAAGACCTGGGATCCGGCCCTCATGCCGGAGAATTTTTCTGCCATTCTAAAAGACGTCACCGTTTCTCCTGAAAAAAAATCCAGGTACATCTATGATGCCTCTCTGGATGTGATGAACAAATTGTTAGCTGAACCTTCTGTGGACAACATCACCCAGTTCAAGGAAGGCGTTTCTGAAATGGTCGATCATATTCTAGAGGATGATGAAACCGCAGGCTGTTTGTTAAACATCACTTCCCATGATTATTATACCTTCACCCATTCTGTGAATGTGGGCATCCTGTCCATTCTCCTGATCAAAGCCCTTTACGGAAAATCCAGCCCTCATGATCTGCAGGAGCTCGGCGCCGCCTTTTTTCTTCATGATATCGGTAAGGTGAATATTCCTGAATCGCTGATCAATAAACCCGGGCGCCTCGATGCGGGTGAAATTCAGATCATGCGAGATCATCCCCTGAATGGTTATCAGATCCTTTCTGATACGGATCATCTGAGTCCTGAAAGCAAAATTATCGTGATGCAGCATCACGAACGCCATGGAGGAATGGGCTACCCCCAGGGCTTGATGGGCAATGAAATCCATATTTATGGGCGAATTTGTTCTATTACCGATGTCTTTGACGCCCTTACCTCAAAACGCTCCTACAAACCCGCGCTTCCCACATATGAAGCCCTGCGCGTTATGAAGACGGAAATGATTGATCATTTTAGCCCTGAACTTTTTGCTGAATTCATCGGTTTGTTTCGAAAATAGCCTTTTTATATAAAGGATCTTTACCATGCGTCTTTTCATGTCTCTGGTATTTATTGTCTCGTCTATTTCCTTTATCTACCCCCAATCCAACCCAGGAGACCCCATGCACGGTTTTCAACTCATTGAAAAACGATTTGTCAAAGAAGTCGATGCCGATTGTTACTATTTCAAACATGAAAAGTCCGGCGCCCGTCTGTTCAAGATCGCCAACCAGGATTTAAACAAGACTTTCTGTATCAGTTTCAAGACTTTGACTGAAAGCGATGCTGGCACCCCTCATATCATGGAACATTCAGTATTGAACGGGTCCAAACATTTTCCCGTCAAGAGTCCCTTTGATATTCTGTCTAAAGGATCCCTGAACACCTTTCTCAATGCCATGACCGGCTCGGATATCACCCTCTACCCCGTCAGCAGTATGAATGACAAAGACTTTCAGACCTTGATGCATATCTATCTGGATGCCGTCTTTAATCCTCTTATCTACGAGGACCCCCGGATTCTGGAACAGGAGGGGTGGCACCATGAGCTGACCCATGTTGATTCCCCGGTGACTTACAAGGGGGTTGTTTACAATGAAATGAAAGGCGCTTTTTCCAGTCCCACCCGAGAGTGGGGATATTGGGTTGATAAATATTTGTTCCCTGATACACCCTACCGATTTTCATCGGGAGGATATCCCCAAGCTATTCCCTCCCTGACCCAGGAAGATTTCCTGGCGTTTCATCGTAAATATTATCATCCCTCCAATTCTTATATTTTTCTGTATGGGGATGGTGATCTGGAATCGGAATTGGCTTTTATCAATAGGGAATATCTTTCCAAATATCAACAGCCCAAGGAACGCGTTACCATTCCGCTTCAAACCGCTTTTGATGCACCGCGTGTTGCCACTGGAAAATATGCTGCAACGCTTGATTCAGAGACCGAAGGTGAAAGCTATCTCTCCCTCTCTTTTGTTAGCGGGTTGAGTTCTGATCCACAATTGGCCATGGGTCTGCGTCTACTGGCACAGGTCCTGTTTAACAATGAAGCAGCCCCCGTTCGTATCGCCCTGCAAGAGGCTGGGATCGGCAAGGATATCAGCGCCTGGACTGACGACCTCAAACAAAATGTTTTTCATGTACGGGTTCAGAATGCCAATCCCGGAGATGGACCCGCTTTTCAGCAATTGGTTATGAAAACACTGGAACGGGTTATGAACGAGGGGGTGGACCCCCAGGCCATCGCTGGTGTTTTGAACCGGATGGAGTTCAGTTTGCGTGAGGGGAATACCCCACAGAAGGGCCTGTACTATAACAACAAAGCCCTTTCTAGTTGGTTTTGGCTGGATGAACCCTTTAGCGGACTGGAATACGAAAAACCGCTGGCTCAATTCAAAGCGGGTATCAGCAATGGGTATCTTGAAGAATTGATCCGGGATTCATTCCTGGAAAATAACCATGTACTGCTGTTCACCTTGAATCCTAAACCAGGCCTGGAAGGCCAAATTGATGAGCAGCGCGAGCAAGAGCTCCGTTCATATAAAGAGAGTCTTTCAGACGAGGCGCTATCAGGCCTTGTTACACACACTGAAGCCTTGATCGCCTATCAGAAGGAGGGCGATTCACCGGAGGCGCTGGCCAGCATTCCCCTGCTGGACTTAAAGGATATCAATCCTGAGGTGGATTGGTTTGAGGCAGATCCCGGCAAAGTTGCCCGCATGCCTTACTTGCATTTTAATACTTTCACCAACAACATCAGCTACATCCAGTTCTTTTTTGATCTGCGTGTATTATCCCAGGATGAGCTGCCCTACGCATCTCTCCTTAGTGTTCTGCTGGGTTCCATTGGAACAGAAAGCCATGAATTTGGGGAGCTGGACAATCTGCTTGACGCGAAACTGGGCGGCTTCAATACATACCTTAGCAGCTATCTTGAGGAACAGGATGATGCGCGTCTTATTCCGAAATTTGTTGTTTCCACCAAGACCCTTTCAGATGATCTGTCTCCAGCATTTGAGTTAACGGCTGAAATTCTCAGGCACAGCCTATTAGCGGATACTGCGCGCATCAAGGATGTGCTCAGCCGGCATCATTCCAGGCTTTCAGCCAACATCAAGCGGGATGGCCTTGGATATGCCAGAACCAGACTGTTTTCCTACCTAAGCAATGAGGGCATGTTTGATGAACTGACCGGTGGTCTTGAATATTACTGGTTTATAAATGATCTGGTCGAGCATTTCGAAGACCGTTCCCCTGCCTTAATTGAGCAGCTTGAGAGGCTGAGTGACAAATTGTTTCAGCGAAAAAACCTGATGACGGGTGTCACCTGCAGTGAGGTCGATCTACCGGCTTTTCGCAAGGAGTTAAAAGGTTTTAAACGTGAACTTGGGAGGGGTTCCGTGAATTATGAGGTGTGGGATTTTGAACCGCTCCCCAAAAACGAAGGATTGATGGCAGCCTCGAAAGTTCAATACGTCCTGCAAGGGGCTGACTTTAAGCAGCTGGGATATGAGTGGGATGGGAAGATCCGCGTCTTGAATCAGATCATTTCCCGGGAATGGTTAAAGAACCAAGTGCGTGTAATTGGCGGAGCCTATGGCGGCTTTGCCCGGTTTAGTCCCAGCGGGGTCGTATATTTTGGTTCTTACCGGGACCCCAACCTTGGCTCAACGCTGGAGAATTATGCCTCGACACCAGCATTTCTGAATAGCTTTCAGGTAGATGATGATGAAATGACACGTTTCATTATCGGAACGATCTCCGGAATGGACAGACCCGACACCCCATCCCAAAGGGGGAGTATCGCCCTATCTCGCTATTTTCAAAAGTCATCTAAATTAAAACTTCAGGAAGAGCGTCATGCCGTTTTATCAACCACCCAGGATGATATCAGGAATTACGAGAAGATGGTCCGGGATATTCTGGCGAATGCGCCGATTTGTGTTTACGGAAACGAGAACCTGCTCACGGAGCATGCTGACTTGTTTGGCAGACTGGTAAAACTGGACTAGGGGGCGCGCTCGGCGGGATCAAAGACAGCCGACCCTATAGACGTTTTGTTGGAGTATACGCCAAAATATTGAAGCATATAGGCTGCATATAACTGCTTTATATTGATTAACACTAAAAGCTCAGGGTTGTTCTTTTCCGAAAGAGAATAATCAGCAAGATCAACAGAAACACTTTCTGGGTCAAGAACCCGAATTCATTTTGCCCCAGCAATCCACAGCCGCAATTGGAGTTCAGCCTAAAGACCAGTGAGTAGATACTTAAAACAGAGCCTCCAGCGCAAAGGCAGCTGGCCAAAAGAACTGAGACGGTGGCTGTTCGTTTAAACCACATACCAAAGACAAAGACAATCTCTATCACCAGCGCAGCAACCACAAGGTATTTAAAGTTTTCATGGACGCCTGCCGCCTGCGTGATAGCCGCGAAGGGCGCTAACCCGACCTGGAGCAAGAGCAGGGCCTTGACCACCAGTAAATACCAAAAACAAGTCACCAGAATCAGTCGCAAATGGTCAGCAGACATCCTGTCATACCACCTATACCAGAAACTATTCATCATGCTTAGCAATAAACCGAGTGATCAGTGCTTCTATGCGACTCTTCTGGGCTTCTCCTTTTAGGATCTCTGCTATCGTCACTCCAACCAAGAAATACCTGTCTCTTTCAAACCAACCGCCTTCTCTGTGCACAAGCAGATACACATTTTGACCATCGCTGTCTTCGGCAACAATGGGATACTCTAGAGCACCGTAAGCAACCTGTGAAAGATCTGCATCAAGTATACAATAATAGCACCCCGGTACGACGTCACCACCCCAGGCTGGTGCCTGAAAGAAACCAACAATGATATGATCACTCTTGACGTACAAGGTATTGATGCTTGAGTATGCTTTATCCACCGATTTCAACCTCTCGTATATATCATCTGTTAAGGGTGAAGGAATAGATACATAATCAGGATGATGTAACTGATACCTCTTTAATGTGCTATAAGGTTTCTCAAAAACCTCTAGTTCGAGACCATTTTGATTACTGACATAATAGATCGTTTCGAGCGTATCTACATCAATGGCGGGAAAAAGGTACATAATATCATAACGCTTCATTTCTTTAGCTGGTCTGTCAGACAAGGCCAGAGAGTCTATTCGATGAAGGCTTCCGTTTAATAATATCAATGAGTAGGGCTTGACTTCATTAAGAAACTTGTCATTCTCTTTATTGACAACACCCCACAAACCCGCTGCACTCTTTTTCCACATGAGTGCATGATGCCTCAATTCTCCTGGTCGGTAATTACCACACACCAACACTTTATCATCTGACAAGACCAGTTGCCTTCCTAGTGATATCGGTTTTCTATAGGGGCCCTCAATAATATTTGTCTGCAAATCTTGTTTGTAGAGATGATACTGTCCCTCGTTTACAAGAAACCCTGAATAGTAAAGCATGTTATTTTTAACATCGATGGCATGTGTTGTAAATTCAAACTTCTTATGGGGCTTAACTGTTATTTCCTCACATGTGGAAAAGCCAACTCTCTTTTGTCTGATGACGTGATCTTTATTGGCAACATATACATAGCTGCTGTCGACATAGAACCCTCTGTTGGCAATTCGATACCAGTGTTCTGAAATCAGGTCTGTGGATATACTTTGATTTAACTCTATAACTTCAACTGCACACAAAGGAGCCACAAGCATCGTAGCAATAAGAATAATGTTTTTTATCATAAACATTCACAGGGCGACCTTTTATAGGCCGCCCTTTTCTCCATGTTTTTATCTAAACAAATTGATTAGCCAAATGATGTCAAAAGAGATTGCGATTTTTAAACACTGTTCTCCATATGGCTGACACGATCCATCTGGGGCTCTGAACCCCAAATATATCGCATCGCCGGGGGCTGTTGTTGACGAGGCGAGACCTTCATCGGCCAGGTCGCCCGCATTTACCATTCCTACCATCAAAAGCGCCACCAGCCCAGTTAAAAGGATGTTTTTAAAACGATGCATAATCGTTCCTTTCTGTTTTGTTT
>JGI11705J14877_10000985_pt1 | contig 16847 bp, 9 predicted proteins | sample Etolaghawater15m_FD_14877 | JGI IMG/M metagenome (IMG submission 14877)
CCGGGGGTGGTATATACGTGGGCGATGTCCTGGCCTGTGCCGAATGTGCCATCGTCGAAATTCCAGTACCAGTCGGTGATGGCGGTGCCTGCCGTGCCGAAAAAGTAGGTCGTGTCGCCAAAACAGGTGGGCTCGGGATCCCAGGTGTAGTAGATGGTCGGGGTGTTGGGCACAATCACCGGTAAGGTCGTGCTGTTGGTGCATAAAAAGCCCATGCTGTCGGCCGTGACGGTCAGTGTGACGTTGTACAGGCCGCCGGTGAGGTAGCTGTGGCGCGGGTTAGGCCAGGTGCTTGTGCTGTCGTCGCCAAATTCCCAGTACCACTCAACCAGGTAGTATCCCGGTGGGGGTGTGCTCAGGTCGGTGAACTGTGCCGTGAGACAGGAGTCGATAGTGTAGGTGAAATCGGCGGTGGGAGATTGTATGACCTGTATATTCCGGGTCACTGATTCACTACATCCGTTTTGATCAGTTACCGTAAGGGTTACTTGCAGAATTCCCGACGTATAGTACACATGGTTTATATTTTGTCCTGTCCCGGTTTGACCGTCACCAAAATCCCACTCCCAGTTGGTGATATTTGACATGCTACTGCCCATAAAATCAATGGGCGCATCCATGCATACAATGCTGTCGCTCATAGTAAAATGCACATCAGGAGTAGGATTCACCCTGATAGGGATGGTGATGGAATCCAGGCAGCCATGCTCATCAGTGTAACGATAAATAAGTAAATAATCTCCGGGCGTATGGTAAGTATAAGTCGGACTGCTTAGGGTAGAGTAGCCTCCATCTCCAAAAAACCATTGCCGGGAGGTGATGTTGGCGCTTCCTGTAGGTGTAAAAGTGATGGATTCATCTTTACAAAGCGGGGTTGGCCTACTCATGGTAAAATCATGGTCTATTTTGGGGCGCACTGTCAGGTTGGTGACAATGACGCTGTCGCAGCTGTAGTAGAGGGTTTGAAGGGTGTCGTAAAAAGTTCCGGAGGATGTTTGCCAGTCGCCCTGGGCAAAGACAGAATCGTAGTGGCATATGGTGAGGTCCACAGGCATTTCATATTGAGGTCTGATAGTCAATATCATCTCATCGATGGAGTCGCAGTTGATGATGTTGGCCGCCACCATGGTCAGGGTGACTTCTCCCATCTCATTGAGTCCGGGTACGTACGTGGGCTGCGAAACGTGGGGATCGACAAAGTGACCAGTGCCACTTGTTAGCCAGTAAAGGGTAGCGTAATGCATGGCAAAGGAGGAGTCGGCTGAGTTATGAAAATCGTAGGGCTCACCGAAGCAAACACTTTCATCTGATCCGGCATGGGCTGAGGCTCCGGGGATGACAATGAGTTGCATCGTGGAGGTGTCGCTGCCGCAGGGAGACAGACCGTAGCCTACCATGGTCATGGTCAGTGTATCGTTTTCAGTCAGACCCTCCGAGGGGTCTGGAAAATACGTGGGGGCGATTTGTCTGGGATCATCAAAGTGACCTATCCCGCTGGTAAACCAACGGATGGAATCGTAGTTGGTGGCGGTGGGTGGGGTTTCCAGTCGGGATAAATTAAAATATACATCCTGACAGGTGATGGTGTCGTTACCGGCGGTAACTTGGCAGGTACCATTGATAATGAGCTGTTTTTCGACATTTTGTGAACAAACATTCAAAGCAACGGTTACCGTATCTGCTTGCAGATAGATGTGGCTCACATCATGGCCATTGGCCAGATTACCATCTCCAAAATCCCAGTTCCAAGGGGTAAAATTGGCTTCTCCAACTCCCTCCATCTCAACCAAATAATTCTGGCAGCTTGTGGGAGGAGTGATATTAAAATCCAAAGCTGACATATCCACCACGGTGCGCACATGTGATCTTGAATTCTCGCATCCATTTGCATTGGCTACAACAAAGTTGATTGCGTATGTGCCGTCAGTTAAATAAGAATGTGTAGTATTTTGTCCAACACCATTCGTCCCATCGCCAAATTGCCACGCCCAATTGATGATATCTGGAGTCCCTACTCCTGAGAAAGTAATAACCTCATTTACACAACTTGAATCATTGGGGGTGATAGAGAAATCGCATAGAGGCAGACTGTTAACTATTACTGTTGTAGTCACCACGTCTGAACAGGCATTCTCATTGATGGCACTAAGTGTTACTTGATACATACCTGCATTTGTGTAAGCATGAATGGCATTCTGTCCAGAAACGGCAGCAGATCCATCCCCAAAATCCCACTGCCAATCAACAACCACTGTTCCATTGTTATCTGTGCCTAGGAAACTTAAAGGAGACTGTGCACAAACCGTATTCCCCGGAAGGACATTGATTTGGGCATCAGGAATTTGAAACACCTGTATGGGCAAAGTAACTGTGCTTGCGCAGGCATGCTGATTGGCAACAATCAACTGAACATCAAACACTCCGTTGTTTGTATAGATGTGCTGAGGGTTTTGTAAGTTACTTAAACTTCCATCGCCAAAATCCCAAGCCCATGAAATCACATCACTGGAACTTACGTCTGTAAAATCGATAACATCACCTTCGCAGGCTAATCCTGGTGGTGACATGGTGAATCCCGCAGTGGGCACTTCATTAACTACCACCGTTTCCGAAACCACATCTGTACATCCTCCCGTATTAACTACCGACAAACTCACCGTGTAGGTACCTGCATCTGTATAGGTGTGACTGGTAGTTTGACCGAAAAATACGGGACTTCCATCTCCAAAATCCCATTGCCAATCAGTAATGGTGGTGGCATTGCGATCCAAACCGCTTAAGTTAATGAGTGAATGTGCACATATGGTTGCCCCAGGAGTTATCTCAATTTGTAAATCAGGTATCTGATAAACCTGTATCGGGGAGATAATGGAATGGGTACATCCGTTAGAATTAGTCACGGTAAGTTCCACATCAAACCATCCAAAACTTGTATAACTATGATCTGGGTTTTGAAGACTACTCGATGTGCCGTCGCCAAAATCCCATGCCCATGAAACGACGTCGCTGCTGCTATTGTCCGTGAACTGGATCAGTTCACCCAAACAGGCTGACCCCACAGGTGACATAAAAAAAGCAGCCACAGGAATTTCTTGAACAGTAATCGTTTCTGTCACCACATCGCTACATCCTCCACTATTTGTCATGGATAATTCAACCGTATAGATGTCCGGATTAACAAATACATGAGCGGGATTCTGGATATTTGAAAAAGGGGTACCATCCCCAAAATCCCATTGCCAACTCACAATGGTAGTTCCATTTTGATCGNTTCCCTGAAAATTGACAGAAGATTGGGCGCATACCGTTGTACCCTGGCTTACACTTATTTCCGCATCCGGCTCCTGAACCACTACCATCGAATTGTTGACTGAATTGGCACAATTAAAGGAATTGGTCACTGTGAGTTGGACATTGTAGTTACCTTGGGTAGCATAGCTATGGGTAGGATTTTCAAGCGAACTTACTGAACCATCACCAAAATTCCACGACCAGGAAATCACATCGCTCGAGCTGGCATCCGTAAAGTTAATCGTCTGGTTTACACAAACGGGACTAGGAGGGGTGGTAAAAAAGCCTGCCGAAGGCGATGGTCTGATAATGACCGTATGACTTACCTCTCCCGGACAACCATCGGCATTTAAAACATCCAATTGAACAAGATAGGTTCCGGAATTAGAGTAGGTATGTGTAACATTTTGGCCAGATATAATGGGAGATCCATCGCCAAAATCCCATTGCCAGCTGACAATATTGGAGGTGCTTGTCCCATTAAAAGTCTGTGGTGTTGAAGCACATACCTCTAACCCCGGCGATACCGAAAAATCCGCATCAGCGCTGCCACCGATGGTTAAAATCATAGAAGAGGTTATACTTGGGCATGGTGAAAACCCAAAAACCTCCATGGTAAGGGTGATATTACCTGTTTCGTTAATGTCTGGCGTGTAAATAGGCCAGAGTGCATGTGGATTATTGAATGTTCCCATGCCGCCTGACCAAAAAATATCGCTGTTATTGGTGGCGGTCGGAGGTACAGCTGAATTGGCGAAATTTAATGGCTGTCCTTGACAAACCATTTCATCGGACCCCGCATCTGCTGTTGCCTGAGGCTCAACATTCACCACAATGGCATCAGTTGAACTACAGTCCTGAAGCGTGCCAACCACACTGTATGTCCCTGCCGAACTCACTGTAATTGTTTGTGAGACAGCCCCCGTATTCCATAAATAAGTGTCAAAACCAGCGCCAGCATCCAAAATAACCGATCCTCCTGAACAAATGGACTGATCTGAACCCAGGTTGATCGGTGGAGCCTCAATTATTTCTACATCTGTTGTAAAATCCTGTGAAACACCGTTGATGACTACGGTTGCNGTNACGGTATANGNTCCGGGNGCGGTNAAAACATGTNTTGGATTNTCCAAAGTAGAGGTNTTATTCGATCCAGAGGNNGGATCNCCAAANTTCCATAGAACAGATTGAATAGGGTCTGAAGTTTGAATACTAAAAGTTGTATTGTCTCCAAAACAGGTATTTTGATACGAGATACTGGCCGAAAAATAGCTTTGGATGAAAGTGGGAAGACCCCACACCGACTTACCCCCATTAAGAAAAAAACCATCATCAATATAATTACATGCCACCCCAGCCATATTGGGAAATTCAATCACTCCAAGATATGGATCACCTCCTGTTACGGGGTGATCATGTTTGGCGACATAGATTTTTTCATCTGGGGCTAATTGGAGTGATCCAACATAGTTATCATTAGCGACTCCAATCAATACTCCCGGATTTCCTGGATTATTAACATCAAACTGATAGATTTGCGAGGCAGTACCGTACTTGCTGATGTATAACAATGAACAATCAGGGGAAAATTCAATGCCGTAAGCCCTGTTATATAAAGAAGGGAAAATTACCGGATTAGTGATAGCTCCTGTTGTGTTATCAAAATCAAACATTTCAAAAGAATCAGTTTGTCGAACAATGATCGCTAGTTTGGTTCCGTCAGAAGACACCTTCATAGTCCCGTGTACATCAGGCCCTGTATGAAAAGTCCCCACACTGCTTATCACCGGATTGTTATCTACTCCCGAGGCTGTTACAAGATAGGAATAAAAACTATCAGAATCCCAAATATGTGTAATTACCCATATGTCATTATTGTTTCCATGTCGGACAGCAGTAACTTTTTCTTCAGTTGGACCAATCAAATAAACATTTTTAGTGGTGGTTACATCTCCAAGTCCACCTTGTAGTGTCATATCAATTTCTGAATACCGCAGCCCTGTAGTTCCAATTTCGTTTGGCACAGTGAACACATAATAAATATTAGGATTTCCTGGTTTGGGCACGATGATTCCGGATTGGGAAGCAGAACTTCCCCCTAGTAAACCTGTTCCATTCGGCATATGAACATGATTTTGATTCCATATAGACATCCCGTCCGTATAAAAAAGTAAGTTCCCATTGGCATCTGAAATCGTAGCGCATCCTTCCATTTGATTCATTGCGCTATTGTTAAGAGCCACAGGGCTTCCTCCATTAAAATCCAAACCTGCATACTGTCCGAAATACCAAATATTGGCTTCGTTTTGCGCAAAAATACTCGTCCCGCAGGAAAGAAGAATAATGAGTAAAAGGTGGGTAATAAGTTTCATGAAAACCTTATATGTTTATCAAAAAAAACTTAAATAATCAATTCCTGTAATGCCATTTTACCTTTGTTTTTGCATGCCAGTTTCTAACATGCCTTTGAATCTTATCAATTAATTAACGATTATTCAAAAGTAGCGATAAAAATAATGCCATAGTGATGACCGCTACAATTTATATAAAATACAAATAACACCCAGAACGCGATATACCAATTAAGTGATAAAATGACTCAGTTGTTTTTCAATTATTAAGTATTAAATGAAAAAGCGAGTTCAGAACTATTGTCTACAACAAAGACAAAAAAAAAAGAAAAACCAAAGAAAGTCTTGCCCTCAATATTTTATAAAGAACCAACCAGCTAATATGACATAAATTGCTGATTTTCTACCTTATATGAAATACCACCTCTGATTACATCTTACAGGATGAAGCCATAATAAAAAACACTATTCGATTTTCAGATATCATAGAGACAAGAGCACAATACAAAGCAAAACCCCAAACCAAAAAAGGGAGGCATGCGCGCATACCTCCCGTTTATTTATTTGGGGAAAAGTAAAAAAATCTACTATCGGCGTGGTTCGTCGCTTACTGATAGTTTCTTCCTTCCTTTTGCTCTTCTTCTTTTAAGAACTTTCCGGCCGTTAACAGTTGCCATTCTTTCACGGAATCCGTGTTTATTCCTTCTTTTTCTTTGCGATGGTTGAAACGTTCTTTTAGTCATCTCTTTCTATGTTTTTTCGGACTGCAAAAGTAAGGCTATTTTTTTTATTACAAAAATGTTTTTGATTTTTTTTCCTTCTATTTGAAGCCTTTGCTATCCATTGATTATGTGTGATATAGACAAAAAAGGAGACTCAAAAAGTCTCCTTTTTTGTCAATTGTATACTAATTATTCCTTTTTAGGAGCATGTTTAAGCGTCTCTATGAGGTATTCCCAAAACAATTCGACCGTGGCGATGTTTACTTTCTCGTCGGGTGAATGTGGGTTCCTGATGGTTGGCCCAAATGAGATCATATCCCAGTTGGGATAAGTCGCGCCGAGTATACCGCATTCCAATCCGGCGTGGATTACCTTTACTTCTGGCACTCTTCCGAAACGGTTGTTGTACACTTCTTTCATTTCTTTTAGGATGGGTGAATCCGGATTGGGTTTCCAGCCGGGGTATGCTCCTGAGCTCTCTGCTTTTGCCCCTGCATCCAGAAACACTTTTCGCATGGCGGCACTGAGTTTATCCTTGTCCTCATCAACCAGACTACGTTGCAGAGAAGCCAGATTGATTTTACCATTGGCTGATTTTACAATAGCCAGGTTGGTGGAGGTTTCCACGATCCCTTTCACGCTTTCACTCATTTTAATCACGCCATTCGGACATTCCAATACGGCCTTGTAGAGGTTGGACTGTGTTGTGTGATCAATCACGCCGGCCGGCAGCTGAGCCTTTTCGGCAATAATTACCAGACCTCCATCGGCTTTTTCAAATTCTTCCTGCGCGATGGCTTCGAATTCCTTGGTAAAGGTTTCGAAATCGTTTGCTTTTTCCTGCTCAACAACAACGGTAGCAAACGATTCACGCGGGATAGCATTTCGCAGACTTCCTCCGTCGATGTCGGCCAACCGGACATTGTATTTTTCGGCGGCTTTCATCAAAAAAACGTTCATTATTTTGTTGGCATTGCCGCGCCCCAGGTTGATGTCTAAGCCTGAATGTCCTCCTTTGAGGCCTTTAACACTGATTTTATAAGCTGTCATTCCATCCGGAACAGGCTCTTCTTTGTAGTCAAATTCAGCAGTGGTATCAATACCTCCGGCACAACCGATATACAATTCACCTTCATCTTCCGAATCCAGGTTTATCAGGATGTCGCCATCAAGTATTCCAGCTTTCAGATTTTCTGCACCTGTCATACCTGTTTCTTCATCCATGGTAATCAAGGCTTCTACCGGACCATGGACTAAATCTTTTGCCTCCAGCACAGCCATTGCAGCTGCAACGCCCATACCGTTATCAGCTCCAAGGGTTGTACCTCTGGCTGTTACCCACTCTCCATCGATGTAAGCGTCGATAGGATCTTTCTCAAAATCGTGGTTGGTATCGGCATTTTTTTGCGGAACCATGTCCATATGACCTTGCAGGATTATGCCTTTACGGTCTTCCATGCCAGCAGTAGCTGGTTTTTTGATGATTACATTTCCAATTTCATCAACGATGGTTTCCAATCCCAGGTCTTCACCAAATTTTTTCAAAAAAGCTCTAACCTGTTCTTCTTTCTTTGAAGGGCGGGGAATTTGGGTAAGCGCATAAAAGTGCTTCCACACGTTCTCCGGCTTCAGGGTTAAAATATCTTTACTCATGATTTTTATTATTTTTTATTAGGTAACTCCAGGCCATATCCGTTCTTTTTGTCTATTCGCTTCAGCACTATACCGAGGAAAAACGCCAGAACGCCAAAACCTGCAAATATTAATTCGGGTACTGTATAGTTGTATTTAACCCCTTCAACGCCAGCTAAAATTTGATCTGATACACCGGGGTTGGAGGCTGACAAAGCCCAACCGATGAGCACGGGCACAGCCAGAAGTCCGATATTCTGAATCCAGAAAATAGCACCGTAGGCAGAACCCAGGTATCTGTCTTCCACAATTTTTGGCAACGATGGCCACATGGAGGCAGGCACAAGGGAAAAAGCTGTTCCGAGGATTACGATGGTAACAATAGCCAACGGGGTATTGAAATATTCAGGGGGAACCAAAGCAAAAATCAGGTGAGATACGGTGAGCAAAATAGCTCCGTAAATCATCATCGTTGCACCTTTTCCCTTTAGATCAAGGAAATAACCAATAAACGGGGTCAGCACCATGGCTCCGATGGGGAAATAAGAAAAATAAGCCGCTGCTGTTTTTATATCAACACTCAACTTGGACGCCAACATGTCGGTAGCAAATTTTTGAAAAGGGAAGATGGCTGAATAAAACAACACGCACAATCCGGCTATGGCGAGAAATCCGGGATTGGAGAAAATTTTGCCGATGTCGCTGATCTTGAACTCCTCTTCCGGCTCAAGGCTGGCATCTTCACCCAGTTGTTTATCCAATCGGGCATCCATAAAGGTGTAGATGAAAAAAGTAAGGAAACCAATGAGCAGGAAGCCTACTCCCATCAGTACAGAGTTAGACACACCGCCGTTTTCAGCGAAGATCGGGGTTAATCTAAATACAGCAAATACACCCAAACGGGCAACCGCCATCTCTAAACCCATAGCCAGCGCCAATTCTTTTCCTTTAAACCATTTCACGATGGTTTTAGATACCGTGATACCGGCCATTTCAACGCCTACACCGAAGATAGCAAAACCAAAGAAAGCAAGTTTGGCAGTTCCTGGTACCCACTTAACGAACGACTCAAGCCATACATGGAATCCTGTACCAACAAAACCATCTGTTAGTGCATAATACTTTAAACTGGCTCCAATAACCATCAACAGACCGGAAGTGATTAAGGTAAACCGTATTCCGAGCTTGTCGAGAATGATCCCCGAAAGGATTAGAAAAAATGCAAAAACATTTAAAAAGAACTCTGAACCGCCGAGCATTCCAAACACTTCGGGAGTCCATTTATAATCCGTTTCGAGGAGCGATTGTAAGGGTGCTACTACGTCTACAAAGAAATAGGCGAAAAACATTGTACTCGAAATAAGCCCCAGAGCTATCCATCGTGCTGTTTTTGAATCCCGCAAGGATTGTCTTATTACTTCTGTCATCTTTTTAAGGTTATAAATAAAGGGGCGAATTTAAGATAAAAATGACTTGCGCCGAAAAGCAGAGTTAATTTAAAATGCCTCCAAGCTAACATGAGGCCATGCCGCCAAGTTGTATGGGTCAGCAGCATGGCATCAGTTCGTCACTTTTAACACGCTTCATCCTACTTGTTTTCTGAACCTTGCAACAGGGTTTCAATGCTAGTAAAGCGCTCCAGAATCTTTCCATCCTTGTCTTCAAATATGGCCTCCGGATTTTGTGAAGAATTCAACAGCAGCATCAACGAATCTTTTCGGTAGGCGTTAATCACCACATCGCTAAAACCCTCGCCTGCAATGGTAACGCTTTTTTCCAATGGCAACTGATTTACTTGCAGAAAATCGCTGAATGCAGATCCGTTTTGACGCGAGATTTTTGACAGGTATTGTACCATTTTTGCCGAATCAGCAACTTGTCCGTTCAGTTGCCAACTGCCGTTTTCAAGGATTAGCTTTTCAGGCTGATCGTTTGAAGTTGTAAGATCGACTTGCCGGATTTTCGTTTTGTCGAGATTTACAATGGTTTTATCTCTGAATGCATTGACTTCTTTGCCAATACCGAACCCAACCTGACCATCTACAACATATACGGTGGGATCGTCGGGAAGGGCGGCATAAAACACCATTTCCCCCTGCGGCTGCCGGCCATAGGGATCGGGTTGGGCATTTTGGGGTTGGAAATAATCAAATTTTCCGAGCAACAGTGATCCTTTGGTTTTACCATCAGACGACAAGGCGATGCGGGTTCGTTTTTCGGGGGTAACGGCATAGCCCTCATGGTCTTCTGCATTTCTCGAAGCGATGCGCTTAACCTTAATGCCGTTGAGCAATTCAAGGTTGCGCTTCACAATTTTCGGATCGGCTGTAAACTTCTTGCCATCAGCCTGCAATTCCCACCTATTGCCCACTTTGCTGATAACAAATCCGGATTGGTCGCCGGGAGGGATTACTTGTATCTGGTCGATTGTTGCCGTATCGTACTCAAAAAGCACGGTTTTGTAGTTGCTCTCATTTTTTGCCTGTTGGCGGGTAATGAAGTAAACGCCAACGGCTACCACCAGGATGATGATCAATAACAGGTTCCTATTTTTACTTAACATAGCCTTCCTCCATTCGTTTGGTTCTTTGTTTTCTTCTCCATTGCCAGCGTAATACGCCATAAATAATTACCAGTGCCATAGGCAGCACGAAATTACCCCATTTGATGGTTGCTTTTTGCCCATCGGTAAGTTGATCGAGGGGGCGTGAGGTGATGGTTTTTGTCCTCAATTCAATTAACCCGGTGGCATCGCTCATCCAATCGATGGCATTTACCATCAAACTTACGTTGTCGGGCTGTAGCTGACGCGGTCGCTGTCCTGTGCCATTTACCGCCAGATCGCCACTGGTAACCAACACAATTCTGGCTGGCCTATTTCCAAAATTTCCTTCAAAAAGGGCGGCAACCACCTGTTCACCGGCTTTAAAATCATCGCGCGTCCAGTTTTTTTGCACATTTATGACTAATGGCAGTGGCTGCACTCCTGAGTTTTCGGAAGTAATGGCTAGCGGAACAAAATTAATGGCCGTATCGCCACCGAAAGTGATTGGGCTGGGAAAACCAAGCATCACCTGCTCAAGGCCACGGGTGATAGCCATATCGGTAAAGTTGGAAACAAGAGGCAGGTAAGGGAATTTAACCGGTGTGGTCATATTAAATGCTCCCATTTGCTGACTCACATTTACGTTGCCGCAATTAGCATCCAGCACCAGGCTGTTTTCAACCTGAATGCCTTTTTGTGCCAGCCAATCGGCCAGGTTTGTTTTTACTTTTTCACCGCTAAGGGTTTGCAGGTTTCCCGTCACCGCGTTAAAGGCAATAAAGAGATTCCCGCCATTGTTCAGGTATTTATCCATCACGCGAAGTGCCTCTACATTGAAGGTGTCGGTTGGTGAGCTAATAACCAAAGTGCTGTACTTGTTGATATCATCAATGGTGTCGCTTAAAGTAACGGGGCTTACCTGATAAAGCACATCCAGTTCGGCAAGCACTTGTTGATAAGCCTGTAAAGGTGGCTCTCCCTGCCCTTGAACAAAACCAATCATGGGCTTGTTTTCGACGCTCAGCTTTTTTATGGCCGTCGTCAGGTCGTATTCAATGCTCCCTTCAGGATTGATAAAAGGGATTACTTCGGTTTTGTTGTTCAACGAAACCACAGCCCCCATGAATACTTTCTGCTGTTTCATCTCATCTTTGTCGCGGGCTTTGAAGAGTACAGGTTGCACACCAGCACTTACCGCTTCATTTTCAAGTGTTTGATCTCCGTTTGGGTTAACGAATTTAAAAACGACATTACCATGCGAAAGGCTGTTGTATTCGGTAAGCATGTCGCGAAAATTACGTTTAACTTTAGCCAGATCAGGGGGCAGGTCTGCCGTGAAATAGGCTGTTACGGTGACAGGAGATTGCAAGTCGGATAGAATGTCTTTGGAGGCCTTACTTAGCGAATACTGACCGCCTTCGGTTAAATCGAACCTCAGGAAGAATTGTTGCGATATTACTGCTACCACAACAAAAATTGCAATCAACAACAATACTGAGGATAGGTATGATTTTTTCTTCATGATATTATTTCTTGATTTGGTTAGGCAAAACGTTTACGTATGAGCATGGTTTCGGCGAAAACAAGCATCAAAAAGCTAATCCCCAAAAAGAAGATCAGGTCTCGCGTGTCGATTACCCCTCTGGTCATGGAATCGAAATGTGATGATGTACTTAGGTAATCAAGAATCTCACCCGGAACGCCAGGCAATCCTTGCCCCAGCATACCAAAAATGATTTGGAAGAATACGCCGATGAACAAGGCCAACAAATAGCTCACAATCTGGTTGTTGCCAATACTGGAGGTAAAAAGTCCAATGCCAATCATCATGCTACTGAAAAGCAACAAAGCCAGATATCCGCTAAAAACTTCACCACCATCCAGATTTCCTATGGAGGAAACTGACAAAGGGTAAAAAAATGTCAAGGCCAGGGCAATGCCGATGAGCAATAGCGATGCCAGGTATTTCCCCATGATTACCTGCCAGTTACTAACCGGGCGGGTGAGCAGCAATTCGATGGTACCCATCCTGTTTTCTTCCGAAAGCAAGCGCATGGTGAGGGCAGGGATGAAAAAGAAAAGCGTCCAGTAGGCGATGCTGAAAAATGGCATCAATGTGGCCTGCTTGATAAAAAAGATATCGTTGCCGTATATCCAGGTAAAAAATCCGCTAAATCCCAGAAAGAGGACCAGCAATATGTAGGCCATCAACGAGTCGAAGTAGGCCTGCAATTCACGTTTGGTTATAATCCAAATTTGTTTCATGTCTTTCTGTATTAGTTCTTTACTGATGAATCTGTTGTAAGTTCCTTAAAAATGTCCTCGAGTTTCGTTTCTACCGGAATTAATTCGGTAATCACCCACCCTTTTTTAACGCAGGCGGCGAAGACAGCATTGGCGAGTTTTGCTTCAGGGTCACCTTCTAAAACAAACCGGAAATTCTGCTTGTCGAGAAAATCAACTACCGCTACACCGGGAATCTCTTTCAATGCGCTGAACACTTCATCCAAAGCACCTCCTTCAATCTTCACTTTAAGGGTGGCGCTTCCACTTGCCTGACTGCGCAGTTCGCGGGTAGTGCCATCGGCCACAATTTTTCCTTTGTTTATAATCATGATTCTGTCGCAGGTGGCTTCTACTTCGGCCAGGATATGCGAACTCAGGATCACGGTTTTTTCCTTTCCAATTTTACGGATAAGTTCTCTGATTTCGACAATCTGGTTAGGATCGAGTCCGGTAGTTGGCTCGTCCAGTATCAGTACTTCGGGCTTGTGAATAAGCGCTTGCGCCAGGCCTACACGCTGTTTGTATCCTTTGGAAAGCTCTCCGATTTTTTTGTGCTTCTCGCCTTCGAGCCCACACAAATCAATTACATTGATCAGGCTATCGGTAAGCTCACGATCAGCGATGCCCTGTAACTTGCCCACGAACTTCAGGTAATCGATAACAGGCATGTCTTCGTAAAGCGGATTGTTTTCGGGCAGGTAACCAATGTTTTTCTTCAACTGCTCGGGCTCGTCATAAATGGAGTACTTTCCAACTTTTATGTTACCTGAATCGGGTACCAGAAAAGTGGTGATGGCCTTCATGGTGGTTGTTTTTCCGGCTCCGTTAGGGCCGAGAAAACCAAGCACCTCGCCGGTTCGCACAGTAAAGGAGATGTTATCCACTGCTCGCTGCGGACCGTAGGTTTTTACAAGATTTTCAACGACAATATCCATAATTCTGTGTTATTTGGTATTTGTGTTAATATTTCAATTGCAAAATAAAAAAAACCCTTCCGCAGAATAAAACCATCAGGCAAGGGTTTAACAAATCTTAACAGAAAAAAACAAATGGAGTATTGGATTTTGGGGAGCGGGGAGCGGGAAGCCAGAAGTCGGAAGCTGGAAGCGGGGAGCGGGGAGCGGGGAGTGGGGAGCGGGGAGTGGGGAGAAGTTGCTTGTATCTGATGGGCGTGTCTTAAATATTCAACATAATTTGAGTAATGAATTGCCATGACGAAGAAAGTTTATACTTTTGATCCTATTACCAACAATAAATGAGTCATGCTTCCAAAATGGCTGCTCCGGGGGGACTTTGCTTTATCTCTGAAATACCAGAGGCAGTATGGCGGGAGCGAAAGAGAGGTTATTTGAAAGTAAATTCTTAACTCATGAATAATAAAATGAAAAAAGTAATTATAACCCTTTTGTTGATGAGCATTGGTTGGATGACTCAACTTTTCGCTCAAACCCATGCGTATGCTTTTGTGCATGACGAGTCTGGATGGGGACTAATTACCCTTTCCGGAGAAAGGATTGAAGGTTTTTCATATAAACTCTTATTTTCTCCGGGAGTAATATACACTATTAGTTATAGTGACTCCAAATCAATGGTATTTAATCCCGATGAAGGATTGTTTAAAACACGAATTCGAGAAAAATACGGTTATGTGAATATTGAAAACGAAACTCAGGTTCCTCAAGTTTATGAGGAACTTACATCATTCGAAAATGGCTATGCCATTACTTATGCCGACTTAAAATATGGGTTGGTAGATAGGAAAGGGCAAGAGGCATTTCCTCCAAGTCGCGGTGAAATTTTGGGCTTTTCAGAGGGGAAAGTTTTGAAGAAGAAAGGTGGAAAGTATGGCTATTTAGGCCTTACTGGCGAAATAGAAATTCCATTCCAATATCGCGATGCCGGACTATTTTCTGATGGAATGGCCTGCGTTAAGGATGAAGGTATGTACGGCTATATTCTACCAGATGGTTCATGGAAAATTGAACCTGCTTTTTACAATGCTCAGCCATTTATCGAGGGACAGGCTATCGTGGAGGTAACATCCGGATGGGGAGTCATTGATCGGACGGGAAAATTTGTTTTACAGCCCTCTTACCATCACATTGACCGTCAGGAGAATGGGGTGTATCGAATTGAAAATGGGGGGATGTGGGGACTGGCTGATACGACCGGCAAATTGATTGTGATTCCCAAATATGTCAATATGCGATACTTTTCGGAGGGTGTAGCCGTTATTAAAAACGGAAATGCAAGAGGAGTGATTAGTGAGGATGGTTCTCTTTTGTTTATTGAGCAATACGATGACATGAAAGATTGCTCAGAAGGATTTTTGTTGGCCAGGAAGAACGACTTGTGGTATTATTTGACTACCGATGGAAAACCCCTGAACAATCAGGGATATGTGGCGGCCTATCCCTTTTCAGAAGGCATGGCCAAGGTACGGGTTGGCGATCTGTTTGGATATATTGACACCACCGGCAACCTTATCATTCCTGCCGTTTTTGCCAACTGCTATTCATTTAAATGTGGTGTATGTCGGGCACGTAAAGATGAAGGATGGGGATACATCGACAAATCAGGTGAATATGTAATCCCTCCTAAATTTAAGAACGCCAATGATTTTTTCATCCTACAGTGATTTGGTTTTACCAATTCCAAAATAAGCTTGGCATATCTCATCTCCCTACTACCTATACAAGTGCACAATTTTCTTGGTCTCGAAATAAGGATCGTCGAAATAAGTGCCAATTTCCGTAACGATTTTTTTTAGTCCCCTGACCTGGCTTAACTCCTCGGTTACATCACCTCCTTTAAGGTAGATAATCCCGTTTGGCACGTGATTGAACGACTTCCTGTGGAACTTGTAACCCGTCCACCTCACAAAATCACTCAGGTTGGTAACCGCCCTGCTCACGATGAAGTCGTACGACTCGTCAATTTGCTCAACGCGTGCATGGGTGGTTTTTACATTTGTCAGCTCTAAGGCTTCAACAACGGCATCCACGACCTTTATTTTTTTTCCGATGGAATCTACCAGGTGAAAGCTGGCTTTCGGAAAGCAGATGGCCAAGGGAATTCCCGGAAATCCGCCCCCTGTTCCAACATCCATGATCTCGGTAAAATCTTTAAAACCAACATACCGGGCTATCGCCAAAGAATGCAACACATGATGCAGATAAAAACGCTCCATGTCTTTTCGTGATATAACATTGATTTGTGCATTCCATTGCAAATAAAGGTCTTGCAGCTTTTGAAACCTCACCTTCTGCCATTCGGTAAGCTCAGGGAAATACTTAAAAATGATCGCCTCGTCCATTAACTTTTTTTGGTAAAAGTAACAATTGCTGCTTTACGTTGTAAACAAGCCATCGCGGCTAAGCAAAAAATACACCACAACATAAACCACCTCTGCCCCTGCGCCTGTTAGCCTTTCCTGACAAGAAAAATGATTAACAATCTTTTGTGCAAAAATGCGTTTGGGAAAAACGCCGGAATAGGGCACATAAACTAATTTTGCTTCTCATTCAGTAGAATTTGAAAAGGAAAGCACCAACATACCGCTTAACCGGATTACTCTTTCTGGTGGCCATTCTGTTTATTAACAGCTATGGTCAACAGCGTATTTCTACCGAAGAATACATAAAAACCTACAANGACATCGCCATCGAGAAAATGAAAAATTACCGCATACCGGCATCTATCACGCTGGCACAGGGTATTTTAGAATCGGGGAGCGGCAACAGCCGGCTGGCACAAAAAGCCAACAACCATTTTGGCATTAAATGCCACAAAGGGTGGACAGGCAAAACATTCTACATGGATGATGACGAAAAAAACGAGTGTTTCAGAAAATACAAAAAGGCCGAAGACAGCTACCGGGATCACTCCTTGTTTTTAACCCAACGAGGTCGCTATTCCTTTTTATTCGATTTAAAAATTACCGATTACAAAGCCTGGGCCAAAGGATTAAAAAAAGCCGGTTATGCCACCAATCCTAAATACCCCGAAATTTTAATCAGC
>JGI11705J14877_10000986_pt1 | contig 16820 bp, 14 predicted proteins | sample Etolaghawater15m_FD_14877 | JGI IMG/M metagenome (IMG submission 14877)
ACTACTAAATTTGTTCCTTGTCCCACAGGAACAGGATCAATATTTTTATCGTAGATTAATTCTAATTCTAATTTTTCGTTTATAAAGTTTTGATAATAATAAAAATGTAATAACGAAACGCAACCAGCATTACCAGCACCTAATATAGTTATCTTCATAGTGCTATATATAATTAATTTATTGCATATCCATATATTGAAAATGTAAAGATAAACACACCATAAATTCTTTGTGTATGTTAGGAGTAATATATCTATTTAAATGTGAAGAAAACATATAAATTCTATTTTTTGTTAATTTATAATCTATTCTTTTATGTCTATGTCTTCCATCATCATATTCAAAAATTAAACTACTTGGTTCATCTTCATTTAACGAATAAAGGTAATAAAACATCTACATCTGGTGAATCTGCTAAATGCCAATCTTTAACATTATGGTGTGTATTAATACTATCACCATATTCTAAAATAATACCTCTAATTGGATCTTTGTTTGCAGGAACTACGTTTCTATTATGTTGAAGTCTATAATGATCAGTTATCCATTCTTGTATCCATTGAATATGTTTGTGCCAACCAATTTTATAGTATTCGTTCATATACCAATATTGATTATCGGCATATCTATTTTGTTCTTTATAGTACGATAAAATGTGTTGACCTACGGTATTGAATTTTACTTTTGAAGCGCTATCAACAAACGTGTCAATAACAAAAGACTCGCTAAGTATGTGTTTTGAAAGGTTTGATAATCTAGTCATTTAAAATAATATAAAAAAATTTATATAAAATAATTATTAAAGAGCAACCCAAGTTTCTGTGTCGTTATCCCAATAATGAGTAAGTGTTTCTCTATCTACTTGACCTGTACCAGCCCATCTCGCATTTGTATCATCCCAAACACAGTTAATATCTTCACCGCCAGGTCCAGCACCTCGTACTTGTGCAACAGTTGGTCTTGTTTTTCCAGCAGGTGGTTCATATCTACCTGTATCGTAATTTAAAACCCAAGTTGAATAACCAAGTGGTTGAGACTCAACAAAAATTTGTCTTACGTCATCCCATATCATTCCAATACCTGCATAATTAAGTCTGAATGCTTTTGTTTGATCAGCGGATAAACTTTTAGTTCCATCTTCATTATAAGTATAATGCTTACCCATTTTTGTACCTATAGAAGTTTTAACCCACATTTCTCTAGGCCATCCGTGTAGTCTTTCTAAAAACTCTTGGCCTACTGCTTCGTCTTCTATTCCGTCAGCATTTAAGCAATCAGAATCTTTAACAACGTGAACATTTAAAACTTTTCCGTTCATTCCTATTTTTGCAAAATGTGCCATTTAATTATTATCTCCCTTATTGATACTTATATCTTAAAATTACTATTCCACTACCACCAGTACCACCGTTACCCGTTGTCGGAGCACCGCCTCCGCCAGAACCAGTATTAGCTGAAGCATTTTGGTTTCCACCACCAGGACCTGCAGTAGCACCGCCACCAGGACCAGGACCAGGGCCTTGCCAGCCTCCGCCGCCTCCGCCTCCACCAGCGTATTGTGTTGAAGTTCCAGTAATTGCTGAAGCAAGAGCAGCACCGCCTGTACTACCAGAACCAGCACCTCCTGCACCACCACCGCCTCCAGCAGTGTGACCACATCCAGGAATTCCTCCTGATGAAGCACCCGATGGATTACCTTGAGGTGGACTTACAGGTGGTGTATTACCTGCTCTAATATAACTAGGACCACCAGGACCACCAGAGTTTGCACCTCCAGCTGATCCTCCAGCCTGATTATAACCTCCACCACCAGCAGAAGTTATTGTGTAAAAAATTGATGGTGAACCTGGAGAAGATGTTCCTGGAGCGCCTCCTCCACCTACAGATATAGGAAAATTACCACCTGGTGTTGCAACACCAGTACTTGAATTTAATGGACTTGCAGTCCAACAACCTGCCTCGCCTGATTTACCTTCTCGGAAACCACCACCACCTCCGCCTCCAGCAGAGTTAGTAGTAAACGGACCAATGTCAGCAGAACCACCGCCACCAAGTACGAAATAGTCAACTTTATTTGGACCACCACAGCATCCTGCTTGAACACCCTCGGCATTAACTGTAAAGCATCCGTCAGCAGTAAAAGTATGAATTTTGAAATCACCAGATGTTGCTTCTGACCCACCTGAAGCGGCCATTAGTTGTGCATTTGGTGTTGTAACACCGCCACTTGTATTTGAATTAGCTGATGAAGCAATTGCGTTTGTAGCAGTCATTGTAAATGTATATGATGTGTTAATAGTTAAACCTGTGACTTGTATTGTTCTTGTAGAACCGTCTTCAGCAAGTGTTCCAGTACCACCTGCAGGTGATGAAACAGCACTATATGAAGTAACTGGTGAACCACCATCATCAGCAGGTGCTGTAAAAGTAATATTAACAGCAGTTGCACCATTTAGTGATACACCTGTAATTGTTGGGGCACCTGGACCTCCAATAACACCTAGTTCACCTTCAAATGTAGCAGATGATAATAACCATCCTCTTGTTTCACCTGAATATGTGTAAATGATAGATTGTTTATCACTTCTCATCAACTGTGTAGTTGTTCTACCTAAAATCTTTTTACCGTTTGGATTTACTNATATGTTATTTGTGCTTGCTGTACTAGCATAGTCAGCTATAGCAATTTGATCTCCAACTTTTGGAGAAGCAGGAAACGTAACTGTGTGAGCAAATGATGTTGTGTCAACAAAATAACCTTGTCCAGCGACAGCTGTTGTTACAGTTGATCCGTCAGCAGTTATAACAGGTTGCCAAGAAAGAGCACCTTTTGAATTTCCTCGATTTCTTTTTATAATTCCCATTTTCTATCCTCTATCTCTATTTATTATATCGGTAAATACCTTATTGTTATTTCTGCACCATTTGATGGAGCAGTCTGGAATGTTAAGTCAGTTCCAGAGATTGTATAATCTGTAGTTGGTGTTAAAAGAATACCGTTAACATCAACAAAAATATCACTTACTGATCTACCACTATTTATAGTAAATGTGGTTGTTGAACCATCACCAGTAGCAGTACCACTTGAATATGAAAGTGAAATAATATTTGATTTTTGAATTTTTTTAAGTCTATCGGCATTTGTATCGTAAACTAAAAAAACATCGTCAGCTGCAGCAGTTTGATTTAGTTCGGTATGACCAGTAATTACTGAAGTGTCTAAATTTGATTGTTTAATTTTTGCCATCTGTTATTCCTTAAATTGGTAACTCTCTTATCACTATTGAATCTGCAGCTTCTGGAGCTGTTCCGAATGTTAAAGTTGTACCTGAAATAGTGTAATCAGTAGTCGGTTTTTGAACAAGACCATTTATAGTTACTATTACTTTATCTACAGTTTGATTTTGAGTAACTGTAAAATCTGTAGTAGAACCATCACCTGTACCTGTTCTTACATTTATTTCAGTTGGTCGGTCTTTACCTTGTATGTATCTTACCATTGTTAATTCCGTTTAAAGTTTTGTGTAGTAAAGTTATAAAACTATTACACATCTTCTAGTACAGAAGCGATTACGTCTATTGATGAACCAGCAGAAGCCTCTGCTCTCAATACATCACCTGTTGTACCATTGTTCATAAGAACAAATTTGTTACCTTGCATTATTTCTACTGTAGTGTTTCCTGGAACTTTTAAATTTTTAACTATGTAACCATCATTGGTTGCGTCATAGTTATCTAAAAATAATCCAACTGTTCTTTCGGAAGCGTTTTTATTACAGACTGAAATGCCGATAACGATTGATTCTAATGCTGAAGAACCAGCGCCTGCTGGTACTGTGTAAACAGCATCAGCTGAAGCACCTGTGTTTGTTCCCACATCTGCTTTAACTTGTCTTTTAAAATCGTTAGCCATTTTTATTAACCTTCTACTGTTATTATTTATACTTTTGTTTTAAGATTATTTATATTTATTCCAAAAGTTTAAATAATTATATTTATATTTATTTTATCCTAGAGCGATTGCTTGAGCAATTGCAAAAGGTTGAGTTGCAACACTAACACTATTAATTGTAATAGCGGCAGAGTCTAAACTCGTTATACCTGTAATAGTTGAGTCTAAAGAAATAGTCAATGTGTCAGTAGCACTAACACTTGCTGTTATATTAGAACTTCCTATTACGTTCAAAACATCATTACCAGTTATTGTTTGTGTTGAAGAGGTTGAATCTCTCAATGTAAATGTACTTGTGGCACCTAATGCCTCATTGACGGCCGCTACAATAGATGATTTATCAGTTGTATTTAGACTATTAAGACTACCTACATCTGTACCTAAAGTGTTAAACGTTGTTCTAAACGTTTCTAGTGTGTCGGATGTTGCTACTGATCTAATTGACATTTTACTTATCTATTACCTCTTTTAACATTTTTTTAATTTCAAATAATTCAGACTTTAAAGTATTTATTTCCTTTACAGTATCTCTTAACATATCATTATTTTTTTCTCTCATTTTATGTCTTTTCATATAAGAAGAAAATTCTGTTGTATTTGTATTAACAATTGCATTACTACCTAAATCTCTAACTAAATGACTGTGACCCTCTACTTTTAATTTAGTCATATTATACCGCCAATGCTATTGCCCTTAAATCTTTTAATCGTGCAGGTAAAGCCGATACAGTACCATTAAAGACAACTTTAATTTGGAAAGATGTAAATTCTGGTAACGCACTTGCACTAAATTGATAATCTTTGAAATCTAAATCTATAACAGCTTCACCATTAGATGGATCTACTGATACATCTGAAGAACCATCTGTGTTAAATGGTGTAAATGGTATATCTTCAATTCTTCTTGTTTCTTCACCACCTGATAATCTGAAGTAACATTTAATTGATGATGTTGACCTTACACTAGCCGCTAATCTTACATCTAATGCTGTTGATGGATTTGCAAGATTGATTGATTTTGTAATATATGCACCAGCAGATGAGCCGCCTTCTACAGCAGTATCATCTTCATAGTCAACTACGTTTGAAAGTTTAACTATTACTTTTGAACCACTTGCAGGTGCAGAGTCTAAAGTTAAATCTGTTCCTGAAACTGTAAAGTCATCAACTGGTTGTAATTTTTTACCATCTTTTTTAACTGATAATAAATGTACACTTGTTGGTGTACCTGATAACGTAAACAACGTTGTTGAACCATCACCAGTAAATGTATCTGTAAACGATACAGTTGGATTATTTAATCTATTTGAAATCGCAAAAGCGTTAATTCGTTTTAAGTCAATTACTGGAGACAATTTAGTGTTTGTTGAACTTATAGTTAAATTAACCACTAAAGATTTTGCTCCAACAGGTTGATTTGTTTGGTTAATGTCACTTGCAACCATTCTTGGATTATCAAAATATAAATTATCTCCTATAACAACAGGTTCAGCTGAACTAGCACCTTGTAAACTAAATGGTGTTTCAGAACCGTGAATAGATTTACCAGTTGTTGTTCTCAACGTTGATGATAAAGTTGTGCCTGGATGTATAACATTACCTATTTGTAGTTGTAATACATCAAATAATCTATTTTGTGTGGCTGTTACAGTTGTACCACCAACATCACCTGTTGCGTTTGCTGTACCAGCAGTTGTAACATCATAACTATCTAAAGTTATATTTGAAATACTTGAATATGTTCCATTGATTTGTGCTGAAGTAATACCATTATATGTACCAGAAGCAACACCAGCAATAGTTACGTTATCACTTGTACTGTGCATACCGTGATTTTTGTGGAATACTCTTATTACACCAGAACCATTAAATGTTCTAATTGGATTAGTATCTAAAGTTTTACTTGGTAAACTTGCGTTTGTTAATGTTAAGGTACCTGAACTTGTTATATCAAATTCAGCACGTTTCATAACAAATTTTAAGTCTTCCATTTGTTCAGCACTCCAAGTACGATTGTTTGCTGATTTAAATAGTACACCTGTATTTGGTTGTGCCGATACTGTTCTATCTGAACCTATAACTGTATCACCTAATCTAGCAATATATACTGTATAATCTGCTGAGTCAGAATATAAAACTAAAGCGTATTCTGTTTTTTCTTTTAAATAAACTGGCGAATTAAATGTAAATGTAGTTGCTGTTGAACCATCTGTACTTGTATTAACTTCACTAGGATTTAACCACTTTGTTGAAAAAGGAACAACTGAATTGCCAGGATAACCATTGACCATATTTCTTATTTCTGCCTTAACAGGAATAGTAGATGATTTTGTTGCAAAATAAGCATTAACACTTGTTATAAAAGCACCATCTTCATCTTCGATTAAGAATGATTGTGCCAATGGATCTCTACGACCAATCGTAGTTGATGTTTGTCTAACTATCGCTCTTCTTTCAGTAGTATCTTGTCTAACTGTTCTTGCTTCTCTTGTTGAAACAACGGCCTCTTGTACAGTTTCTAATAAACCTTTTGCGTCATAATCTGCTTCTGCAGCAGTTGCTGTCGCTGTTCTATCTGATGTATTTGTAGATGAACTTGTTAATCTGAATACTCTTTTACCTGTTCTCCATCTAGGATTTGATGCTGTGTTTGGATCAGGTATCGCAAATACGCCTTTAACAAATCCATTTGCATCCGTATTTAAATTTCCACCTAATGCACCACCATCTGGAGTTACATAACTTGAAACATCAATATTATCAAAGAAAGGATAAACTCTTGTGTTAGGTCTCATTCCATATCCTTCAAATGTTACATTTCTACTTCTAATAAAAGGTACAAAAGCAACTGATATTACTCTATTTCCTAAACTTTGTCTAACTGTTTGAGGTACTATTACTGTTCTAATTCCTGATCTAGTTTGTACGACATCTTGTGATGTTGTTCTAACTAAAGCGTTACCTTGCCATCTTGTGTTTGTTCTTGGATTACCTGACCATTGATCTTGCCATTCATTCCATTCTGAACCTACAGGTATTTCAGTAGCACTTGTATTATCTAAACCAGCATTAATTGCTAAGTTATCAAATGTACCGTTAACATTTACAACCAATTCAGGCGCAACTCTTGTTTCTTTCCATTCGTCAACTGGCGGATCTAATTCTACATCTCCAATCCAATCAAATATTAAAAATGGATTTAAGTTTTCAGTTTTTGTTGCGTAAGGTTGTTCAAAAATAGTTGTTTCTGTGTAAGGTAGAGTTACAAGATCACCTGTTTTAGCATAGTTTGCAGCCGTTCTATCAGCAGCAACTATGGCTGTTAAGTCATCATCTCTTTCCTCTAATTCAATAACATCTTCGTTAAATGGTGTTCTTGCTTCTCCTCTTGCTCTATCAATTGAAAGTTTGTAGTCATTATTTCCTACATCACCAACATTGTGTCCAGAGAAGTTATCTACAACAAAACCATTTTTAAATCTATCTAAACCATCTGCGTCTTGTATTTGTAAACTTTGAGCGTCAGCCTCTAATAGTGAAAGTTGAGTGTAATATTCTAAATTTTTAATTCTGTTTTCTAACTTACCAATATCTCTCATTGTGTAACGTCTATTATCTTCTTTTTCAATTAACACATCTGACGTTCTTAAAGTGTAACTTGGTATAGTTAAAGTTGCCAATAATAAATGACCATCTAAATTGCCAGGTTCTAATGGATTGATAGCAGAAGCACCTTTAAGTGCTTTTAATTCACCATCTCGTGTAATAAAGATTTTATCTATTCGATTTAAATAATATTCAAAGTCTGTAGTTGCGTCTGAATTAAATTGTAACACATCAACAGTAGAAGCACCTGTACCGTCATAACTTCTATCTGAACTGCCAGAGTTAATTGTTGAAGCGTCATCAACTCTTGGTCTAAAATCTAAACAATCTCTTAATTCAAATCTTTCACCTGTTGTGTCTGAAGTATATGCAGGAATATTTTCATAATCAATAACTCCAGAATATGAGTCAACATCAAAGTGATCACCAGATCCGTGTGAAAAATAATCAAAGTTAACAAGTAATTGACCTGTTGGTCGTATTGCACCTGGTTTTAATTTTAGTCTTCCAATATCATAGTAGTTATCTCTTTGACCTGTGTCTAAAGTAAATCTATTTGTAATATCTGTATCACTTGCTGTTGCTGTCGTACCAAAACTACTTGACATATAAACATTATTAATTTGATAAACGTCAGCTTTTGCTAAACCGATTGTACCACTTTCAATTGTTGTTTGTGATGAAATGTTTATAGTTGAACCAGAGTTTAATGTTTTTGATTTTGAACTTGCAACAGTTGTTCTTTGAACAGTTGCCAATATTTTAATTTTGTGTCCTTGAAAATCTGCACCAAAGTCAAATTTTAATGTTTTACCTACAGGTGAACCACCTAATTCTAAAATAGGATCGCCTTCGTGGTTATTACCTGATAGATTTAATACATCACCAACAGCACCTGTACTACCAGCACCTGTTAACATTATTGTTGCTGTAAAATCGTCAGCAGCAAAAGAAGCAAATGTTTCGTTTGTACCCGCTGTAATAGTTTCATCACCATTAGACGATAATGTAATTGTAAACTGTCTTCTTACATTATAACTTGTATCTGAAGCACCACCATTAGCAGTAGTTTTTAATGTTTTAACTGTGTTATGTGGTAATTCAAAAATTGAAATATTGTTTTCTGGATTTTGTAATTTTGCTCGTCTTCTTGTTAACACAGAAGCAGTTGTTACATCTGAACCTCCAACAACAGCAGTTAATTCTAATTCATTTTGAGATACGATATATTTAACTGTAGCTGTGACAGTTGAACCAGCATCATTTGTAAATGAAACTGAATCGCCTATTTTTAAATCTGTTGTAAAGTTTGTACCTTTACCTAAAAGTGTTGCGTCTGAATTTGCAATTGAAACGTTACCTGTTATTGTTGTGTTATCAGCATATGTTGAAGATAAATCAGCATCAGCTGTGTATGCAGGTGATCCTGCCATACCTATTTGTTTAACAGCAGAAATATCTCTTGTTCTAACTGCTTTAAATCCTAAAGCGTCTGATTGTAAAGTTAATGCTGAAGTTGAAGTTTGACCTGTTATTACTTCACCAGCACTAAATGAACCTTCTACGTTTGCAACGACTATTGTTGTATGTTCTAAAGTTGGGCCACCACTAAACGAAGTTACGTTAACTGCTGTTGTACCATCTGACTCATATAACTCAAAAGTATTTGTTGTTGTATTTCTAGCTGTATAAACTGTTGCGTCACTTGTACTAGCAGAATCTATTTGCCAAGTTCCGCCTGTTAAAAAAACTTGTTGACCATCTTTAATACCGTGATCATTTAAAGTAACAACACCAGGACTTGCAACTGAAATGGAAGTAACGGCAGTATTTTTGGTTGCTGTTACACTTTGAACAACACCAGTAGCGCCTGAACTTGCACCTGATACAATTTCGCCAGTTGTGTATGACGCTGTACCTAATGCGTTTAAGTGTGTAAACATTTCAATATCAAACAAGTAGTGTCTGTATATTGAAGAAGTAGCATTTATATCTAAACTTTCTGTAGCAGATACAGTTTCAAATCCACGAGATTTAGCACGACCAATTTGAGGTACAGTTGTACCTACAGTTGATTGTTGAGTGCCTCTTACACTTGTTGCTGTATCATATAGATTAACTGATTTGAAAGCTTCTACATCACCAGATACAAATCCAACATCAGGTGAACCATAAACGTTTGTTACGTTAATAAAATTTTTTACATTAAATCTTGTTTTGTGATTATTTGCTGTTTCAAAATCTCTTGCTTTATCTACATCAACAAAAGTAGTTCCTAATCTTTCAGCTTCGTAACCTCTTACATATGCTTTAAAGGGTGAAATACCAATTGCAAGTTTTGTAGCGTCACCGCCATTACCAGCAGTATAGATACCTCTATTATTTCCTGAAACTAAATGTTCTCTTACATCAAAATCAGGATTAGTTAAAACATAATCACCTGACTCATCAAATGTTCTTCTTGCTAATGTATCTTCAAGTACAGCATATTCTGTATTTCTAACAAGTGTTTTAATAACGCCATTTTCAACTCTAGCAATTTCAAAAAAGTTTTCATCTTCAGTTGATGATAAAGTTTTTTTAGCAAGTGTTAATGTAATTTTAAATCTATGAGCACCTGGTGCGTTTGCGTTTGATGAACCTTGTGCATTATCGTTTAACGTTGCGTCATCATTTGGTGTAACAAAAGATTCTGTTGCTGTGAAACCAATTCTATAAGAAGGTGTGCTTGTATATTTGTCTAATACTAAAGTTGTACTATCAACTTGTACAAAATATCCATTAATGTAATAAACACCTGATTGAACACCTGCAGCTGAACCAGTTGCTGTAGTATCTACAACAGCAGTGGGAGTACCACTTGCGTCTGATGTAATAGTTTCACCATCTTGGAAAACTGTGTCTGTATTATTTGTTCCTGTTTTATTGTACTTTACAAATAAAGTATCAGGATCAGTACCGTCTGTAGCAGCAACACCAACAACTTCAGCAACTACACCTGAAGTACCACCAGTTACAGTTGTACCGTTATATGTGTTTATACTTGAAGCTGATTTTGAAGTTAATTTTACAGCAGTATAATTTGTGTCAATAGAAACTTGACCAGGAATTACCATCGCACCTTGTTTGAAAAGGTGGTCTCCTACTCTTTCAATTTGATTTTGTAAAATAGTTTGAGATTGAGTTAATTCTCTTGCTTGAACAGCAAATGCAGGTCTAAAAAGAATCCTATGAAACTTTTTAGATTCTGTATAATCGTCATAATAGGGACTGACATTAAAATCAGTTGTAGCTGGCATTCTTCATCCTTTTTATTAAAATTCAACAATAAGTTTAATATTTTCAGTCTGATCTGTAGCTCTAGTGATTGGAGCTCTATCTTCAATGTATAAAATGTCTCCAGAGTCAGCGTCTAACTCTGAAGCAGAATAACCAGCAGTAAATGTAGCACCATTTACAGTATCAGTAAATCCTGTGTCAGGAGTAGCCGTAGCACTTGAACCTTGACCTGTAATAACATTTGCACCAGAAAAGGCAGTTAAATCACCATTACTATCAGCACCTTCGTCATTAAATCTTGTTTGTATGTAATATAAAATTCTATTTGTAGCATCCCATTCAACTACTTTACCAACAGCGCCTGTTGTTGCCTGATTAATTTCTTCATCTACAGTAAATGAGCCTGGAGTTGGAGAAGCAGCCATACGAATAGCTTTTGTTGCTCTTAATGTTGTTGCAGAAGCAGCCGAACCTCCTGAATTTGGATCTCTAATTAATGCGACTCTTCTAAAATCGTTTGAGGCAGTTACATCTGAACCAGAACCTGATTCAACACCTACAAAGTTTGTATTCATCATCACAAAAAAACCACCTAATTCTTTTACAGCATTTTTTCCGTGACCATCTTTTGGTGGAATAATTACGTCTAATTCCGCACCAGTTAATGAACCACCACCTGCACTATTAATATCAGCCAATGTAATGTAACCGTAAGTATATCCTGAACCAGCAGCTGTTACAGTTACAGCGGTTACAGCACCACCAGATATTGTTACTGAAACTGTGCCTGCTGAACCATCACCTCTTATTGCGATACCTGTATGAGTACCATTAGTACCACCAGAACCTGCAGTTTTAATTTTAACAAGGTCAATACCATCATCAGCAGCTGCAGCCACAGTTGTATCTGTTGAAACGTGCATAAAATCTGTTGATAAAAAGTTTGCTTGTTCAGAAGCAGTTAAAGAGTACATATATTTCCATAAGTATCCATCACCTGGATCAAAAACTGCTGTACCTGTACTTGTAGGTTCTGCTGTTGAAGCTGTATTACCATCGTTGTCAATACATTTGTAAACATCAAAATTACTATTCATTACATAAAAAGTAGAGTCCCACAAATTAGTAGCACCACTATTAGATGTTTGAACAGTAGCAGTTCCTGTAATTCTGTTACCGTAATCGTGTCTGTAATAATCATAAACTGTACCTGATGTCCAGTTTCTTCTAGGAATAACAAAAGAAATATCTGAGCTTGTGACTTTTTTGGCAGCTAATGCGTCATCAAAAGCATAAAATTCTGATTGTACTGAATCTACAGGTGTTAATGGAGAAGCGTCTGTTCCCTCATTTTCTGTACGACTGTCTGGTCTTGTAGATGTAGCAAATGCCTGTGGTCTACCCAAAAGCATATAGTAAGTGTTTGAAGAACTTTCTGAAAAAGACTCTTCAAATTGCTCTGCGTTATGTATTCTAAATTTATTTGTTATTATTGCTGCCATTTTTATTATTCCCTATTCATATTTATACAAGTTTTCATAGATTATTCTGGTGGATTATCAATTACAGTACCACCATCTGTTATCCATTTTTGAATTGCTTGGTAATCTGTGTTTGCTTCGTCTAGTGGTACAAACTTTATTTCTCCATTAGATAATGTCATTTTATAGTTATCAAAATTACCACTTAAATTATAAATTTTTTCTACTGTATTAATCATAATTATAACTCCGAACTAGCAATAATCCTTGATGACCCACTACCTAATAATGTTGCACAAGTACCTTGACCAATTCCAGTTCCTCCTGTTACACCAAATTTTAAGATTGCATTTGTTTTATTAATTCTTTCTGTAGTAAAAGAATTACAAGTAATATCTGCCGCTCCTGTTTGAACTGAAAAATCACCACTTGCACTTATAGAAACAGTTGGATTTGCTCTCATTTTTTGAGGATAATAAAAATCGCAAAATATTTCACCTGTATTTAAACCGTGTGAAACACCAACACCATTAGTGCTTCCATCTTCATTGTATTTATAATAATATCTTAAACATCTATTTCTATTAATATCAAAAGGCAAGAACTCAAAATCAGTTGCTGTGTCACCTACTTCATACTGTACACCTGTAATAATAAAATTATTAGCTGTATTGTCAGCATTGTTTACTTGTCCAACATATCTATCTGCGTCTGTAATAGATGTTTGCCAAGTTGTAGCAAGTGTGCCAGAAGTGTAATCTGTTCCTGATCCCATTATAAATCTTATTCTTAATGACCTATTTTGGTCGTTGTCATAAGTGCCTGATGTATTTGCTGGAAAAGTTATTGTTGCTTTTTCCCAAGTGTCTGCTACTGATTGTGTATAAGAACCACTTACTGCATTAGTGTTATCCTGGTCTAATAACTCAACAATATTTGTTCCTGTTTTGGTATGTTTATGCCAAAAAGATAATGTTGTTTGTTCAGCACCAGGTGTGCCTTGTTTTATTTTTTGTAAATTGTATCCTTCAATAGAATGTTCAATATAAACTAAAGAATTACCTGCTGGAGAAGCTTGAGCAGTTGTACAATCCATTTTTAACGCATAAGTAAATCCTTGTCCTGAAGGAGCGTCTGAAGCTTGTGATTGTGTCCAAGTACCAAAAGAACCTAAACCAATGTTCCATCTATCACAAGTATAATAACCATCACTTGTAATAGAAGATACTGAAGTTCCTCTTTGAGCAACTACCATATCACCATTGATGATTATGTTTTTAAAGTTGACACCTCCAGCACCACCTAAATCAGTTGTTAAATTATTTGCAATTGTTCTAGTTATACTTCCCATATCTTATTCCTAAATTGGTAAATACCTAAATGTTATTTCTGCCGAAACGGCAGGTGCTGTGTTAAATGTTAATGTTGTTCCTGAAATTGTATAGTCGTCTGTAGGCACTAAACAAATACCATTTACAAATACTAAAATATCATCTTCAGCTCTACCACTATTTATTGTAAATGCCTGTGTTGAACCATCACCAGTTGCTGTACCTTTTGAATATGTTAATGACGCACTTGCTTGAGTTAAAGTTAAAGTGTTACCTGAAACTGAAGTTGTTAAACCTCCAGCACCTGTAACAATTAAAGTTTCACCTAAATTTACAGCGTCTTCAGTTGAACTATCATCTCTAATTGTAATAGATGAATTAGCTAAATTAGCATTTGTAATTGCAGCTGTACCAGATAAATTTGTATTTGTTAAACCTGTTATTGTATTTGAACCAGCAGCAATAGATTTGTTTTGTAATACATCTGAACTTGTAGCAGTTATGTAAGAACCTAAATCTGAAATGTCTGCCTCAACAACTGTAATTGTATTGTTAGCAGTATCTATTGTTTTATTTTGTAAAACTTGTGAACCTGTTAAAGTGGCAACTGTACTATCAATGGCAATTGAGAGAGTATCTGTAGCAACACCTGTTGTTGCAATACCTGTTCCACCTTGAATTGTCAATGTATCGTTAGACGAAATAGTTTGATCAACACCACCATCACCAGCTACAATAAAATCTGAACTTACAGAAGCTGTACCAGGTTCAAATTTTCCTGTAGATGAATTATAAACTAACGCTTGACCGTTTGTTGCACCAGCAAGATCAAATGATATTGTTGATCCATCACCAACAGCGTTGTAGATTTCAGTAAAATTTGAATTTATTATTTGACCACCAGCACGTATTGTACTACCTGTGCCATCGTTTGGAGTTACCCCTACATTAATCGTCTGTTTTGCCATTTTCTTCTTCTTTTAAAATTTGTACTTTGTCGTTTGGTCCAGGAGGTACCTTAAAAGTTAAAACATTATTTTCAATAGTATAATCCTTTACTGGAGCCTTTATTTCATCATTTACTTTAACTATTATATTATTATTTATATTCATTTTTATGCAGCGTCAAATTTTATGCCTGTTGTATCAAAACTATCTCTATCTTCATCAAAAGAGTCTTGTGATATTTGCCATACTTCAGACGGTATAGCAAAACTTGTTTTTAATTTAAAATTAAAGTCTGATAGTAAAGTTGACTCACCATCAATACTTGTATTTTGAGTTCCTTGTAAAGTCAAATTACTTAACTGCTCAATAGTTACTTGATTTGCAAAGTTTTGACTTAATATTAATTCGTTTAAACTTTTTAATGTAGGACCTGCTGTAGGCACACCAAATTTAGTAGTATTGCCTCTAATACTTGTAGTTTCTTTTACAACACCACCTGCTGATTTTAAAACATATGCTGCACGTAAAGTTAAATCTCTTGTATTTACAGTAAAGTGTTCAGATGTAGAATCCGTTAAGTCAACTCCAACACCTAAAGCAGGATTAGCTCTTAATGAAGTACCATCAGTTGCTGTTCCTAATCTTCTTCCTAATATTGTTGAGAAGATTGTTTTGTACACAGCAAATATATCTTCGGTCACTCCACTATTAATACCTGTAACACTTCTTAATCTGTTATTAAGTTGAGTTGTAATCCCAACTTCTCCTTGAAAGTAGAAACCAGCAGAGTGTAAAGTTTTTGTATAGGTATCTCTCCAGTCATTAATTGAACGACCAACTCTTATAATATAAGAATAGTCCTGATATAATAAACTATCTTGTATTAACATTGAATTTTCTGATATCCAACCATCTTGGTTTATAAATCGACCATCTGTTGTTGTTAATGCAGCTACTGTTGAAGTTGCTGTTGCTTGATCTGTTTTATAAATTGTTGCTGTTTGTAAAGATGTACCACCTGTAATTGTAGTATTTTCAGCAAATGTTCCTGTTGCGCCAGAGCATTTTAAAATATTAGTATTTGTATCTAAAGAAACAACTGTAGCAGTTATAACTGTTGAACTTAAATCTAAACCTGTAATAGTTTCACCTACAGTAAATGAACCTGATCTATTTGATAATAATAAGTAAGTAGGTAAAGTTAACGTTGGTGGTGTAGGAGATAATTCATAATTAGAACCTAACTCAATAGTTTTTAATTTTAATATTCTTCCTATTTCTGGACCGTATGAAAATATTGAAGCACTTGAACCACCAGAAGATGTAACAGTTAAAGTTGGTAACGAAGTATAACCATTTCCTTTATAAATCATTCTTACATCTGTTATATCACCTGAACCTGTACCACTTTCCTGTACAATTTTATTTCCTGTGTATGGATCACCTCTAACAGTTTCATCTTCTAAAATAATGTGATCATCTGTAGATGAAGTTGAATCATCTTGTGTAATACCGCCATTAACAACTGATACAACTGCTGTGGCATTACCAAAACTAAAGTTAATCGTGTCACCAATTTCATATCCTGATCCTCCATTATCAACCAAAACTTCCGTAATTTCACCTGAACCAATGGCATCAACTTGAATATTGGCGTCATTACCTCCACCCGAAACACTAACAATATCACCTTCATTATAAAACGAGCCATCGTTAGAAATTGTTTTACTGTTTATAACACCTTTTAACAAACAAGTAATTAAAACGTCAGCATCAGTATTATCTGTTCCTGTAATGTTTTGTCCAGCAACAAATGTGCCACTTATACTATCTTCACCTAATATTAACTCAACAACAGTTTCTCCACCTATTTGATATTTAAATACATTTTCAACTATGGCAGTTGCTTCATTAATTGTAGGATCACTAACTACATTTGCTTGTGTAATAGTTTGACCTATAAGATTTGTTGCATTAGATGAACCAACTTCTAAACATCTCACAACACTTTGAGTATCCCATTTTCCATCCGATACTCTTAACATATTTTCTTTTGGAAATCTTATGTCAGCAGTTTCATTAAATAGTAATTTAAAAAATATTTCACTTGCACGTTTTGTACCTTTTGCTCTATAAAGTGATTTAATATTTTTAATTAATTTTCTTTTATCTATACTTTCATCTAAATTATCAGGTATTGATTGTAAAAAAGCATTTCTAAAT
>JGI11705J14877_10000987_pt1 | contig 16817 bp, 20 predicted proteins | sample Etolaghawater15m_FD_14877 | JGI IMG/M metagenome (IMG submission 14877)
TAAGCAGTACGAACACAGGAAAAACACTTCATATAATCCCGAAGAGTTCCCTGTTCGTGAAATAGACTATCCGCTATTTAATGCGTTTGACTAGATCTTTTTCCAAGTCTTTTAAAACTTTATTAAGATCTCTTTCGAATTTTTGAAGTAATTTATCTGCGGCTTTAGAATGTTTTTTAGCAACTTCAGCCCATGTATTTTCAATAGATAACCAACTATCTTCATCATATTCATTTTTGAAGCTTTCAGCAGATTTAATATTAGGTAATGTGCGCCTACCGTCAATTGATATTTCCATTAAGTTTGTATAATCCGCTTTTTGTACACTAATGTCAATCATATTTCCTGATACAGTGAAACCATTGTAATCAGCATTAGTATCTTCATTAACATTTTCAATATAATTCTTAAATTTCATATTAATACCTTTTTACCATTATTTATAAATAATAAAAACATATAAGGAAAATATTATGGCACAGTATAAAACAAGAACAGGCGCGTATAGTGTAAGAAATGATGATGTATTTGATGTAGTTATGATTGCGGACAAAGATGGAAATGTAATCAATTCATCTGGTGTTGCTTCTAATATTAATATATCTTCCGGAAATGTTGAAGGTTGGACACCAATACATACGTTTGGAGCGGTTCCTCAGATGAGTCAAAATGAAACTGGAACCGTTTGGGATAACAATGATACATTGTATCCGTGGTCAGCATTTGGTACAGGTACTGTTTTAACTGTTCAAACGACAAAATTAAATGGAACCCCCGCTGTTGATGATGATGGAAGTGAACTTACAATTGTCGGGCTTGATCCAGATTGGAATGAAATTCAAGAAACCGTGACTATTCAGGGCGGAGTTGCAACAACCAACCAACAATTTTTAAGATGTTATAGAGCGTTTGTTTCAGATGGTAGTAATACTAATGTTATNAATGTNAATGCAGGCATAACAACTGTTTTGAGAATTAATATTGGTAAATCTCAAACATTAATGGCAATTTTTAGTGTTCCTGCTGGAAAATCAGCATACTTACTAAAAGGTGTAGCAACATGTGCATATAACGCCGATGCAACTATTGATATGTTTGTAAGATATGCTGGACAAGAAAATTTTAGAATTGGACATAGTGCTGAATTATCTGGAAATGGTGGTCAATACGAGTATAATTTCTCTGTTCCAATTAAAATTCCAGCGGAATCAGATATTGATGTTAGAGCGCATGTTAGATCAAATAATGCTAGAGTGAGCGCAGCTTTTGATATCATTCTAATAGATGATGAATAAAATTTTATAAAACCGTTTACTTTTAAACATTGTTTTGATATAATAAGAATATATTAAATAATTAAGGAAGTAAAATGGTTCACGAAATATTGAAAGAATTAAACGAAAACAATTCAACCAATTACAAATTAGAAGTTCTTAAAAAATATAAAGACGACAAACGTCTTCAACAAGTTCTTCAAATGACTTATGATGCTGTTGCATTTACGTACGGAATGTCTGTAAATCAAATCGAAAAGTTCAAACCAGAAAAATTGGAAATACCAATTAATCTTGATTTTGCTATTGCGTCTTTGCTTTCAAATTTTTGTACAAGAGAAGTAACGGGTCATAAGGCTCTTCAAATGGCGTCAAACATCATTGGTAATCTTAAACAAGATGATGCTGATCTAATCAAAAAAATTATTAATCGTGATCTTAAAATTAATGTTGGTAAAACTCAAATCAATAAAGTGTGGCCAGGTTTAATCACTAAGCCAGTATACATGAGATGTGGTGTTTATTCTGAAAAAACTGCTAAAAGTATTTCTTTCCCAGCAATTGTTCAATTAAAAGCAGATGGTACTTATAGAGAATTCACAGTTCAAAATGGACACGTTGAATCAAGATCTAGAAGTGGTGAAAGCTATGAATACCCTAAAATCTTTGAAGGTTTAAAGAACTACGAAGATGGTGTTTATGTTGGTGAATTGACAGTCAAAGGAATTGATGATCGTGCTAAAGGTAATGGTCTTATTAATAGCGATAATCCTCCACACGACGATATCATTGTACAGCTATGGGATTATATCACGTTAGATGAATATAGTCAGGCTGGTAAGAAAGATAGGAAGAATCCTTGTGAAACTCCATACATTAAAAGATGGGTTCAATTGAACGCGATTGAGTATGTTAATCCGCATCCAAATATTGAAATGATTCCCGCATACGAATGCAATACACTGCAAGACGCATTGGAAGCAACATCTAAATGGATGACAGATGGTTTTGAAGGTGCTATTCTTAAAGATTTAAATGGAGTGTTCAAAGATGGTACAAGTAAACATCAGCTAAAACTTAAACTCGAGATTAGTGCTGAAATGAGATGCACTGGATTTAATGAAGGCACGAAGGGAACTAAAAGAGAGGGTAAAGTTGGTAGTATCAAATTTGCTAACGACGAAGGTACTATACAAGGAAGTTGTTCAGGATTTACTGATAAAGAACTTGATTACTTTACTGAGAATCAAGACAAACTAGTTGGCAAGATCATGGAAGTTCAATTCAACGACTTATCTAAAGCATCTGGTAATGAGTTCTACGCGTTATCACACCCTAGATTCATCGAATGGAGAGACGATAAAGACGAGACTGATTCATTAGACAAAGTCTTTGAGCTTAGACAAATGGCAATGGATTTAAAATAATTTCAAAATTCTTTGAAAAAAGTGTAAAAAACCGTTTACATTTTGTTCTGGACTTGATATAATAGTTCTATCAAATCAAACAAAGGAAAGAAATTATGAAATTAGGTACTCAAACTGGATCATTATTCAACCACATTATGTCAAACAATACAATCAAGGAAATCGTTCCTGGTGTAACTGGTGCTACTTTACTTTCTTGGTCTGATAGACATGCCGCTACTGTAATTGAAACTTTCAAAAAAGGTAAATATGATTATATCGTTGTTCAACAAGATATTGCTACTAGAGTTGATAATCTTGGTATGAGTGATGCTCAATCATATACTTACGAAAGAAATCCAGAAGGTCCTACATACACTTTCAGAATTACTGAAAAAGGTTTTCAAGGTGTTTACGCAAATCCTGAAACTGGAAGATTTCTTAAATGTGGTGGTGGTCTAACTGTTGGGCAAAGAGCAGAATATTACGACTTCAGCTTTTAAATAAATATTCTAAAACACTTGAGCGCATTTTAAGCGTTCATTTGTTATAATAAAAGAATATTAAATATTAGAGAGATTTTTATGGATTTATCAAAAGCAACTCCACAACAAATTAGTGATTATAAAATTTGGTGGATGGAAAAAGGTCCGCGACCTATTCGTGTTCAATCTGATTTCGATGTCGAAGGGAAAGACTGGTGTAGACGAAATTTAGAGCGATGGCAATGGTCAATGAGCAAGTTTACTGATGTTTTTGAACATACATTCTTTTTTGAGAATGATAATTTTGCCAATGATTTTGAATTTGCCGCGAAAAATAATTTTAAAGTAGCACGTAATTTTCTAGAAAAATAATTATGACAAAAAGACAAGTTAAAAAATTATATAAAGAAATGGAGAAATTTTATGGTGAAAAACTTGCTAACCACATTCATCATCCCAAGTGCTTTGCGCATCAAGTTAAAGTTTATAAATATTTACATGAAGATAATCCAAAAGAAAACATCCAAGGATGAGCATGAACAATTCGAAGATCGATCAGGCTAAGCGTGAACAAAAGGATATTGAAACGCAAATCAATATTATTAGATCAATGATTGATAAATATTCGAAATTATTAGAATGCGATTATCCTGAAGAAGTATTAATTGGATTTAAAACTAGTTTACAAAGAGAAGAACAAAATCTTCAAAAAATGAAGGATAAATATCCTGAACATATTATATAGAAAAGGAAAGATAAATGAGTAATGCACAACAAGTGTCAATCGAGAGTACAGAGTTTCAGCCAAAGAACGAGTACGTTCTAGTTAAACCAGAAGAATTAGAAACTGGTGAAAAGAAAACAGAGTCAGGTTTAATTATTGCAATTCATCAAAATCAAAGCGCATTAGATAGACCAACTAGTGGAACTGTTGTATCGGTTGGTAAAGACATCGATGATATTGTAGAAGGTGATTTTATTCTATGGCCAGGAACTGATGGTCTCGAATTAGAATTTACTGATGGTGAATTCATGCTTCTTCGTTATAAGTCTATTATTGGGAGCAAAAAGTAATGAATTGGAGTACTCTACAAGAATGGTGGGTAGTACCTGCTATATTAATTGTCATTGTGGCATTGGATTTTATTAGTGGATATTAAAGACAAATCAGAATCTTTAGCAGCTAAGATGAATAAGTTGACTGAAAAGTTTACTGAAAATCTTGACACAGCCGAAGAAATGACAATAGTTGGCGACGATATTGTCGATTTTGTCGAAGAAAAAACTCAGGATATTGAATTATATTCTGAGAATTTTCCTGCGTCTGAAGTAATCAGCCTAACAACAATGGTTGATGATTTCAAGTACGTGAGAGAAACACTAAAAGAAAATACGGACAATGGTCGTAGAGTACTCAATTCGGTAACATTGGATTTACTAGATTCAGATGATGATAAAAGAGCAAGTCTTATTATGTCATTTGCTGAGTTAAATAAATCTATTGCTGACAACATGAAATTGTATGTAAGCAGTTATAAAGAAATATCAAACGTATTATTAAACCTAGATAAGATTAGAAAAGCTCAAATAGCTGAAGGACCACAGACTGTAAATAATACTTTAAATGTTAATACCACAGAGGCTATTAGCACTGTAGACCTTATAAAAAAATTATCTGGAGATAAGAATGAATGATTTTAACAAATTTTTAATGGAAGAAGCAATTTCTTTCAATATTGAAGCAGGTAAGCCGCTACGTGAGTGCATTTTTAGACGTGAGTCTGAAATGTTTACTGAGTATTTTAGATATCTAAAAGAAAACAAAGATACATTGGAATTAGACGCACTAGATATTGATATGCTTAATACTGATATTGGTGAGACTGCATTGTTTGAAGGTGAAGAAGTTCATTTAGATCTACCTTTTATTGCTGAAGCAGATAAAGATAATGTTGAACTAAATAAGCCAAAAAGAAATGGTGGACCTGGTAAAAAATATTATGTTTATGTTAAGAACGAAAAAGGTAATGTAGTTAAAATTAATTTTGGAGACGTTAAAGGTGGTTTAACTGCTAAAATTAATGACGATGCTGCCAGAAAATCATTTGTAGCTAGACATAATTGTGATCAAAAGAAAGATAAAACAAAGGCTGGTTATTGGGCTTGTCGTTTACCATATTATGCAAAAGATTTAGGACTTTCTGGAGGAGGGAAGTTTTTTTGGTAGATTCTTCTGGTAATACAGATTTACCTTATGAGATAGTCTATAAAGACGTCGAGTGTGAGCTTCGTGTATTTAAAAATGAAGATCCATCTAAGCTCTTTTGGCATAGAGATCTAGAGGACAGAATTGTGAAGCTAATTCACGGTGAGGTTTTTCTACAATTCGATAACGAAATGCCGTTCAAACTTGAAATTGATAGACCAATTCATATTGAAAAAGATAGATTCCATAGAGTTATCGCAAATAAGTCATTTGTTGTAATGATTTATAAATAAAACAAAAAAAAGGAGATTATATGTTCGTAGCTACTCAAGAAATCGTTGTAGATGGTTTAACTATTACTGAAGGTTCAGTTGTCGAAGCACCAACAGTGAGAATGAAAGAACTAGGATTAGTAAAAAAAGTACAAGAAGCTAAGGCTGAAGTTAAAGCTGAAAAACCAAAAGCTAAAAAGCCAAAAGCTAAGAAAGTTGAAGAAGTTCAAGAAGAACTTTTAACTGAAGTATCTGCACCTGTTGAAGTACAAGTAGAAGAAGAAATTGAAGAACCAAAGAAATCTTTATTTGGATTCGGTAAGTAAAAAACTTTAGAAACTTTAGACAAATAAAAAAGGGAAGCGTAAAGCCTCCCTTTTTTTATGATTGATGATTAAGCAATATCAATTGGACATGGATCTGACCATTTGTTAAGTAGTTCTTCGTCTAATTTTTCAATTTCTTGTTGAGCTTCAGACTTTAAATCACCATAGTTAATACGAGCTCCACCAACTAAAGCTTGATCAAACTTACCAGTTGTAGTACCCCATAATTCTTTAACTTTTGCTTTAGTGTAATTTTTAACCCATTCGTGGTTGAACACTAAGTCATTATTGTCATCTGCCAAATATTCATATTGATAATGTAAAACAGCTCCACCGGTATAATTCTCAAGAACTTGTAATTTCTTATTTAAGTGATTAAAGTTATATACGATATCATCAGCGAAGAATTTATCTAGAATAGCTTTTGTTGTAGATATAGCTACAATTCCTGGAATAATTCCACCTGTTAATGAGCCAGTAAAATATTGTTCTGACCAAAGGTTTGGAACATATCCAGAACCAAAGTTTGCACTAAAGTTTGTTAAGTTACTTGTACTACCTTTAGATAATTTGATAAGGTTGGTCATTGTTTCTGGCATGTCATATTCACCCATACCATTAATTTGTACGATTACAGAACCTTCTAAAGTTCCATAAGCATATTCAGTAAATTTTTGAACAGTGTCGTCAATGATCTGACCAATTTGATAGTCATTAACTTCAATGTTGATAGTTGGATAACCAAGTTGAGATTTAACATAATCAACCAGTTTAGCTTTTGTGTTTAAACGTGCCATAAGAATTCCTATTTGGTATTTTAGTATTATTTATAAATAGTAGTATGAAGCATTATACATATAGAATCACTAATACCAAATTAAATAAACATTATTATGGGACTAGATCTTCTAAAGATCCTAGTTCTGATTTAGGCATTAAATATTTTAGTAGCTCTGCTGATAAAGAATTTATTCAAGATCAAAAAGAAAACCCTCATAATTACAAATATAAAATTATAAAAATTTTCAAAAATAGAAAAGATGCGCTAAAACTTGAAATAAAATTGCATGATAAATTTAATGTTGGAATTAATGAATCATTTTATAATAGAGCTAAACAAACAAGCACGGGATTTGATACCGCCGGAATTAAATGGAAGATGAGTGTTAAAGGTAAAAACAATATTAAAAATTCAATTAAATCTAGAGGCGGTCATGGTGGTGAAAACAATCCAAGATATGGTGCAATTTTAGATGAAAATTTGAAAGCAAAAATTTCATACTCGTTAAAGAATAATGAATATGTTGATTCACAAGAAACTAAAAATAAAAAATCGCATAGCGCTAAAATAAGAGCAAATAAAAATAAAAAAACTATTAGTATTTTTAACAACAACGATGAAGAAATATATCAATGTTTAGGAGTAGATGGTTTACTTAATGTTTGTCTTGAATACAATTTACCAGGAAGTACTTTTGCTACATCATATAGAGAAAAGGGTATGCCAATATATAACTCTTCAAATAAAAACGTATTGAGTAGATTAAAAAATAATGGTTTTGAAAAATATATTGGCTGGTATGCCAAAGAAATATAATGTATAAGAATGCTAAAAACGGATGGTATCAAGTATTAAATCCGGAAAAGGTTATAAAGCCACTTGACACCCATATGAAAAGTTTTATAATCAATGAAAGTGGTATAAAATTAAATTATAAGAGTTCATTGGAACTTAAGGCTTTAAAATATTGTGACTTCAATAAACACATAGTAAAATTTGCGCTTGAACCGTTCAATGTCAAATATATTAAGCCAACNGANGGTAAAATACATAGATACTATATTGATTTGTTTTTAGAATTTAAAACTGGTGATAAGTTTATTGTTGAGATTAAATCTCATGGAGAAACAATACCACCTAAACAGCCTAAAAAGAAGACTGAAAAGGCAATAATGAATTACCAAAGAGCTTTACAAACTTATGCTATTAATTCAGCTAAGTGGAAAGCAGCTGAGAAATTTGCTGCCGACCAGGGTATGAAGTTTATAATTTTGACTGAAAAACATTTAGGTTAAAAATCACCAAATACCGAATCTTCTGATCTGTCAACAATTGGTTTTTGAACCTTTTCATTATTAACGTTTGTTGTAACTTGTGGTGTTACTTCAGCCTCAACATCTTGCTCAACTGCATCATCAATAAGTTCTTGGAAGTAAGTATCCAATGTTTCATAAGGAACATCGGCTTCAACTGAAATATCGACGTTGTCAACTTCGTGAATTAGCTTAGCATCATATGGTTTACACGTCAATTTAATTACTGATTTTTGATCTGGATTAACAAATAAGTTATTGATGCCAGGAACTTCATAAGAAGTATCAACAATTTCCATAACTTTGTTATTAGGCATTACAACTAAGTTACCAGTTATAATATCTGCGTCCGTTCCCATATCTACAAATTGCTGGTATGATGCAAAAAGATTGATATTTTCTGTGTTAACAATACCAAATTGACTAAAGCTTTGATCCATTTGTTCCCAATCTTCAGACTCTTCAGGTAACATATAAATATCATAAACCTTATTGCTATCTGATTTCAGATGGCTGTAATCACCAAAGACGGTGCTATCTTCATTAATTTTTTCAGTCACTAAGAATTTAACTAAAATACCATATAAGTTAATCATTTCTTGTGTTAATGATGTATTCAGCTCATATTCTGGCTGGCTTGAAAAATTGAAATTCATAGTAACCTCTTTACTTTTTTATTATTTATAAATAAAAGAAAATACATATAAAAGGTATGACAAATGATACTAAATGAAATCGTAAAAAACTTCCTATCTCAGCCTGAAAAAGAAACTAAGGTGAGTTCAGAAGTTAAACCTCAAAACGTGATGGTTGATATGACTAATAGTGATATGTACCCTAATACGGGTTCCTTCTTTGATAATGAAAATCAAAGCTCACTATTTGGAAAATCAGAAATGTCTGATATCATTTTCAAACAAAAAAATAAAATTATGTCTTATAGACAGTTATCTATGTCGCCAGACGTTACAGATGCTATTGACGAGATTGTTAATGAAGTTATTTTTAGTTATGATGATGCTATTCCATTAAAGATTGATATTGACGAAGAAAATGACAAGTTGGTTGAAGCAATTACTGAGAAGTTTAACAAAATAGTAAAATTAACTAATTTAAAAAGAAATATGTTCTCATTAGTTAAAAGATCTTATACTGACGGTCAAATCATTATGCATTGTGCATATGATCAAAAGAATACTAAAAATGGTATCAAGTCAATTAAAATGATTGAGCCATGTGGTCTTTTCTTTGATACTAAGACTGGTACATATAGGTACTTAGAAGAAGATAGAAATATTCTTAAACACAACGAAAGCAAAGAATCTTATTCTATTGAAGAACTTATTAGAGAAGACTTTGGGTTATATGATGGTAAGATCAATCTTGGTTATTTAGAATACGCTCTAAAACCAGCAAACATGTTGAAAACACTAGAAGATCTTTTAATTCCATTAAGATTTAGTAGATCAATATCTAGAAGAGTATTCAACGTAGATATTGGTGATCTTCCAGCTAAACGTGGCGCAGAAGTTATGCGTGACTATCAAGGTAAGTTCAAATATAAGAAATTCTACAACAACGAAACTGGTGAAGTTTCTAATCAACAACACATTACATCAATGGTTGAAGATTACTGGTTTGCTAATAGATCAGGTGGTAAAGGTACACAAGTTGATGTACTAGATGAATCTGGTAACTTAGGTGAACTAGATGATATTTTATACTTCGCTCGTAAGTTATATAGATCTATGAAGATCCCATCGAACAGAATTGATATCAATCCTGATGGTGATAAAGATTATGAATATGATTCTACCAGAGTTACTAAAGAAGATATGAAATTCTTTATGTTTATTTCTCGTTTAAGACAAGTTTATTCTTCATTATTTAAAGAAATTCTTAAAAGAGAAGTTGTTAGTACTGGAATTATGAGCGAATCTGAATGGAATGATAAAGAAGATTATATTAGTATTTCATTCGTTAACGAAAACAAATTCATCGAGAAAATGAAGTTGGATAACTTTATGACTAAGATTGATATATATGGTACGGCTGCTGAATATCAAGGTAAATTATTCTCAGTTAATACAATCCTTAAAGACATCTTTAGATTTACTGATGATCAAATTGAAGAAGAATTTAAGAAAATTAAGGATGAAGAAAGCAATGATCTTTATGCTAAATTTTATCAAGAAGATGAGTATTAATCTCATCTTTTAGACAATTTTATAAATAGATTTGAGCGCGAACTCAATAAACTAAAACATAAATTTAGCGCTAAATTTGTATTAACCCAAGTATTGCTAACTAGGTTCGTCCAGTTAGATTCTGATTTTGAATTGATCAGATAAATTACAAAGGTTTTTCTGAATCTTTGGACTTTGTGTTCTTAGACATACAGAAAGTAATGCTAATAATTCAAGGAGAAAAACATGGCTGAAATGCTATCCCCAGGCGTTAGATAAGAGGGATAAAAAATATATCTACAGCGCTCTAATATAGTGATATATTAGTAAAAATCTATTGAATTGCTGGAAACTCTCGTTAGGTTTTAGATAGGATATTTAAAGGTGACTTTAAACGACCCCTAAAAATTCTAAAAATAGAGACAATCAGCAGCTAAGTTAGTTAGGAGAAACCTTGTACATTTATAAAACAACGAATACGATTAATGGTAAAATCTATATCGGCAAATCTGAAAAGGATGTAGATGAAAACCGAGAATATCTTGGTAGTGGTGTTATTTTGAAAAAAGCCGTTAAAAAATACGGTAAAGATAATTTTACTAAAGAGATATTATATGTTAGCGATTCGATTGATAAAATAAATGAAGCTGAAATTGCGTATATTTCTTATTTTAAGGAAATGTTTCAAGAAAATTGTTATAACATAGCGGAAGGTGGAACTGGGGGTAATAGCTTGAAATTTTATTCTGAAGATCAGCTTAATAATTTTAAAAATAAAATGTCGGCTATTCTTAAAGGTGAAAATAATCCGTTTTATGGTAAACAACATACTAAAGAAACAAAACAAAGAATAAGTGAAACAAAACAAGGCTCTTGTTATTCAGATGAATTTAAACAAAAATGTTCAAACAGGATGATCGGCAATACGATTAATATCGGAAGAAAACATTCGAAAGAAACTATTGACAACAAAAGAGAAATATTTTCTGGAGAAGGTAATCCGATGTATGGTAAGAAACATTCTGAAGAAACATTGAATAAAATTTCTAAAAGAATTAGAAAAAGTAAAGAATTAAAATTTACATGCGAACACTGTGGAAAAGAAGCAGATAAAGGTAATTTCAACCGTTGGCATGGCGATAAATGTAAGAAAAATCTGAATAAAGAACAACCTAACTAAAAAGTTCAACGACTATCCCTAACGGGAGTAGGATTAAGTAATCCGAAGTGGTAGACGTCTCAAAGAGACGAAGATATAGTCTGGTCTGCATGGTGACATGCAGGAGTTCATAAGAGAACCGGTTAAGATTAACGACCTTAATTGAACATAAACGATTCGTTACAGAGATCGACGCGAGTACAATAGTTCCTACAGTATCAAACTCGATCGCAGTATTCTCTGGTAATTTTGCAAAAGGACCAGTTGGTACATACACTTTAATCACTTCTGTTGCAGATTTGATTTCATTTTACGGTTATCCATCAAATACTAATTATAACGATTGGTATCAGTGTTATAACTTCTTACAATACGGTAATAAGCTTCTTGTTTCTAGAGCAGCAAATGTTGGTGGAACGAGCACTGCAATTTCTGGTGTTGTTGCTGACGGTGACGCTTCAGATGTTGATACATTAGTATTAAGTTCAGTAGAAGGACTAACTGTTGGCGATTTAATCACTTTAGGTGAAGCTGAAGCGTTTTATGAAATTGTTGCAATTGATGGTGTTGGTCTTGAGATTACGCTTGATCGCAATATCGAAGAAGATGTTACTGATGGTGACACGGTTAATTCATTCATTGTTACTATGAACGCTCAATTTGAAGCGGTTGATGCAGAAGCTTCTGCTGAAGCAGTAACTAATGATTATGAATATTTAGATAAAGCAATGATTATTGAAAATGCTTCTGATTTTGAAGCAAAAGAACCATCTATTGCATTTACTAATACTGATGATTCTAAAATTAAAATCTTTGCACGTAACCCAGGTTCTTGGGGTGGTGATTTAGAAATCGCTATTGCAACACCTGCTGCATTCGGTGCTTCAACTCCATCTTATGCGTTTGATGGTATTGCATTAGATGAACTTTATGAATATCAGCCGACTGGTACTGAAGTAGGTATTATTGTTAAATTAGGTGATGAAATTGTTGAAACTTGGACTGTAGATTTTGATGAAACTGCAAAAGATTATAACAACAAATCAACTTACATTGAAACATTAATCAACAATGGTTCTTCTTACATTTTCGTAAAAGAAAATACTGCTAATACAAGCGAAATTAAAAACTATTGTTCTGAAGTAAATGGTACTGCTGGATCTACTATTAGTTTAGTTTATGGTCTTGATTCTGCTATTCAAGCTGACGATTTAGCTGATGCATATGAAATCTTCTCTAATAAAGAAGAACTAGATATTGACATCGTTATTGGTAACGAAACTGATGCCGGTGCAGCCGCTCAATCATTAGTAGATGCTCGTTTAGATTGTATTGCATTCTTAGGTGCTACATACAGTGATACTGTTGGTCAAAAATCTGCAACCGCAGTTGCTAACTTGATTGATTATAGACAAACTGGTGCATGGAACTTCAACAACATGTTCGTTGTAGCTTCAGGCAACTATAAGTATCAGTATGACAGATATAACGACAAATATCGTTGGATCAACATCGCTGGCGATATTGCTGGTTTAAGAGCTCAAACTTCTATGAATAGAGCATCTTGGTGGGCTTCTGCTGGTCTTGAAAGAGGTCAAATTAAGAATGTTACTAAGTTAGCATTTAACCCTACTCAAGGTCAAAGAGATCTTTTATATAAAAATGGTATTAACCCAATCGTATCATTCCCTGGTCAAGGTACATGTATGTGGGGTCAAAAGACTTTACTTGCTAAGCCATCTAGTTTTGATCGTGTAAATGTACGTGGTTTATTCAATACTATGGAAAGAGCATTATCTAAAATGGCTAAATACCAAGTAATGGAATTCAATGACAACTTTACTAGAAATAGAATTGTTTCAATGATTAAGCCTTACTTATCGACTGTTCAAGCAGGTCGTGGTATTCAAGACTTCTTAGTTATCTGTGATGAGTCTAATAACACTGCTGATGTTATCTCACGTAACCAATTGATTGTAGATATCTACATCAAACCAACTTACGTTGCAGAATTCATTCAGTTGAGATTCACAAATGCTGGTACTAACTCATTCTCTGATGTAATTGGCGGATAAGTTTTTACAACTTTAAAAAGGTGGAACTTCGGTTCTGCCTTTTTTTATGCCTGAAATTTGATGATGACGCGTATAAATAATATAAAAAAGTAGGAAGTATATGAGCTCACCATCTGTTATAACCCAAACAATAGATAGATCATTTTATCAGCCTGGTTTCACAAACGAAGTTGCTGCGTATGTCGGTTTCTTTGAAAAAGGGCCGATTGATAAACCGGTCTTTATTACTGATATAAATGAATTTAAGTTCATTTTTGGACGTGGTATTGGTTTGTACCATAATGACTGGTATCAGGTTTATAATTATCTTCAATACGCAACTGGAATATGGGTTACTCGTTGCGCAGGACGTTTTCAATTTAATGCTAATAATGGCGATTCGGTTACTATTTTAGATCAAGAAGATTGGGATAATCAAGTTTCAAACTTAAACTTAGTTGATGATGACATTAGAATTGTTGCTAAAACACCTGGAGAGTCTGGTAATCTTTTATCTGTTGCATTATTTACTGAATCACAATATTTGTATAATGCTAATATAGGGTTTGGCCACACTGCGCAAAACATTTTAACTTATATGATGCCCTCTGAAGCTTGTTTGGTTGTTTTTAGAAATGGTAAAATTGTTGAAAAGTTTCAAGTAGATTTTGATGAAATTGAAAGTATTTCTAGTAATTATGTTTGGATTAAGTGGAAAGAAAATCCATTATCTACATCATTATATTATGAAGATGCGCAAAATCTAATACAACTATCAAACGGAAACGTAACATTACCTATTGAATCTGATTTTGATAATTGTCATCTTACATTGACTAAAGATAGTTATGATATAGATATTATCATTGGTAATGAATACAATAATAAATCTGCAATTGATTTAGCTGAATCTAGAGGAGATTGTATCGCGGTTGTTGGACTTCCTACAAGATTTATTACGTTTTTAATGGGTGAAGAAAGTATTCAAAATGATGTCATCTATACCGAAGGTGGTTTAGCTATAGCATTAAATGATTTTAAAACACCAAAAAGACTTGGCGATGCAGATCTTGAACGCATAAATCAATATTTGGCATATCTTGGTCAAAGTCAATATACGCACTTCACTATGAATGTTAAAGAACAACTCGATGGATTTAGTGGAAAAAATAAATTAGTTAATCTAGGTGGTGATATTGCTGGACTAAAATCTCAAGCTAGTAAAGAAACACCTTGGACTCCTGGAGCAGGTATGGAAAGAGGTATTATTAAAAATGGCGAAAGTATTTTTATAAATGTTGATAAAACAGCTAAAGATGAGTATCATAAAAAAGGTTGTAACTTTGTAAGTGATGGAATATTAATGACTCAAAAGACGTTATTAAATAGACCATCATCATTTAATAGAGTGAATGTTAGAAGTTTATTTAACCACGTTGAAAAGAACGTAGAGAAAATTTTAAGAAAATATGTTTTTGAAGAAAATAGAGTTGGTGTTAGAAGAACAATTGCGCTAGAAGTTAAAAACATATTAAAAGACGCCAAGTCAAATAGAGGTATCGAAGCAGGTAAAGTTGAAGTTCATCCATCTAGCACTAATCCAGATGAGATTATTGTAGATGTTTATATTAAACCGACTTACGTTGCTGAATATATTCAATTAAGAATGAATAACGTTGGAACAAATACAATTTCAAGTATTCTTAGCAATACATTAGGATAAGGATTAAAAATGGCATATAGTACAATAAATAATTTACCAGAACGGTTTAAGGAACAGTTGGATGGAACAGAGAATATTCTGATATCTAGCACCGACACTTCTTATAAAGCTACACTGAATACAATCAACGATCTTCTCGTAGATCTATCTGCAGCTTCAGCCGCGGAATTAACAAACAAAATAATTGACGATGTAACCAACTTTGTACACGCTAACGCAATTCATTACGTTGCAAAGGCTATTGGTGATATTGATAAAGCTACACCGGTTGCTTTAATAACTGGCGTAGATGATAATGTATATGTTAGCGCATGTGGGCCAGACGATTATGCGGTTGGTATTTGTGAAGATGGAATGCTAGATGGTGAGTATGGCGAAATAATGCTCACTGGTATTTTAAATAACATTGATACTTCAGCGTGGTTAGAAGGAAGCATTCTTTACTCTTCAAATGGTGAAATAACCAATATTCAACCAACAACTGGTAGAATACAATACATTGGTTATGTGTTAAACAGAAGTGTAAATGGTAAAATTTTACTAAGCGGTTCGGATCCATTCCCTGATGCTATACAAATAGGATATGACAATACTAATACTAATTTAACATCAACAAATGTTCAAGATGCCATTACTGAAGTAGATAGTAGAATGACTTCTATGGAAGAAATTGTATTTCAACAAGCAGAAGCACCAACCATTGCTGAAGGTGCAAGCGATGGTGATATTTGGATGGATACAACTTCAAATACACTAAATGTCTACAGAGAATATCCTACTGGAACAGGTGTTTACAGATGGGAACCATTGCTTTATAAATGGGATGATGTAGTCGACGGTGGTGGTTGGTAACTCATTAATACTTAAGAAAAAATATAAATAATAATAAAATTTAAGAGGAATTTTTAAATGGCAAATATAATTAAAATTAAAAGAGGTTCAGGCGTTCCGGCTAGTGGTGTCTTATCTGGATACGAGCTAGGTTGGGATTATACTAATGACTCTCTTTATCTTGGAGTAGAGGGAAGCGAACCACTTAAGATCGCTGATGCTTTTGCTGGATATCTTACAATCAACAAATCTACTGGTAAACTTTATGCAACCACTGCATTAGAAGTTGATGGTGCAGTAGATTTTAATAGCACATTAACTGTCGATGGCAATACACTATTATCCGGCACGTTAACTACAACAGGATTAGCCGCATTTAATGGCGGAATCCAAACCGATACCGGCGCGTTTACTGTAGCAGATACTTCTGGTAACGTTTACACAGCTGGTACATTAACCGTAGATGGAAGCACAGTTTTAGGTGATTCTTCTGATGATACAGCAACTATTCGTGGCAATGTTACACTTTCTGATACAAGTAGAACAACAAGTGTTTTAGGAACATTTGAAGTAGATGGAGCAACTGGTTTAGACGGTGACGTTAGAGTTGGTTCAGCTGGATCAAGTAAATTAACGATTGCTTCAGCAACTGGTAACTTGTCAACACAAGGAACGTTAGATGTAACTGGAGCAGCTTCATTTAGTAGTACACTTGGTGTAGTTGGTATTGCAACATTAAGTAATGATGTTAATATTGGCGCTGACTTATATGTAGCTGGTAATTCTGATGTAACTGGTAAC
>JGI11705J14877_10000989_pt1 | contig 16798 bp, 16 predicted proteins | sample Etolaghawater15m_FD_14877 | JGI IMG/M metagenome (IMG submission 14877)
CAATACTTAACAACAAAGAAGGTTGTAGAGCTAAAGTTTAATTACTTTAGCACCAAAACCGCCTAAATATGCTGGAGCATCCTCATAAGATATAATTGACGGATGTACCTCTAAAAATTCTTTTACGGCATATGCTAATTTTCCTGTACCAATTCCATGATATACTAAAACTTCATCAAAACCATTAATTAAACTATCTGATATAAATTTATCTAGATTCTCACAAGCTTCATCGGCTCTTTGTCCATGGAGATCTAATTTAATATAACCCTCTTTTGGTTTTTCAATTTTTACTTTAACTTTATGTGGTGCAATTTTTTTAGCTTTAACTTGCTTATTACTAGGCATAAGATCAACTAAATTTGCTTGTAATTTCATACCTGCATCAGTCTCAATAATTGCTTTTTTACCTTTAATAGAGATCAATACACCCTTGGTAGTATTATATTTTACTCTATCCCCTACTTTTAACTCTACTGGTTCTTGTATCTTTTTTGTTTTAATTGTAGAAACTTTTTTATGTGCACTGTTAAGTAACTTATGTGCATCTTTTGTATCAGTAGATTTTATAATTTTTTTAGCTTCATTTATAGCATCTAGATATTGTTTTTGCAAGCTTGATCTTTGTTCACTAATAATCTTATCCGCATCTTCTTTTTTAGTTGAAAGTTGTGAATTTAATTTTTTTTGTATACTAATTTGCTCATCTAAATCTTTAATCTTTGATTCAAGTTCTCGCTCTAAAGCACTACTTCTTTCAATAAGATCATTTAGTTTATCTTTATCTTCACCATAAACCTCTTTTGCACTAGATACAATACCGTGAGGTATACCATATCTACTCGCTGTCTCAAATGCATAAGATTTACCAATGGTACCCTCTAAAAAACTATATGTTGGTTTTCTATTTTCTTCATCATAAAGTGCAGCAATAAGCTGTGTTTGTTGATTTTTTGCCATAAGTGCTGCTAATCTTTTATGATGCGTAGTAATTATAATTTTAATATTTTTTTGTTCTAAGTGTTCGATAATTACTTTGAAAAGTGATGCTGCTTCATCACTATCAGTTCCTAGTTCTATCTCATCAACACCAACTATCACATCTTGCTTTTTAAATAAATTTGCAAACTCTACCATACGACCAGCAAATGTAGATATATCATTTTTTACACTTTGAGGGTCATCAAGAACAGCTATAATTTGCTTATAAGAGCCTACAGTTGTAGATTTATCACATCTATATGGAATTAAATACTTTGACATAAATACTGCAGATAAAATAGATTTTAGAAGCATAGTTTTACCACCTGCATTTACACCTGTGATCATAATAATATTTTTACTAAAATCAATTGATACTGGTTTTGGATCTTTTAAAGCAGGATGTTTAAATCCTATAAGTTTTTGAGTAGTAGTTTTCTTTGATGGTAGAATAAAATTTGTATCATTTTGTTTAGCAAAATGTACTCTAGCTATATAGTGATCAAATCTATCAAATTCTTTATTTATAAATTTTAAAAACATTAGATTTTCTCTCAAAACTGATGAATACTGTTGTGTTAATTTATATAATACATCATCTTTTAAATTTTGTAAATCTGCTTGTTTCTGCTTAAGATCACTTACACTATGTGGTAATACAAAGAAAAAGCCACCTGTACTCCTATCTAAAACCTTTGCTTTTAAAACTTTATTAAAACCACCTCTCACAAGTAGAGCCTGTTCTTTATGAACCAAATGTACTTGGTGATCTACAAGATATGGCTGTAAATTTTTAGAGTTTATAACTTTGTGCAGAGCTTGTTTGATATTTTCTTTATTATTTAGAAGATTTGTATTTACCATATCATAGTCTTCACTAACACCTGATCTTAATCTACCTTCTTCATCAAAGACTTCACTAATATCTTCAATTGATAATGGAATAATTATTTTTTCAAACCAATCGTAAAGCTTACCTTCAAGTGAAAACCTTTTAATATAATTAAAGTAATTAATGATTTTTATAAATTCATATATCTCATAAAGCTTTAATATACCTTGTTTTTGTAATCTAAGAAGTTGCTCATCAAGTTTCTCTAAACTTGGTGGTGATTTAAAACTATAGTTTGATATTTCACCTATAAGCCTAGAGTGAATATTGATATCACCCTCTAGTATTATAGGTTTTTCTCTTGCAAATAAAGCTTGTAAAGTAGCTAAGTACTCTTCAAGATCTAGTTTTTAATAATATCTTGCAATGTTATTTTGCCTTAGGTCTAAATACTTTAATAACTTCTTCATTAACTTCCAGAAATGGACCTTCCATTAAATCAATACAGTATGGAATTGCAGGGAAAACTGCATCTAAACATTCTCTAATTGATTTTGGTTTTCCTGGTAAGTTCACTATTAAACTATCTTTTCTTAAACCTGCGGTTTGTCTTGACAAAATTGCAGTTGGAACAAATTTTAATGACTCTTGTCTCATTAACTCACCAAATCCAGGCATCATTCTATCACACACAGCTTCTGTAGCTTCTGGAGTCACATCTCTTTTAGATGGACCTGTACCTCCTGTTGTAACAATTAAACTACAATTTTGATTATCCGCCATATCTATCATAGTAGCTTCTATAATATCTTGTTCATCTGGTATTACTTTATATACTTCTTCCCATGGTGAAGTTAAATATTCATTCATAGTATCAATAATTGCTTTACCACTTAAATCCTCATATATACCAGCGCTTGCTCTATCACTAACTGTAATAATTCCTATTTTCATCTGTCATCCTAATTCTTCTCTTTAATTTAATAATTGTAACATAGTATAAGTTTGATTTGGTATAATCTAAACTATTTAAAAAGACATATTATATTAAAAGGATAGTTTTGAAAAAAATTCTATTATTACCAATATTATCAACAGCAATTATGGCTAGCGAACAAATTAGCTCTATAAATTTTGAAGGATTATCTAGAATATCTTCAAAGGTTGCGCTTGAAACAGCACAAATTAAAAAAGGTGATAACCTTGAAACTCTTAAAATCAATAAGGCTCTAAAAGAGTTCTACAAATTTGGCTATTTTGATGATATTTCAATCACTAATGATAACGGTAATATTACCTTTAAGTTTATAGAAAAACCATCTATTGTTAATATAGAAATTAGTGGTTATAAAAGTAGAGAAGAGGATAAAGAACTTTTATATAGTGCTATGGGTATTAAAAAAGGTAGTATGTATACAGATTCAAGAATTGCAAATGCAAAAGCATCTTTATTGGATATGCTACAACAAGAAGGGTTTTATAATAGTGTAATTGAGGTAAATATAGAAAATATTAGCCCTACAGCAGTTGCCGTTAAATTTGACGTAAACAAAGGTAATGAGATAATTATTACAAAAATAAATTATCATGGAGCAAAAGCATTTGAAAAAAGTGATTTTGAAGCAGTTTTAGCAAATAAAGAACAAGAATCTTTTTCATGGTTTCTAGGTCGAAATAAAGGTGATATGAAACTTGAGCAATTAAAGTATGAACATGCAAGAATTAAAGAGCTATATCTTGAAAATGGATATCTAGATACAAAAGTAACTAAAGCATTTTCAAAAATAGATTTCAATACAAATAGATCTGAAGTTAACTTTTCTATAGATGAAGGGAATCAGTACAGTGTTGGTGATATTTTAATTTTCCTAGATTCAAGTATTAAAGATCCAAAAAAAATACAAGAAAAACTAAAACTTAAAAAAGGCAAACCTTTTAATATTAAAGATTTAAGAAAAGATATAGAGTATATTAAATCAGCTTAGCAGACTTAGGATATGCATATACACAAGTAAAATATGATATTAGAAAAGATAAAGAAAATAATCTTGCATCTGTAAATTTCAATGTAATACCAGGTAAAAAAGTATATATTAATGATGTAATAATCTCAGGAAACCACAGAACACTTGATAGTGCTGTTAGAAGAGATGTATTTTTAGCTCCAGAAGACTTATATTCATTAACGGATTTCAAGGAGTCAAAAAATGCACTACAAAGATCTGGATTTTTTGAATCTGTAAATATTCAACAACAAAGAGTATCTGAAGATAAAATGAATTTAATCGTAACAGTTACAGAAGCTAAAACAGGTAATATTATGCTTGGTGGTGGATATGGATCTTATGATGGATTTATGATTAATGCAGGTATAAATGATAAAAATATATTTGGTTCTGGAGTTAATTTAGGTTTCTCTATAGATACATCTGCAAGACAACAAAATTATAATATCTCTGTACAAAATCCATCAATTAATGATAGCAAATATTCTGGTAGCTTTAATATATACAACAAAGAAAGTACTTATGAAGATGATTATACAGATAATTCTAATGGTTTTGCCCTAGGGATTGGAAAAAGGTTTAATAGACATACTACTGGATTTGTAAACTATAGCTATTCAAATATTGATAGAGACTATAGTGATAGTACTACAGAAACTAATAGTAATCTAATAGATGGAAAATGGACAACAAGTGCTATTACACCATCTATTTCATTTAATAACACAGATGATTATTATCTACCAAGATCAGGTATATCAGCTAGAACTAGTTTAGAGTTAGCTGGACTTGGTGGTAATACAAGCTATATAAAATCTAATACAAGTTTTAAAACTTATTATGGTTTAGCAGACTACTTAGATTTTGATATGATATTAAGATACAAAGCTACATTATCTTTATTTGAAAATTTTAAAGATCAAATTACAGATAGTGGTTTTTATTTAGGTGGACCTAGATCACTTAGAGGATATGAGTCTTATGCATTTGGATATAGTGAAGAGAATGGATATGAAGTCTATGATAGAATGTTTACAAACTCTATTGAAGCTAGTATCCCTTTAATTGAATCAGCTAAAATGCGACTAGCATTTTTCCTTGATGCTGGGGCTATTGGTGCACAAGATTTTGATACTACAAAAGCTGGATATGGTGCAGCACTTGAGTGGACATCACCAATGGGACCTCTGACATTTATTTTCTCTAGTGCTATTAATCCTAATCCTACAGATAGAACATCTAGTTTTGAATTTTCTATGGGTAATCAATTTTAATGTCTAGACTTACAAACGAACAAGCTTTAGAATTAATTCAAAATAGCTCGTTAATAGAGCTAGGTCAAATGGCCACAAAAAAGAAAAAAGAGTTACATCCAAAAGGTGTAACAACTTTTGTAGTAGATAGAAATATAAACTATACAAATATTTGTTGGGTTGACTGTAAATTTTGTGCTTTTTATAGGCATCAAAAAGATGAGGATGCTTATATACTTACATATGATGAAATTGATCAAAAGATAGATGAACTACTTGAAATTGGCGGTACTCAAATACTATTTCAAGGTGGAGTGCATCCAAAATTAAAGATTGAATGGTATGAGGATTTAGTTGAACATATTTGTTCAAAATATCCTCAAATCACACTTCATGGATTCTCATCTATTGAGATTGACTATATCTCAAGAATATCAAAAATATCATATGCTGAAGTTTTAAAAAGACTAAAAGATAAAGGATTAGCATCAATTCCAGGAGCTGGTGCTGAAATTCTAAATGATGAAGTTCGAGATATAATTGCTCCTAAAAAACTTGATGTTGATAACTGGATTGAAGTACATAGACAAGCACATAAACTTGATATAAAGTCAACAGCAACTATGATGTTTGGTACAGTTGAAACTGATGAACAAATTATTGGTCATTGGGATAGAGTTAGACAACTTCAAGATGAGACAGGTGGCTTTAGAGCATATATTATGTGGAGTTTTCAGTCTTCTCATACGAAATTAGCTCAAGAGTTACCAAATCTTGAACCTCAAAGCTCAAATAGATATTTAAGACTTCTAGCTGTTGCTAGACTATACTTTGATAATATTCCAAATATCCAAAGCTCATGGGTTACACAAGGAAGCTACATAGGTCAAATGGCTTTACAATTTGGAGCTAATGATTTAGGCTCTACGATGATGGAAGAAAATGTAGTTAGTGCTGCAGGTGCAGCTAATGAAATGAATCAACAACAAATGATAGATCTTATAAGAGATATTGGCGAGAAACCTGCAAAAAGAAACACTGCCTATGACATATTAGAAAGATTTTATGAAGAAGATTAAATATTATTTTTTAATTTTAACAATTTTTATTCAAGGGATAGCATTGAGTGCAACAATAGAAGATATACAATACAATAATACAAAAATACCTGTTATTTTTGAAAAGAATAATCAACTACCTATATTTAATCTACAATTAGTATTTAAAAATAGTGGTTATATATTAGATAAAGACAACTATGGGCTAACAAGTTTAGTTGCAAAGGTATTAAATGAAGGTACTAAAACTGATGGTTCTGTAAAATTTGCCAGAAAACTTGAATCTAAGGCAATTTCAATACATACACAAAATGGATTTGAAACATTTGTTATAGAATTAAGTTGCTTGAAAAGTGAATCTAATAAAGCATTAAAACTATTAGCCTCACTACTACAAGATCCAAATATATCAAATAAAACTCTTGAAAAATTAAAGATCATGACAAAAAGTAAGATCAAGCAAAAAGAAAATGATTTTGATTATATTGCAAGTAAAGAATTAAAATCTTTAATATTTAAAAATACAGCTTTAGAACATGGTAGTACTGGTACAATTGAAGTTATAGATTCAATCACAAAAAAAGATATCAAAAAGCAAATAGATAATATATTTAATATAAATAATTTAATTATAGTTGCAAGTGGTGATATTGAACTTCAAAACTTTAAGAAAAAGATAGAACCACTACTAATAAACTTTCAAGATAATAAAGTACAAAAAACAAAAACAATTTTACCATCTAAAACATCTAATGAGAAAATAATATACAAACAAACACAACAAGCTTATATATATTTTGCTTCACCATTTAATCTCGAATACAATAGTAAAGATATTTATAAATCGAAAGTAGCTTCATTTATACTTGGTGGTAGTGGCTTTGGTAGTAGACTCATGGAAGAGATTAGAGTTAAAAGAGGTTTGGCTTATTCGGCATATGGTCATATAGTAACACACAAAACTCATACTTACTTCACAGGTCATCTACAAACAAAATTAGAAAATACTAATGAAGCTAAAAGCTTAGTTAAAACAATAGTCGATGAGTTTATTAAAAATGGTGTTACGATAGAAGAACTAAACGCTGCTAAAAAGTTTTTATTAGGATCTGAGCCACTTAGAACCGAAACAACATCACAAAGGCAAGATAGAGCATTTGGTCTTTATTATAAAGGCTTTGCTCAAGACTATCCTCAACAAGAACTAGAGCTGATTAATAACTTAACTTTAACTGATTTAAATGATTTTATACACTCTCATGATGAGATTAATAATTTATCATTTGCAATAGTAACAAATAAGGAAAAGTAATTTGTTAAAATTAACACTTAATCAGACATTGGATATGGGTATAGGTGAGCTAAGAATTGCCATATTAAATCATATAGTTTCTAAACAATTAAACAAAGCAGTTATGATTATAGTTGATGATTCTAATAATCAAAACAGTACTACTAGTGAGGATGAAGATAAGGACTATGAGGCTCTAAAACTACTTAATCTTTTTTCAATTGATTATAAAACCATTATATATCAAGGTGATAATGTAAAATATTATTCACAAATGGCAACAGGGCTACCCCAAAAAGATCAATTAGAAAAAAATCATGACTATTCTGATTTTAAAAATGCTGTTGATGATATGCTATACGATATATCAACTATAATTACAGATGAAGAGTATATTACAAATTCAAAAAGTCAGACTAATATTAGACAAACTTTAGGATATGAAAAAGAGATTAAATATATACATATTCCATCGATTTTAGATAAAAAAAATGACGAGAAGTCTAGTAGTGTAAACTGGCTTTTATACCAAGGGTATCTTCCAGCTGCTATTGCAAATTATCTTGTACAACTAGGATACAATACACCTGTTGATATTTTTACTCTAGAAGAGGCTATTGAATGGTTTGATATTAATAAAATCTCATCAGAAGCTGTAGAACTTGATATCGATAAGTTAAATATGATAAATAAAGAATATATTATTAGACTTGATGATATGAGACTTTCTAAACTAATAGGATATGCAGATGATGATATAGGTAAATTATCCAAACTATATATTTCACAATGCAATACACTAAAACAAATAAAATCCAAAATAGATACCATATTTACACAAAAAACAAATCTTGATAATTTCCAAGATGAATTAGTAAAAATACAAGAATGTATTAGGCAAGCTCCTTTTATTAATAATTTTAAAGAGCTACAAAAATATATTATGGAATATACACAATTAAAAGAGCAAGAGCTATCTATACCACTAAGATATGCCTTAACTGGTGATACAAGTGGTCCAAATCTTAGTGATATATATCCATTTATTAAAAATTATTTAGGAGAAATAGTATGATAGAAGCATTAGGAAGCAGTTTTGCTGTAGTAATTTTAGGTATAATTGAACTTTATAAATGGGTTATTATTATCTCTGCCCTACTTTCATGGGTGCAACCAGATCCATATAATCCAATTGTACAAATGCTTGATAGACTAACAAAACCTGCTTATGCAGCTATTAGAAAATTTATACCAACTGTATTTGGTGGTATTGATTTAGCTCCATTAATATTAATATTTGCACTTATATTTGTGCAAACTTTTTTATCTAAATTATTTGCAGGTTTAGTATAGGATTAAACTTACCATTTAATTGGCTTTTTGCCAATTGAATTCAAAATCTCATTTGTTTTAAAAAAATGACCACATCCAAAAAAACCTCTATAGCTTGATAGTGGACTTGGGTGTGGAGCTGTTAATATATAATGCTTACTCTGATCTATTAACTTCTCTTTTTTTATAGCATTTGCTCCCCATAATATAAATATAATATCTTTGCAGTTTTCACTAATAGTTTTAATAATGTTATCAGTAAATATCTCCCATCCTTTTTTATGATGAGATTTTGGTTTTGAGTCTTCAACAGTTAAAATTGTATTAATTAATAATACCCCCTGCTTTACCCAAGGTGTTAGGTCGCCATCTGTACATAGTGATGGAGTCTTAAATTCTTCTTCAATTTCTTTTAAAATATTTACCATTGATGGTGGGTTCTTAATCTCTTTTGGTGTAGAAAATGCCAAGCCCTGTGCTTGATTTGCCTGATGATATGGATCTTGTCCAAGTATAACTACTTTTATATCATTAAATGGTGTTAAATCAAATGCATTAAATATTTTTTCTTTTGGGGGATATATTGTCTTTTGACTATATTCACTATCTAAAAAATATTCTAAACTTGTATAGTATTCTTTCTTTTTTTCTATTTCAAATATTTTATTCCAATTCATAATTAAATTTTAGTATAATCTTTTGATGAACCATATTAAATTAATATTCTTACTAATACTTAGCACTAATATAGCAGCGCAAAGCATCACAATGCAATGGCTCAATAGTAAACCACGTACAATTGCCAAAGACTTTTATATATGGCAATATTTAGATCAAGATATCTCTTCTGAGCAAGCTATTGAAGCTCTTGGTCAAGCTAAATCAGTAAATTGGAAGCTACTTAAAAGATATGCAAACAAATTAAATCACAAAGAGACTACAGAAGTTATAGATTGCAAGAAGGCTCAAGGATCTAAATTAATTAATACAAATGAAGATTGTATTGAAATTGGTATGAGTACATTTGCAGCAACAAAACTATCTAGTGATCAACTTGAAACTATCATATTAAAAACAAAAAATAGCTATCCAGATAGTTCTAGAAGATTTGAAATAATAAATGCAACCTACCCTTTTACAAAACTAATATCATCAAATAAAGATATATTTTTTGATACATTTAATCAATGTGGAAGTAAATTTAGAATTGCAAATTTTAACTATCCGCTACCAAAAAGAACAATTGCAAGACTAATTGATCAAAAACAGTTTGAAACAACTATTAAACTAATAGTTACAACTCCTCAATTAGATTTAATTCAAAAATCACTTTTTGATTTAGATTCTAAAAGTTTGTCACATCAAAGTCAATTTTATTTAGCACTAAATGCTATAAATCATAATAAAATAGATTTAGCCTTAGAATTTTTAAACTCTTCAAATACAAAAGCATATTACCAATTTGATAAAGACAAGATATTATTTTGGCAATATCAATTAACGAAAGATAAAAAATATTTAAATAAATTATCCAACTCTTGGGATATAAATATTTACTCATTATATGCACTTGAATTATGTAATAAACAGCCTAAAAATATATTCTACACTCTCAATCAATCATCAAATAAAGATATATATTTTAATACTACATCACCCTTTTCATGGTTTCCCATATTAAATAAAAGTAGAAAAATATCAAAAAAAGAATATGTGGAATATAAAAATATATTTTCACAAGATAATACCTTAGCACATTTAGCATTTTTAAGCGAGAGGTACTATAGATATAAAAATAGCTATTTTATTACACCATATGAAGAGATATTAACTCAGACTAGCAACAAACGAAAAGCATTAATTTATGCTATTGCAAGACAAGAAAGCCGTTTTATCCCAACATCAATTTCACCTGCATATGCAATGGGAGCAATGCAAATTATGCCATTTTTAAGTAAGTCAATTGCAAAAGAGCTTAAAGAGTTTTATAATATACATGATCAGCTAAACCCTGAAGTCAATATTAGATATGCTAATCATCATTTAAACTTCTTAGAAAAAAAACTTACCCATCCATTATTAATATCATATGCTTATAATGGTGGAATAGGATTTACAAAAAATATAGTTTTGAAAAGATATTTTAAACAACATCCATACGATCCATATTTAAGCATGGAGATGTTGCCATATAATGAAACTAGGAAATATGGTAAAAAAGTATTAGCAAATTATTATATATATGCTAAATATTTTGGTATGAATATAAGTATTAAAGAACTGTTTAATACTCTATAAATAAGGTTCAAATTTTACAATAGCATCCTTATTGATTCTATCAGAAAATTTAATGGTTAATTTATTATCTTTTATATCTATCTCGTTTTGTTTTATTTTAATTAAATAATATTTAGCCCACTTATTTTCAAGTGGTATTGATCCTCTAATATTCATATTAGAATCAACTAACTTAATATCTGATGGAACAACATTATTAATACTTAATTCATAGTTTGGATTATTTATAAAATTATTACTTGAAGATTCATTATCATTAACTATAAATAAACCAACAATGAAACTATGCACATCAGCATTATCCCAAGCATTTGATGTTGGATTTAGATATGTGACATTTAAAATAGCTTCAACCTCTTGTTTATTATTAAGAATATCATCTTTTTTGGTATATTGAAGCGTATCTTGATAAATTTTTCTTGATTCAAATACTTTATTAAATGCATTTGAATATGTATCTGTTTTAAATACGTTAAAAGCTGATTGAGTAGCACAACCATTAAATAACACTGTTAATAATATAATTTGTAAGCTAAGTAATTTCATAATTAGGATTATATTATAATTTGGATAAAATAACTCTAATTATAATCAAAGGATTCAAATGAGCAAAAGACTTGCAGTTGCATTTACAGGTCCATCCAACAGTGGTAAAACTACTTTAATTGTTAAGATATCAAGCATACTTCAAGATCAAGGATATAAAGTATCAATCGTTAAGCATGATCCCAAAGATAAAGCTATTTTCGATAAAGAAGGTAAGGATAGCTTTAAGTTTTCACAAACAGGGGCAGATGTTGCTGTAGTAAGTCCAAACAAAACAACTATATTCAAAAAACAGACATCATCAATAGATGATATTATAGATATATTCCAAGACTTTGATTTTCTTCTTGTAGAAGGTCTTAAAACTCTACCATTACCAAGAGTATGTGTTAGTAGAGAAAAACTTGATGAAAATTATTTTGATGTTAGTGATACTCTTGCTATAGATGACACTATAGATAAAAATAATCTACCAACTAGTATGAAAATTTTAGATTTAAATAATCCAGAACAAATTGTTGAATGGATTAAAACAAATGGAAAAAAAGTATAATAGGAAAGAATTGACATGAATGACATTATAGAAGCAATTAAAATATCATCTCTTAAAATAAAAGAGATGATAGAAGAAGGTGATACGGCCAAAAGTGAAAATCAAAATAGTACAGGTGACACTCAATTAAAACTTGATATAGCAAGTGATATAGTTATAGAAAATGAATTTAAAAAACTAAGTTCTATTAAACAAATTGTATCTGAAGAGCAAGATCATATTGTAGATATAAATGAAAATGGTAGATACTTTATAGCTTATGATCCATTAGATGGAAGTAGTCTTGTAGATGTAAACTTATCAGTCGGATCTATCTATGGTATATATGAAAATAGCTTTACTGGTTCAAATATAGTAGCATCTATTTATGTAGTCTTTGGACCAAGAGTTGAGATGGTAATTGCAAATAAAGACTGTGTTAAGATGTATAGGCTTCAACATGGTGAATTTAATTATATGCATGATATAAATTTAAATAATAAAGGCAAACTAATGGCCCCAGGATCAACTCAAGCTTGTTGGTACCCTCACCATAAACAAATGATAGATCAATTCTTTAAAGATGGATATAGATTAAGATATAGTGGTGGTATGGTACCAGATCTACATCAAATACTCTTAAAAGGTGGTGGATTATTTTCATACCCTAGCACTTCAGACTTACCAAAAGGTAAATTAAGACAATTATTTGAAGTATTCCCATTTGCATTTACTTATGAATGTGCAGGAGGACAGGCAATTGATGGTCAAAAAAGAGTTTTAGAAATTCAAACTTCACATATTCATGATACATCGCCATGTTTCTTTGGAAGTAACGAAGAGATTAATATTGTAAAAGAAGTTTATTCTCAAAATGGATAAAAATAATAAAGAGCTAGATCACTGGACACTGGCTCTTGAAGGACAACTAAAAGTTCTTAAACAATGTCAAGAAAATCTACATTTAACTAGTTGTACAAAATGTGATCAACTACTAGAATGTATTACTAGAAAACAATATGTAAAATCTGTATATGAATCTATGAGCAAAGGTTCTGGTGGAGGATTTGAATTTTAAATATTATGGGTTAAATAATATAAATTTAGTTTCAGGATTTTCAAGATCTCCATTTATTGTTACTGTTGAATAAATTTTATTTTTCTTATTAATCACTAAATTTACAAGTGGTATTTTTGATCCTATATTTACTATATCTTTTAAAAATATTACTTTTAATTCTGAATTAATTATTTTTTGATTTAAATCTATTGTTGCAGATCCATCAAAATCTATTTCAGCACCTTGTGTTTTAATATCATGTAAGTTTAAAAATTGTTTTTCATGATTATATGCATATTTTATAGTTCCTTCAATTGCTTGATAACCATTTAATTTTAGATCACCCTTAACTACTCTAAACAATGTTGGTAAAGCTAATAAAGGGTTAGCTATAGCAGATGAACTTTGAAGTAAAGTAAGAATATTATTAAGAGCTTTAAAATCTTTAAAATTTGTATCTTTTAAAACTATCTCTCCAATATACAAATATTTATCACTCTTATTAGCTACACCATGAATATTTATATTTCCACTTGAAATAAAATCATCATTACCCACAAAGCTATTAATAAACTCACTATTTGCATCAATGACATTTATTTTAGAATTATTATCAATAGCAGAAAATGAAACTTTTGTATTATTATAGTTTAGATCAAAGTTAGTATCTCCCTCTATATTACTTTCATATAAAAACTTATTTGATAATATTTTTTTTGTATTGCTTAGTATAATATTAGAGTTTATACCATTAATCTGTACATTTTTATTTGATTTTTTATTTGATTTTGTAATTATTTTAGACTTATCTATATCGATATCTTTTATTTTAATAAGTGTGCTTTTAGAGTCAATTTTAATAGTAATTTTATTATCTATTGATGTTATATTTACATTGTTGTCTTCAATTGTACCATTCAGTTGGAGTTTATCAATTATAAGTGGTAAATTATGCTTATTAATGTTGGTATTTAAAATAATTTTTTTATTTATTAATTTAAGGTTTAAATCACCTTGAAAGATAAAATTATCAGACAATAATAAACTGTAATTATAGAATTTACTTAAATCAGATATGCTAACTTCTGTAAAATTAGTATTTGTAATTGTTGTGTATAATTTTGGCAAAATAATTTTTATATCATCTTTAAAATATATCCCAATATCAGTACTAAAGTTCTTTATATCTAAAATATCTTTATTCTCTTTAAGTGAGAAGCTATTTATTTTAATATCACCATGAGCAACACCATTTTTTGTATCGATATTTAGGTTATTAATATCTAAATTTAGTTGATCATTTAACAATGTACTATTTATAGCTTTTACATTAATATTATTATTATTTAATATAACATTAGCCGTATCTATTTTAAAGTCTAAAGCTCCAACACTAATATCAGCTTTATCTAGTTGAAACAGTCCGATTATACTAGTATCATCATTTGAAAGATTTATATTTATATTTAAATTTGAATCCAAAGCACCACTAGACTGACCAATTGGCAAGATGATATCATAACCTGCTAATATCTCTTTGATATCACTATTTATCATAGAATTAGATTTTAGATTTAAATTTAATATTGATTGTTTATTAGTTCCTATATTATTAATACTCAAAGATGAATCATCTAAAGATACTGATCTATATTTTGGTGTATCAAAAGTAAAATTTAATATATTATTTTTATACTTAATATTAATATTTTTAGTAAGTACAGGGTGTAATTTATCATTAAAAATAATTTTAGCATCTTTTATTTTTGAATTAAAATCTATAGAACTATCAATTATTTTATTATTTAATATATCATAATTAAAACCAATAAAATCTAAACTATGACTACCTATTACATTTTCATATAGCCACTTTTCTATAGATGGATCTAATCTATAAAAATCTTTTACTAAGTTAATATCTATAGAACCATCACCTGTCGCGTATATATTGACAAACCTTTCATCAGCTTGCAAATTCAACTTTACTGATTGTTTTTTATATTTTACATCTCCTATATAGAAAATTTTATTTTTATTTATATCAATAGTAATTTGACCATCTAAATTTATATTGTATTCTTTTAATTTGAATTCGGAAATATCTAGTTTAATTTGATGAGCATAAAAATGAGAAATTGCTTCTAGTACAAGAGTATTTGAATTAAAATATAATTTATTAGAGTCAAACTTAATTGACAAATTATTATTATTAATTTTAAGATTCTTAATATTAATCTTTTGAAAATATTTTAAAACCATTGGAGCTAATAAAATATGTTCATCAAATTGTTTTATATTAGTCAATTTAGAATCTAAACTTGATTGTATATTAATATTATCAACTTCTAATATTAGCTTTTTATCAAGTTTTAAATACAATCCATTTATATTATATTGTTGATACCTAATGTTGTTAATTTCAATGCCAATAAATGTTAACCAAGAATATACTCCAAGGAAACTAAAGCTAATGAAGAAAAAAAGTTTATATAATTTATTTTTTATTTTAGATTTCCTATATCTTTTTATAATATCTATCGTATTTTACTTTACACTTACAATAAATACAAATAGAGTGATTCATATACCATCAGGTAGTGTTAATAATATTGTATCATACTTGTCCTCAACATCTTATAATCTAAATATTTTAGACAATATTGCACTACGAATAATTGGTAAACCACAAAGTGGATGGATAGATTTACAAGCAAAACATATGACTAAATATGATTTTCTATATAAGCTTACAACCAGTAAAGCAGCTATGAAAGCAATTAATCTTACACCTGGTGAAACATCATATTTTTTCTTAAGGGACTTATCAAAACAACTTAACTTAGATCTTGAAAAGTTAGAAAAATCATATAAGAAGTATAGTTACAAGACCGATGGTAATATTTTAGCCGAGACATATCATCTACCACTTGGTATGTCTGAAGATAAAGTAATATTCTTTTTAATAAACTACACAAATAGAAAATATAAAACATTTAGTAAAAAAGTAGTAGCACACTATGATAAACAAAAATGGTATAAATATATAACTATTGCCTCTATAATTCAAAAAGAAGCTGCATCCATAGATGAGATGCCACTTATATCAAGTGTAATTCATAATCGCTTAACAAAACAGATGAAGTTACAAATGGATGGTACTTTAAATTATGGAAAGTATTCACATACTGTAGTAACTAAAAAAAGAATTAAATCAGACTCTAGTGATTTTAATACTTATAAAATAAAAGGTTTACCTTCTAGCCCAGTTTGTGCAGTTAGTTTTGATGCAATTAAAGCAGCTATTTTTCCAAAAAAAACAAACTATCTATATTTTGTGAAATCAAAAAACAATAATAGACATCTATTTACAACAAGCTATAAAAAGCATAAAAACAACATACAACAAAATCAAATGATCAAAAAGCCAAAGCTAAGAAAAGAAACTGTTACAAAAAAGAGAAAATCTATAAAAAACATTTGGAAATCTGTTCACTAAACTTTAGTAATAAATTTCATTTAAGTTAAATATGTTATCATTATTGTAACTTTAAAATAAAAAAAAAGGAAAAATATGTCAAAAATTATATGGTCAAAAATTGATGAAGC
>JGI11705J14877_10000990_pt1 | contig 16792 bp, 12 predicted proteins | sample Etolaghawater15m_FD_14877 | JGI IMG/M metagenome (IMG submission 14877)
GTCAACGTAGTCTTACCATGGTCAACGTGACCAATCGTTCCCACATTCACGTGCGGCTTCTTACGCTCAAACTTTTCCTTCGACATCTCGAAACTCCCGTTTCTGTTCGCTTAGATGTTCTTAAAAACCAGCAGCCCCTTACTTGGAGCGCTCCTTAATTACGCCTTCCGCCACATTATTCGGTGCTTCCATATACTTCTCGAAAGCCATCGAGTACGAAGCACGACCCTGCGTCAGTGAACGCAGATCCGTGGCATAACCAAACATTTCCGACAACGGTACGTTGGCAGCAATTTCCTTGCCTGACGCACCGTCATCCATGCCCTGGACAATGCCGCGACGACGGTTCAAGTCGCCCATGACATCCCCCATATATTCTTCCGGAGTCACCACATCGACCTTCATGATCGGCTCCAGCAAGACCGCTTTGGCCTTACGTGCACCTTCCTTGAAGCCCATTGAGCCGGCGATCTTGAACGCCATTTCGCTGGAGTCGACATCGTGATAAGAGCCATCGAACAAGGTGACCTTGACGTCCACAACCGGGAAGCCTGCGATCACACCGTTCTGCATCTGCTCCTGAATACCCTTATCGACTGCTGGGATGTATTCCTTCGGAACCACACCACCAACAATGGCATTCACAAACTCATAGCCTGCGCCTGCTTCTTGCGGCTCGATCTTCAGCCACACGTGACCGAACTGACCACGACCGCCTGACTGACGCACAAACTTGCCTTCTTGCTCCACCGAACCACGAATGGTTTCACGGTAAGCAACCTGCGGCGCACCCACGTTCGCTTCAACGTTGAACTCGCGCTTCATGCGGTCCACGATGATTTCGAGGTGCAGCTCGCCCATACCGGAGATGATGGTCTGGCCAGACTCTTCGTCCGTATGTACACGGAAAGACGGATCTTCTTGCGCCAGCTTGGACAGTGCGATCCCCATCTTTTCTTGGTCCGACTTGGACTTCGGCTCCACTGCAACCGAGATCACCGGCTCCGGGAATTCCATACGCTCGAGAATGACGCGCTTGTCTTCGGCACACAGGGTGTCACCGGTGGTGACGTCCTTCAGGCCGATGGCTGCAGCGATATCGCCCGCACGGACTTCCTTAATTTCTTCACGCGAATTGGAGTGCATCTGCACAATACGACCAATACGCTCCTTCTTGCCCTTGACCGGGTTATACACCGCCGAACCGCCGGCCAACACACCGGAGTACACGCGGAAGAAGGTCAAGGTACCGACGAATGGGTCGGTTGCGATCTTGAATGCCAGCGCTGCAAACGGCTCTTCATCACTGGACTTACGTTCCACCTCAGTTTCGCCGTCTTCCAGAACACCCTTGATCGCCGGCACTTCAACCGGAGATGGCATGTAGTGGATGACCGCATCCAACATCGCCTGTACGCCCTTGTTCTTAAACGCAGAACCGCACAGCATCGGTGTAATTTCATTGGCCAAGGTACGCGCACGCAGGCCTGCACGAATTTCGTCTTCGCTCAGATCGCCTTCTTCGAGGTACTTATTCATCAGTTCCTCAGAAGCTTCGGCCGCGCTTTCGACCATCTTTTCGCGCCATTCCTGGCACTCATCAAGCATATCCGCAGGGATGTCCTTAGCGTCGTAAGTCAGCCCCATATCTTCGTTGTTCCAGAAGATCGCCTTCATACGAACGAGATCCACCACGCCCAGGAAGTTCTCTTCGGCGCCGATCGGCAGCTGAACCGGAACGGGGTTCGCGCGCAGACGGCTCTTCACCTGGCCCACAACACGCAAGAAGTTTGCGCCCTGACGGTCCATCTTGTTCACAAAACCAATACGTGGCACGCCATACTTGTTGGCCTGACGCCATACCGTTTCAGACTGCGGCTCTACCCCGCCGACCGCACAGAACAGCGCGCACGCGCCGTCGAGTACACGCAGTGAACGCTCGACCTCAATGGTGAAATCCACGTGGCCCGGGGTATCAATGATGTTGATACGGTGCTCATCAAACTGCTGATCCATACCCTTCCAGAAGGTCGTGGTCGCAGCCGACGTAATGGTGATCCCGCGCTCCTGCTCCTGCTCCATCCAATCCATGGTCGCAGCGCCATCGTGCACTTCACCGATCTTGTGCGACAAGCCGGTATAGAACAGAACGCGCTCAGTGGTCGTCGTCTTACCCGCATCAATGTGGGCCATGATGCCGAGGTTACGATAGCGCTCGATCGGGGTCTTACGTGCCACGAACAGGTCTCCGGGATCTACTTTTTAAAGAGCAAAAAACTAAAAAACTACCAGCGGAAGTGGGCAAACGCCTTGTTCGCCTCCGCCATACGATGCACGTCTTCACGCTTCTTCACGGCAGAACCGCGGCTTTCCAGCGCGTCGAGGATTTCGCCCGCCAGGCGTGCATCCATTGATTTCTCACCACGCTTACGCGCAGCATCGGTTAACCAACGCATCGCCAACGCCAGCTTACGCTCCGGGCGAACTTCGATCGGTACCTGATAGGTCGCACCACCCACGCGGCGAGACTTCACTTCCACCGCCGGACCCACCTTATCGAACGCATCGAATAGGGTGTTCACCGGATCGGACTTGAGCTTTTCCTCAACCTTGTCGAGGGCGCCATACACAATCTTTTCAGCGGTCGACTTTTTGCCGTCCTTCATCACGATGTTGATGAAACGGGTCAGGTCGATGTTGCCGAACTTCGGATCCGGCAGAACGGTACGACGGGGAGCTCTTCTACGTCTGGACATCTTGTCTAAACCTTTTAATTAAGCCGCTGGCAATCCTTAACGGATCAGCCCTTCGAACGCTTAGCACCGTACTTGGAACGGGCCTGCTTACGCTTAGCAACACCGGAGGTATCCAAGCTGCCGCGTACCACGTGGTAACGCACACCCGGCAAGTCCTTTACACGACCGCCGCGGATCAGGACCACGGAGTGTTCCTGCAGGTTGTGACCTTCACCACCAATGTAGCTACTGACTTCCTGACCATTGGTCAGACGGACACGAGCGACCTTACGCAGAGCCGAGTTCGGCTTCTTCGGGGTGGTCGTGTATACGCGTGTGCACACACCACGGCGCTGCGGGCAAGCTTCCAGTGCAGGAACCTTGCTCTTTTCAACGACGCGCTTACGCGACTTGCGCACCAGCTGGTTAATTGTTGCCATTCGTTCTGACTCTTTATCTATCTGAGGAGCCGACATCAGGCCGGCTCTCGACGCATTCGCGACAAAAAAGATCGGCCTGGGTTGTCAGGCCGATCTGTAGTGTCTTGCTTAGAATCACCGCTCGGTGGTTCATTTTTCCCGGTCCTTTGCCATGGGGCAGGTCCCCGGGGAAAGACCGCGCATTCTAGGGAGGTGCCCTAGGGGTGTCAACAACTCTGAACCCCGAGAATCACCTTTTTCGCACGCTTTTTTGTTCGAGAGGAGCGGAACCGAGGCTACCTGCTAAAAAAGCAGGCAACCTCGCGCCGTCCAATCGACCCGTGCGCACTCCAGCCTTAGGCTTCAGCCTCTTCGCTCGCGACCTCGGTCACTTCGGCTTCAACCACGGCTGCGGCCTCATCGGTCGACTCTTCATCCGAGGAACGCAGCAAATCCTCGCCAAACAGCTGACGCTGACGGCGACGATCCTTGTGGTATGCCAAACCGGTACCCGCCGGGATCAGACGACCCACGATCACGTTTTCCTTCAAGCCATGCAGATCGTCGATCTTGCCCATGACCGAAGCTTCGGTAAGTACGCGGGTGGTTTCCTGGAACGACGCTGCTGACACGAACGAATCGGTCGCCAACGACGCCTTGGTGATCCCCAAAAGAATCGAGTTGTAGCCCGCCGGCATCTTGCCCTGCGCGACAACGCGATCGTTTTCGTCCAGCAGACGTGAACGATCGACTTGCTCGCCCTGCAAGAAACGGCTGTCGCCCGGATTCGAAACTTCGACACGACGCAACATCTGACGCACGATCACTTCAATGTGCTTGTCATCGATCTTCACACCCTGGAGACGATAGACCTCTTGCACTTCGTCGACGACGAAACGTGCCAATGCAGGAACGCCCTTCAGGCGCAGGATGTCATGCGGATCCGGCGCACCTTCAACGATCATTTCACCCTGGGTTACATGCTCACCTTCGAATACGGTGACATGACGGAACTTCGGAATCAGAATTTCTGTTTCCTCTCCGTTATCCGCAACGATGACAACGCGCTGCTTGCCCTTGGTTTCCTTGCCGAAACGCACGGTACCGGAAGCTTCTGCCAATACAGCAGGATCCTTCGGCTTACGTGCTTCGAACAAGTCGGCAACACGCGGCAGACCACCGGTAATGTCACGGGTCTTGGACGATTCCTGTGGGATACGCGCGATGATGTCACCCACGCCGACCTGCGCACCGTCGTCAACATTGACGATCGCGCCTGCAGGCAGGAAATACTGGGCCGGAACACTTGTGCCCGGAATCATCAGCGCTTGACCCTTGGCATCGACAATACGCACCATCGGTCGCAAGTCACGCGCGGCAACCACTTCTTCGTGCGCCTTGCCTTCCGCATCCTTCACGCTGACACGCAGTTCACTGCTGCCGCGCTGCTTGGATTCGGTCACCAAGGTGCTGGTCAAGCCGGTGACTTCATCCGTTACACGCTGCACGGAAACACCATCAACAAAATAGTTGAACTGGATGTGGCCCGCCATTTCACTCACAACTGGGTGCGTATGCGGATCCCAAGTTGCAATCACTTGGCCTGCAGACAACGCATCACCTTCGTTTACGGTGATCATTGCACCGTACGGCATCTTGTAGCGCTCGCGCTCATGTCCGGACTCATCCGACACTGCGAACTCACCGGAGCGAGAGACCGCAACCGAGTGACCATCCGCATGACGCACCACACGCAAGTTGTGGAAGTGCGCCGTACCCTTGGATTTCACTTCAATACTAGAAGCAGACGCCGCACGCGATGCCGCACCACCAATGTGGAAGGTACGCATGGTCAACTGAGTACCCGGCTCACCAATCGACTGCGCCGCGATCACACCCACAGCCTCGCCTGGGTTCACGCGATCACCACGACCGAGATCACGGCCATAGCACTTCGCGCACACGCCATTACGGGTTTCACAAGTAATCGGTGAACGCACGCGAATACGGTCAATACCGTTCACTTCAAGCAGGTCTGCGACCTGCTCATCAATCTGCTGACCTGCTTCGATGATCGGCGTATCACCTTCGAGACCATACACGTCTTCTGCTGAAGTGCGGCCGAGCACGCGCGCGCGCAACGACTCAAGCACATCACCACCCTGAACGATGGACTGAATTTCTAAGCCCTGGTGGGTGCCACAATCGTCATCGGTGATCACCAAGTCCTGCGAGACGTCAACCAGACGACGGGTCAAGTAACCCGAATTCGCCGTCTTCAACGCGGTATCCGCAAGACCCTTACGTGCGCCGTGGGTCGAGATGAAGTACTGCAGCACGTTCAGACCTTCACGGAAGTTTGCAGTAATCGGTGTCTCAATAATGGAGCCGTCCGGCTTGGCCATCAGACCACGCATACCGGCAAGCTGACGAATCTGTGCGGCAGAACCACGCGCGCCGGAGTCCGCCATCATGAAGATTGAGTTGAAGGAGTCTTGCTCGACATCCTTGCCCTCCGCATCTTTCACGGTTTCCTTGCTGATACGCGTCATCATTGCTTTCGCAACTTGTTCGTTCGCGTGCGACCAGATGTCAACGACCTTGTTATAGCGTTCGCCATTGGTAACAAGACCCGATGCATATTGGTCTTCAATGTCTTTCACTTCGGCTTCCGCCTTAGCAACAATCTCTTCTTTCACGCCCGGAACGACCATGTCTTCCGCACCGAAAGACACCGCAGCACGTGTGGAGTTGGCGAAGCCGGTGTACATCAACTTATCCGCAAACACGACCGTAGTCTTCAGACCGAGACGGCGATAGCAGAAATCAATCAATGCAGACACGCGCTTCTTGGTCATCGCCTGATTGATCAGCGCAAACGGCAGACCATCCGGCAAGATTTCAGACAGCAATGCACGACCCAATGTGGTTTCCGCACGAATGATGCGCTCTTCACTGTTGCCATCGACATCCACTTCAACTTCACGCAGACGCACAGAGATACGCGCATGCAGATCTGCCTGCTTAGTTTCATAGGCGCGGCGCGCTTCAGTGACATCGGCAAAACGCATGCCTTCGCCCTTGGCATTCACACGCTCACGGGTCATGTAATACAGACCCAAGACAACGTCCTGGGTCGGCACGATGATCGGCTCACCATTTGCTGGATGCAGAATATTGTTGGAAGACAGCATCAAGGTGCGCGCTTCCAGCTGCGATTCCAGCGACAGCGGCACGTGTACGGCCATCTGGTCACCGTCAAAGTCGGCGTTAAATGCAGAGCACACCAAGGGGTGCAGCTGAATCGCCATACCTTCAATGAGGACCGGCTCAAACGCCTGGATACCCAAACGGTGCAAGGTTGGCGCGCGGTTGAGCATAACCGGATGTTCGCGAATCACTTCTTCAAGGATGTCCCAAACAATCGGTTCTTTACGCTCAACCAGCTTCTTTGCCGCCTTAATCGTGCTGGCGTAATCACGCTGCTGCAGCTTGCCGAAGATGAACGGCTTGAACAGTTCCAGCGCCATCATCTTGGGCAGACCGCACTGGTGCAGCTTCAGGGTCGGACCAACCACGATCACCGAACGACCGGAGTAGTCGACGCGTTTACCGAGCAAGTTCTGACGGAAGCGGCCCTGCTTGCCCTTAATCATGTCCGCCAAAGATTTCAACGGACGCTTATTGGTGCCCTGAACCGCACGACCACGACGGCCGTTATCCAGCAGCGCATCGACCGATTCCTGCAGCATGCGCTTTTCATTACGCACGATGATGTCCGGCGCATCCAACTCGAGCAAACGCTTGAGACGGTTGTTACGGTTGATCACGCGACGATAGAGATCGTTCAGGTCAGAAGTCGCGAAGCGGCCACCTTCCAGCGGAACCAATGGGCGCAGCTCCGGCGGCAACACCGGCAGTACGCGCAGCAACATCCACTCTGGTTTGTTGCCGGCATCAAGGAAGGCTTCAATCAGCTTGAGACGCTTGCCGAGCTTCTTGGTCTTCGCTTCCGAACGCGTGGCATTCAATTCTTCACGCAGCTTGGCCGCTTCAACATGCAGATCCATACCCTTGATCAGCTGCTCGATGGCTTCGGCGCCCATACGCGCATCAAACTCATCGCCCCACTGCTCAATCGCATCGAGGTACTGATCGTCGGTCAATAGCTGGCCGCGCTCGAGATCCGTCATACCCGGATCGACAACCACAAAGGATTCGAAGTACAGAACACGCTCAATGCTTTTCAAGGTCATGTCGAGGAACATGCCCAAACGAGACGGCAATGAACGCAGATACCAGATGTGCGCAACCGGGCTAGCCAGCTCGATGTGACCCATGCGCTCACGACGCACCTTAGTCTGGGTGACTTCAACACCACACTTCTCGCACACCACACCACGATGCTTCAAGCGCTTGTACTTACCGCACAGGCACTCATAGTCCTTGATCGGACCAAAGATCTTGGCGCAGAACAGGCCATCACGCTCCGGCTTAAAGGTGCGGTAATTGATGGTTTCCGGCTTCTTGACCTCGCCGAACGACCAAGAACGAATCTTCTCCGGCGACGCCAGACCAATTTTGATTTGGTCAAAGTCTTCGGTTTCGTTCTGGACCTTCAGGAAATTAAGCAGGTCTTTCATTTCGTCTCCTTGGAAATCGGGTAGCTACGCGAATCAGTGAATGAATCAATCGACCTGCGCGAGGTCAATGTCCATTGCCAGCGAGCGGATTTCCTTCACCAATACGTTGAAGGATTCCGGCATGTTGGCTTCGATTCGGTAATCCCCGTCGACAATATTCTTGTACATTCGGGTACGACCGTTCACGTCATCCGATTTCACTGTCAGCATTTCTTGCAGCGTGTATGCCGCACCGTAGGCTTCAAGTGCCCACACTTCCATTTCACCGAAGCGCTGGCCACCGAACTGCGCCTTACCACCCAACGGCTGCTGGGTTACCAGGCTGTACGGACCTGTAGAACGCGCATGCATCTTGTCAGCAACCAAGTGGTTGAGCTTGAGAATATGCATGTAGCCCACAGTCACCGGACGCTCGAAGGCATCACCGGTGCGACCATCGAACAGCGTGGTCTGGCCGCTTTCTGGTAGACCTGCCAGCTTCAGCATGGCGCGAATTTCATCTTCGCTCGCACCATCGAATACCGGAGTCGCCATCGGCACGCCACCACGCAGGTTGTCAGCGAGCTCCATTAACTCATCTTCACCCAAGGTGTTGAGGTCTTCATTGCGGCCGCTGTTGTTATAGACCTGCGCCAAGAACTTGCGAATATCCTCAACCTTGCTGTGCGCATCGAGCATTTCACCAATGCGCTGACCCAGGCCCTTCGCAGCCCAACCCAAATGCACTTCCAGTACCTGACCGATGTTCATACGAGACGGAACGCCAAGCGGGTTCAGTACGATATCAACCGGCGTGCCGTCTTCACCAAACGGCATATCTTCCACTGGCACGATCATGGAGATCACACCCTTGTTACCGTGACGACCAGCCATCTTATCGCCCGGCTGAATGCGACGCTTCACCGCCACATACACCTTGACCATCTTCTGGACGCCCGGGGCGAGATCGTCACCACTGGTGATCTTGCGCTTCTTATCTTCGTAATAACGCTCGATCTCTTCGCGAATCTGATGCAGCTGGTTGCGCGAAGCTTCAATCTGCTGATTGACCTCTTCGCTGTGCATGCGCACCTCGAACCAACGCTCACGTTCGAGATCCTTGAGGTAGGTCTTGGTAACCTTGTCACCGGCTTTGAGCTTATTCGGCCCACCTTCGGCTTGCTTGCCAGTCAGCAGCTTTTCCAAGCGTGAGAACAAGTCTTCTTCGAGAATACGCTGACGGTCATTCAAGTCTTTGCGGACCTGATCAAGTTCGTCCTGCTCAATCTCAAGTGAACGCTCGTCCTTCTTCACGCCATCACGGGTGAAGACCTGAACACCAATGACGGTACCGCTCATCGAAGAAGGCACGCGCAGTGAAGTGTCCTTCACGTCGGTCGCCTTCTCGCCAAAGATCGCGCGCAGCAACTTCTCTTCCGGGGTCAACTGGGTTTCGCCCTTCGGCGTTACCTTGCCCACCANAATGTCGCCCGGCTTCACTTCTGCACCGATGTAGACAATGCCGGATTCGTCCAGCTTGCCCAACGCAGATTCGCCAACGTTNGGGATATCCGCGGTAATTTCTTCGGTACCCAGCTTGGTATCACGCGCAACGCAAGTCATCTCTTCGATGTGAATCGTGGTGTAACGATCTTCCTGCACCACACGCTCAGAGATGAGGATGGAGTCTTCGAAGTTGTAGCCATTCCACGGCATGAACGCGACGCGGAGGTTCTGACCCAGCGCCAATTCACCCATATCCGTTGATGGGCCATCAGCCAACACATCACCGCGCGCAATCGCATCACCCTTCTGTACCAGCGGACGCTGATTCATACAGGTGTTCTGATTAGAACGGGTGTACTTGGTCAAGTTATAAATATCAACGCCAGCTTCGCCCTTCACGGTTTCAGCATCGTTGACGCGGACCACGATACGCGCACCATCGACCGAATCGACGGTACCGCCGCGACGTGCAACCACGGCCACGCCCGAATCGACTGCTACGGCACGTTCCATGCCGGTACCCACCAATGGCTTCTCAGCGCGCAAGGTCGGAACCGCCTGACGTTGCATGTTCGCACCCATGAGTGCGCGGTTTGCATCGTCGTGCTCCAAGAACGGAATCAAAGAAGCTGCCACCGAAACGATTTGTTTGGTGGAGACGTCCATGAACTCAATCTTGTCCGGCGTCGCCATGGTGAATTCATTACGATGACGAGAAGAGATCAAGTCTCCAGTCAGCTGGCCCTTGGCATCCACTTCTGCGCTCGCCTGCGCAATCACATAGTTCGCTTCGTCGTAAGCTGGCAGGTATACGATCTCGTCTGTAACGTGACCGTCTACCACCTTGCGATACGGGGTTTCCAAGAAGCCGTATTCATTGGCGCGCGCATACACCGCGAGGGTATTGATCAAACCAATGTTCGGGCCTTCCGGCGTTTCAATTGGACACACACGACCGTAATGGGTTGGATGCACGTCACGCACTTCAAAGCCAGCACGCTCACGGGTTAGACCACCTGGGCCCAAGGCCGAAATTCGACGCTTGTGGGTGATTTCCGATAGCGGATTGACCTGATCCATGAACTGGGACAACTGGCTAGAGCCGAAGAATTCCTTGATCGCCGCCGAGATCGGCTTGGCATTGATCAATTCTTGCGGCATCAGGCCTTCGGATTCTGCCAAATTCAGGCGTTCTTTGACCGCACGTTCAACACGCACCAAGCCAATACGGAAATGGTTTTCTGCCATTTCACCAACACTACGGACACGACGGTTCGCCAAGCTATCAATGTCATCAACGATGCCACGGCCATCGCGAATGTCGATCAGCATGCGCATGATATCGACGATGTCCTGATGCGACAGCACACCTTCGCCTTCCAGTTCTTCACGACCCAGACGACGGTTCAGCTTCATGCGACCGACCGCAGACAGGTCATAGCGGTCCGAGCTAAAGAACAGGTTCTGGAACAGCGCTTCGGCAGATTCCTTGGTCGGTGGTTCGCCCGGACGCATCATGCGATAGATCTCAACCAGCGCTTCCAGCTGCACAGTCGACGGATCGATCCGCAAGGTTTCGGACAGATAAGCACCACGGTCAAGATCGTTGATGAACAGCGTCTCGACTTCAGAAACCCTGGCTTCGCGTAATGCAACGAGCAGCTCTTCGCTAATGGCATCGTTCGCAGCAGCAACCAACTCACCGGTTTCTGTATTAACTACATCATGCGCAAGCACATGACCGACCAGATAATCATCTGGGACATCCAGTTCCGTCACACCCGCCGCTTCGATGTCACGAATATGACGCGCGGTGATCTTACGACCCGCCTCAACGATGACATTTTTGCCGACGGTCACGTCAAACTGCGCGGTCTCACCACGCAGACGCTCTGGAACCAAGGTCAGACGCGCATGGTCTGCCGCAATCTGGAAACGGTCGGTGTCATAAAACGCCGCCAGCATTTCCTGATTCGAGAAACCGAGCGCACGTAACAGAATCGTCGACGGNAACTTGCGGCGACGATCGATACGTACGTAGAGGTGATCCTTCGGATCGAATTCAAAATCGAGCCAAGAACCACGATAAGGAATCACACGAGCGGAGAACAACAGCTTGCCCGATGAGTGGGTCTTGCCTTTGTCATGCTCGAAGAACACACCTGGGGAGCGGTGTAGCTGCGACACAATGACGCGCTCTGTACCGTTCACAACGAAGGTGCCGTGGTCAGTCATGAGCGGAATCTCGCCCATGTAGACTTCTTGCTCCTTGATGTCTTTGACTGCACGCGCCTTTGTGGTGCGGTCATAGATCACCAAACGCACCTTAGAACGCAGCGGTGCTGCGTAGGTCATGCCACGCTGTTGACATTCTTTGACATCAAACAACGGCTCGCCGAGCTTGTACTCGACAAATTCCAGCGCCGCGCCACCATTGTTAGCACCGATCGGAAAGATCGAGCTTAATGCGGCTTGCAGGCCCTGTACGGTACGATCGGCCGCGGCCACACCGTACTGCAAAAACTTGCGGTAGGAATCGATCTGGATCGCGAGCAAATCTGGCACGTCCAATACGGCGGAACGTTTCCCGAAATCCTTACGAATGCGTTTCTTTTCAGTGAAGGTGTAGGCCATCGCTTCCCTCTCGAATCCTGCGTTTAGCGGACAACCTCGTCCGCAAATCGAATGCTGTAACAGCGCAAAAAGGCTGGTGGCGAAATGCCACCAGCCACTTTGCTATGCCCGGCGGGCAATCGAACCCAATTACTTGAGCTCGACCTTAGCGCCAGCTTCTTCCAGCTTCTTCTTGATGCCTTCGGCTTCGTCTTTGGCAGCGCCTTCCTTAACGGTAGACGGAGCGCCTTCGACCATGTCCTTGGCTTCTTTCAGACCCAGACCGGTAACTTCGCGAACAACCTTAATTACAGCAACCTTGTTGTCGCCGAATGCGGTCATCACTACGTCAAACTCGGTCTTCTCTTCAGCAGCTGCACCAGCGTCACCGCCAGCAGCGCCTGCTGCTGCAACCGCAACCGGAGCGGCCGCAGTTACACCGAACTTCTCTTCCATTGCAGAGATCAGGTCAACGATCTCCATAACGCTCATGTTGGAAATGGCTTCCAAGATATCTTCTTTAGACATGTCTAAATCTCCAAAAAATAGTTTGTCGTATTACGCGGCCTGCTTTTGGTCGCGAACGGCTGCCACTGTGCGGACGAGTTTTGTGTGCGGAGCCGCAACGGTACGAACGAACTTCTCGATCGGTGCCTTCATAACACCCATGAGAATAGCGATCGCTTGGTCACGAGTCGGCAGGTCTGCAACGGCTTTGAGCTGGGATCCGTCCAGCACCGTCTCGCCGAGCGAAATCGCCTTGACCACGAGCTTGTCGTTGGTCTTGACGAAATCGCGCAGCAGACGGGCAGCACTACCCGGGTCTTCCTGCGAAAAGGCCAACAGAAGCGGTCCTGTCAGCACATCGTTCATGCAGGCATAGTTGGTACCTTCCAACGCGCGACGCGCGAGGGTGTTCTTCACCACGCGAAGGTACACACCGCCGTTACGGGCCTTTGCACGCAAAGCCGCCATCTGACCGGAAGTCAGACCGCGGTACTCGGCTGCAACAATGGAGTGAGCAGCAGCGGCTACTTCCGTAACCTCTGCAACAACGGCCTTCTTCTGTTCCAGATTTAGAGCCATAGCTTCTCCTTGTGAAACGCATACAAGGTATGCATTGCCCTTTGAAGTTCACCCAAAGGTGAACTCCCCCACACGGCACAGCAGGACAAATCCTGAGCACCGTCTACGCAGGCCCGAGCCCTTCGGCTTAAGTGGCGGAGGACCTCCAACCACACCTGCGGTCTTTGACGTCCACGAGCAAACTCGTGGTGCAAAGTTCGGTTGCGACAGCTCAACTGTCGCCGATCAGATTCAAGCTTCGGCTTACAGCTTCAGGCTAGCCTGATCCAACATCATGCCCGGCCCCATGGTGGTGGAGACGGAAATCTTCTTCATGTACACGCCCTTAGCAGAGCTCGGCTTCTTCTTCACCAGATCCGCGAGCAAAGCTTCTAGGTTCTCTCTCAGCTTGGTCGGCTCGAAGCCAGCCTTGCCAATCGAGGCGTGAATAATTCCAGCCTTGTCGGTCCGGTAACGCACCTGACCACCCTTGGCATTCTTCACTGCAGTCGCAACGTCCGGAGTCACCGTACCCACTTTCGGGTTCGGCATCAGCCCACGCGGGCCGAGGATCTGACCCAATGGACCGACCACACCCATCGCATCCGGAGACGCGATGACGACATCAAAATTCATATTGCCGGCCTTCACCTGATCGGCAAGGTCCTGCATACCGACGATATCCGCACCCGCAGCCTTCGCTGCTTCGGCGTTCGCACCCTGCGTGAATACTGCAACACGTACCGTCTTACCGGTACCGTGTGGAAGCACAGTTGCGCCACGCACAACCTGATCCGATTTACGCGGATCCACACCGAGGTTCACGCTCACGTCAATCGCTTCAGCAAACTTCGCAGTTGCCAATTCATTCAACAGAGCAAAGGCTTCTTCCGCCGGGTAGGCACGACTACGGTCGACCTTCTCGGCAAACGTCTTCTTGCGTTTGGTCATCTTCGCCATGGCTTACAACTCCACATCCAGGCCCATGCTGCGGGCCGTACCAGCAATCGTCCGCACCGCTGCATCCATATCGGCTGCAGTCAGATCCGGTTCCTTGGTCTTCGCGATCTCTTCGATCTGCGCGCGATTCAGCTTGCCCACCTTCTTGGTGTTCGGCGTACCGCTGCCGCTCTTCAGACCCGCTGCCTTGAGCAGCAGTACCGATGCTGGCGGAGTCTTAGTGATATAGGTGAAGCTGCGATCGCTATACACAGTGATCACAACCGGGATCGGCAGACCCTTCTCAATATTCTGTGTCGCCGCGTTAAACGCCTTACAGAACTCCATGATGTTGACGCCGTGCTGACCCAACGCCGGACCGACCGGAGGGCTTGGGTTGGCTTCACCCGCCTTAACCTGCAATTTAATGTAGGCCGTAATTTTCTTTGCCATAACTACTCCTGTGGGTACAAACGCCTCTTCGGCTCCCCGCTACCAGAATTTCTCCTGGCGTGAATAAAAACCGATCAGCCCTTTTCGACCTGACCAAACTCCAGCTCGACCGGAGTCGAACGTCCAAAAATCGAGACCGATACACGCAGACGGCTCTTGTCGTAATTGACTTCTTCAACCACACCGTTGAAGTCGGCAAATGGGCCATCGGTGACACGCACCACTTCACCCACTTCGAACAAGACCTTCGGCCGCGGCTTCTCACCACCCTCACGCACACGATCAAGAATACGATCCGCTTCTTTCTCGGTAATCGGCGCAGGGCGATCCGAAGTCCCACCAATAAAACCCATGACACGCGGCGTATCTTTCACCAAGTGCCATGAGCCTTCGTCCATTTCCATCTGCACGAGCACATAGCCCGGGAAGAACTTACGGTCGCTCTTACGCTGTTTGCCATCAGGACGCATTTCAACCACTTCTTCGGTTGGCACTAACACCTCACCAAAGTGGTCTTCCATCCCGGCATTGGTAATGCGCTCCTTCAGGGAACGCGCAACTTGATGCTCGAACCCAGAATAGGCATGAACCACATACCAACGCTTTGCCATCGACCTCAGCCTCCCGTTACCAGGCGCACAGCCCAGATCAGAATCAAATCCATCAACCACAGCAGAATGCCAACCAGCAACACAACGATCAGCACGATCAAGGTGGTCTGCCCGGTTTCCTTGCGGGTCGGCCAAACCACGCGGCGCGCTTCATTGCGTGAATCACCAATGAAGGCCCATGCCGCACGACCAGGTGCAGAGGTCATCGCGATTGCAATCGCCACACCCACTGCGACCAGCAAACCAATCACACGTAACAACGTGGACTGATCCTCAAACCAATAGAAACCGACGATCGCTGCGCCGAGAACCAGCACTGCCAGCAACAACCGGATTCTGTCTGCCATGTCTATCCTTGCCTTAGCCCAAGCAACGCTCGGGCTCCTGTCTTGGGTTTCCCGCCAACACGGAAAACCTGAGTTGGCAGGCCAGGAGGGAATCGAACCCCCAACCTACGGTTTTGGAGACCGTCGCTCTGCCAATTGAGCTACTGGCCTAAATTCTTTTCGTTAATACAGCGCCGAAACGACTGCAAAAACACATCCAAAAATCTACGCTCCGTGAAACGGCACAAGGCACCGCCCTCGCGAGCGGTGCCTTCATGCTGGAATTTCCCGGAATTACGCGATGACCTTGCTCACGACGCCAGAGCCGACGGTGCGGCCGCCTTCACGAATCGCAAAGCGCAAACCTTCATCCATCGCAATCGGCGCAATCAGCTTGGCCTTAATCTTCAGGTTGTCACCCGGCATCGCCATCTCCGTACCTTCCGGCAGGTCAATCGCACCCGTTACGTCCGTAGTACGGAAGTAAAACTGCGGGCGATAGCCATTGAAGAACGGGGTATGACGACCACCTTCTTCCTTGCTCAGTACGTAGATCTCAGCTTCAAACTCGGTGTGCGGCTTGATGCTGCCCGGCTTAGCCAGTACCTGACCACGCTCCACTTCGTCACGCTTGGTACCACGCAGGAGTACACCCACGTTATCACCCGCCTGACCCTGGTCGAGCAGCTTGCGGAACATTTCCACACCGGTGACGGTGGTCTTGGTGGTGTCCTTCAAACCGACGATTTCGATTTCTTCACCCACCTTAACGATGCCCTTCTCAATACGACCGGTCACAACGGTGCCGCGGCCGGAGATGGAGAACACGTCTTCGATCGGCATCAGGAAGGCTTGGTCAATGGCGCGTTCCGGTTCCGGAATGTAGCTGTCCATCGCGCAACCAGCGCTTCAATCGCCTGCGTGCCGATTTCGCTGGTGTCGCCCTCAAGCGCCTTCAACGCAGAACCCTTCACGATCGGGGTGTCATCACCCGGGAAGTCGTAGTTGCTGAGCAATTCACGCACTTCCATTTCAACCAGTTCGAGCAGCTCAGCATCGTCCACCATGTCCGCCTTGTTCAGGAACACAACGATGTACGGTACGCCTACCTGACGGGACAGGAGGATGTGCTCACGCGTCTGCGGCATCGGGCCGTCCGCAGCAGATACCACGAGAATCGCCCCGTCCATCTGCGCCGCACCCGTAATCATGTTCTTAACGTAGTCCGCGTGACCCGGGCAGTCCACGTGCGCGTAGTGACGATTGTCCGACTCGTACTCAACGTGCGAGGTGGAAATGGTAATCCCACGTGCACGCTCTTCCGGAGCGTTATCAATCTGGTCGAAGGCCTTGGCTTCACCGCCAAACTTCAGCGCCATGGTCTTGGTAATCGCAGCGGTCAACGTAGTCTTACCATGGTCAACGTGACCAATCGTTCCCACATTCACGTGCGGCTTCTTACGCTCAAACTTTTCCTTCGACATCTCGAAACTCCCGTTTCTG
>JGI11705J14877_10000991_pt1 | contig 16787 bp, 12 predicted proteins | sample Etolaghawater15m_FD_14877 | JGI IMG/M metagenome (IMG submission 14877)
GGTCACCGCTATACGCTGTTCAACGCCCCTGACACCTGGAGCCGACCGGAAGGGCATCTGCCCATGGGGTACTTTATTTCCAGGTTCGCCGCCAGCAAGTCCATCGAGAAAGGCCAGGCCTATACCACACCCCAGGTTCTGGATCTTTTTTTCAACTCACCCAGCGAAGTTCAGGAATACCTTGATGAGGCAGGATATGATGGCGACGTTGGGGGCGTTATCGATGACGCCCTCATTATCATCATTTTCAACGCCATCGGACTCTGGTCGGGAAACGGGCCGCTCAAGCATTTTAACATGAATCTTCTGGACGATTTTAAAAGCGATCCCATGGTGGAAAATATTGCCTTCATGTATGATGCCATCTTCAGTGCCTGGCCCGATCGACAAAACATCGTCGATCATTACACGGCTGTTTTAAATGAATTGGGGCACCTCAACAGCGCCGCCAACCTGCTTTTTGAAATGCCCGACCGAATCAAAGACCTTTATCCTTTCAAGCCGCGGATTATTCTTTTCGGCCACACCCACGTGCCGGCTTTCCAATATCACTCCGGTGATGTGGAAACCATCTACGTCAACACCGGCACATGGATAGACCAGAAACCCGACATGACCTATGCTGAAATCGAAATAACCGACGGCAACAGCGGAAAACGGGACTACACCGTGTCGCTGTGGTTTTACGGTGATCAGAACCCCAGGCACTCGCACACCATTTCCGTTCAACGGGAGAAGGAAGAATACATGCCCCGGCACCGATAGGATTCCCGGATTCTGGAAAGATTTTTGAAAGACCAGCGAAAAATGTGAGCATCTCAAAAAAGGACATCCCTATGAAATCCATTCTTTACAAGCCAGCTTGGGAACTGGCGGAAATGATCCGTAACAAAACCCTTTCACCGGTTGAGTTGATGAAAGAAACGCTGGCACGAATTGAAACCGTAAATCCGAGGCTCAACGCCTTTGTTCAGCTACGGGCCGAAGAGGCCATTGAAGACGCCGGAGAATTGGAAACGCGCATTGCCAAAGGGGAAGCCGTGGGCCCTCTGGCCGGCATTCCCCTGGGTGTCAAGGACCTGGAAGATGTTAAAGGCATGGTCACCAGCTTCGGGTCCATTCCCTACAAAGGCAATGTGGCGAAGCAGGACTCAGCCCAGGTGGCGCGTCTGCGGCGTGCAGGGGCCATTGTGGTGGGGAAAACCAACACTCCGGAATTCGGGTTTACCGGGTTCACCAAGAACCGGCTGTACGGCGTTACTCGAAATCCATGGAATTTGGAGCGGACCCCTGGCGGCTCCAGTGGCGGCTCCGCTGCAGCCGTTGCAGCGGGCTTGGTTCCTTTGGCCACCGGGTCGGATGCGGGGGGGTCCATCCGTATCCCCGCCAGCTATTGCGGTTGCTTCGGCATAAAACCGACCTTTGGACGGATTCCTTTCGGGCCGTCCACACGCCTCCACACAACACGCACCTGGACCCTGGGGCCTCTCACCAGAAGCGTCGCGGATGCGGCGCTTTACATGGACTGCACCGCCGGGGACCATCCGGCGGATCCTGAGTCTCTGCCGCGCTCCTCCTTCTCTTATCTGGAGGCGCTCAAGATTCATACTGAAAAGCTGAAAATCGGTTTCAGCCCGGATTTAGGCCATGCGCGGGTTCAGAAGGATGTACTGGCCCTTGCGGAAAAAGCAACAGCCGCTTTTGAGGACATGGGCCACCAGGTTGAGATATGGAAAGGATCGTTTCCTGACGTGGGACAGGCATGGTCTGATTTGATGAACCGGGAGTTATGCGGGCAGCTCTACGATGATCTCGAAAAAATCCGCCCGGAGTTGGGACATACCCTCGTAAAATCCCTGGACAGCGCCAAAGACCTTTCCTTTGATGACCGTATCAACATTCAGAAAAGCCGCACTGAATTGAACCGGGTTCTCTGGGATTTCTTCAACCGTTTTGACCTTCTGTTGACACCCACCATGCCCACAGAGGCTTTTGCGGCCAAAGGCCCGCCACCTTCGGAAATCGACGGGGAACCCATACCCCTTCTCGGCGCCGTGGCATTTACCTATCCCTTTAACCTGTCCGGCCACCCGGCCGCGACCGTCAGGGCGGGTCTAACCGAATCAGGTATGCCGGCGGGTCTTCAGATTGTCGGCCCGAGGCACAGCGATGCTCTGGTGCTGCAGGCCGCCTATCAGTATGAGCGGGTAAATCCATGGAGTGATCACTGGCCTGTTCTTTGATTATTTGAGGACGTCTCCCTTTTTGGGCTCACGGCCGATGGAGATAATCTCCGCCATAATGGCCACAGCGATCTCTTCAGGGGTTTCCGCACCGATATTAAGCCCGATGGGGGCGTGGACCCGGTCCAGAAGCTCCTGTTCAATGCCTTTTTCCAGCAGTTCTGAATAAATCTTCGCCTTCTTGGTACGGCTTCCGATCATTCCCAGGTACCTTGCCGGTGAGCGAATCAAAGTTTCAAGTGCCACGCCGTCCTGTTCGTGGCCCCGCGTAACGATCACCACATGACACCATGGGGTAACGGTAAATTTTTCAAGTTCCTCTTTCAGATCTCCCACAATGATGTCACGGGCATCAGGGAACCGCTCTTCGTTGGCATATTCCGCGCGATCATCAAACACCGCAACATCCATCCCTAAAAAGGCACCCAATTTGGAGAGTTGCTGACCCAAATGGCCGGCACCCACAATAATGAGCTGCTTTTTGCCCGCAATAACGTCAATGAAAATATCATTTTCACCACCACAGACACCCAGATGCCCCAGTTCCACCTCTTTCAGTTTATACTGCACCATTTTGGGCACGCCGTTCATTATGGCCTCTTTGGCTTCTTCAATCACCTGGTTTTCCATGGCACCGCCTCCCACGCTTCCCACAATACGGCCATCGGGGAAAACCAGCATCTTGGCGCCGACCGCCCGGGGCGTTGATCCATGGGATCTAACAATGGTTGCCAGGGCAACACTCTCACCGGTTTTAAGGGTCTTTAACGCCGCTTCAAAAACATCGATCATAATATTTGTCTCCGATAAGCGCTTTTAGCTGTTAGCCGTCAGCAGTCAGCTTCTGTTTTGCCAGAATTCTTCTTTTCTAATGGCTAATCGCTAACCGCTAATTGCTGTTCATCGCCATCAATACCGCCTCCAGAACACCCCCGCCAATGGCCAGTGCCTTGTCGGAAATGGTCCAGCAGCTTTGCTCCATATCCCTTGGATCCACATCACCGCTTTTCAGCCCTTTCACAACGGGTACACCATCATGGAGCAATCCACGCAACATTCCGGAAATGGGCGCCGGGATGGGGGTATCCCCCGCATAGGCAACGATATCACCTTTTTCAACATGGGTCCCGATGGAGAGCACGCCTCTCAAAACACCCGGAGCGGGAGCCCGGATGACGCGCAACGACCCGAAGCCTTTCACTTCACCGGGAATACCCGTGTTGGGAATCGCCGATCCTTGCCAGATCACCCGGCCAAGGGTATGCCCCCGCTTGGTTTCCACAACGGCATGAACATCTTTTCCCGCCGTAAACCCGGGGCCCAGACCCACTACAAATTTCGCATCGTCCAAATGGGTCCCGATGTTCTTTTTGGCCATGATAGCATCGATTACAGCGAATGGCGCAATTTCCTTAACAATTTTCGCTTCCGGGTCCACAACGACGGGAATCACCCCATCGTTCAGCGCTTTAAGGATATCTTCACGGTTTCGCACTCTTCGGGCGGTCATATCCTCCACGGTTACTTCCCCTTCATAAACAGCGTCCGAAAGGGAAACGCTTCTCCGAACCGTCAGGGGTTGTTCGATTTCGGTCATGGTAACAGGAAAGCCACTTCGCCACAACCGGGCGGCCACGCCGGTGGCAAGATCCCCTGCCCCCTTGATGACGATCCTCTTCTCTTTAAACATATCCGACACTCCTGATTTTTCTGTTGAACAGCTGGATCTCCTGATTTATTTCTGACTCCTGAAAACTGCCCCCTGCACCCTTCATATCATTTCCCAAATGAACACCTGGGAAAATGACACGTTTCACATTCCAAACACATGCCTCCGTGGGCCATGGCCGCAAGGTCTTCCCGGGTAATTCGCTCACCGGCCAGAACCCGTGGCAATATAAGATCCAGCACCGTGGCACGGAAAAAAAGAACACAGGCCGGCAAGCCCAGGACGGGCACATTCCCAAAACGACCATACAGAAACATGGCGCCCGGCAGGACCGGTGTTCCGTAAACCACATCCACGGCTCCCGCATCAGCGATGGCCACGCGGGTAATGTCGTCGGGGTCCACACTCATACCCCCGGCCACCACAATCATCTCAGCACCTTTTTGGAGGTAACTTTTGATTTCTGACGCAATACGCTCCCTGTCATCGGGGGCAAAAGCGATCCCCATAATCGGGCAGTCAAACTCCTGCAGTTTGTTTCGAATGATGGGTGCAAATTTGTCGTCAATGAGTCCTGAAAACACCTCGTTGCCAGTAATCACAATTCCGGTGTTGGGAGTAAGAAATTGTCTTACAGCAAAAAAATTGTCCGTTGAGTGAGCAATTTCTTCAGCTGCAGACAGGTTTTCCTCGTCAATGATCAGGGGAATGGCCCTCACACCGCCAATCACATCCCCCTTCTCAACCACGGAATTGGTGTGCCTGGAAGAACAACTGATATCCGGCACCAGGTTGATACGGATTAGTGCCGTTACGTTCACTTTTAACAGACCCCGGTGACTTGCTTTTAACTGAATTTTTCCCTCGGAAGGGCGGGGATCGAAAGACACGCCGGCTCCGGCCAGTAATTTTGCCAGTCGAAGGGCCGCATCGTCCTCGTGAACTTCTCCCGGATCCAGGTGCAAAACGTACAGGTGCTCCTTGCCAACCCTTTTCAAATGGGGAATATCTTCTTTCTTGATGATATACCCCTTTTTAAAAGCCGGTCCCTTGAATTGGCCAGGCCTGATTTCGGTAATATCATGGGCCAGGATGGTTCCAACGGACTGCTCCACGGGAATGATGGCCGCCGAAGATTTGAACTTGTTTGCCATCTAAAATGCTCCTTTTACAAAGAGAGCGGCCTCCTTTTTCAGCCACTCCAGCCACCCTTTCAGGGTGGAGATTTTAAAACCATAAACCAATCGGTTGTAATTGTCCCCTTCCGCCTTCTTTTTCTCCTCCAGACGTTTTTGTAGCCGCTCCAAAATGGCAACCTGCGAATTCAACAGCGCCTCTCCTTCATCAAGACCCAGATGGTGAAAAAAGTAGAGCTTTGCCAGAAATTCAATGCGCAAATCCCTCGCATGGTCCGTCGGGCTTTTCAACCACTTCAAAAAACGCTCCCTGCCCGCCGGCGTTAAGGCAAAAACCCTCTTTGAAGGCCTCGTATCCTGGGTCTCAAGGGTTGAATTCACCAACCCCTCATGATCCAGGCGTTTTAAAAGCGCATACAACTGACTTGTGCTCACGCGCCAGGCCGGGCCCAGACCGCTCTCGAGAAATTGAAGAATCTCATATCCATGTCGCGGCTCCGACATCAAAGCCCCCAACAGGGCATACTCCGTAGCAGGCTTATCTTTCATCGGTTCCCCCTATTACATCGCATCAGGGCCTCGTAAAAAGGAATGAGCTGATCCTCATTTCTAATTCCAAATGAAATATTCCACTTTAGAATATTCTGTAACGACTCAATTCGTCAAGCAAAAATGGTACGCTTGCGAACACCATTGACATTTATTTCCGTTGATGCAGAATGTGCAACAGTTTTACAAACAGAATATACGACGCGACCCCGGCAGGGGCGCAAAAAAGACAAAACAGCGGGAACCAAAATATGCGCATTAACTGCACTGGAAAAATTGCCGATAATTTTTATGTTCTGGGGCATTCGGCGGTCCCCACCTATCTTCTGGATGGCCCTTCACCTCTGCTGTTCGATGCGGGCTTTACCGGTCTGCTGCGTCTTTATGAGAAAGAAATCAAGAATGTTCTGGGCAACCGGTCTCCCGCGTTTCTCTTTTTAACCCATTCTCACTGGGATCATGTGGGGTCGGCGGCTTACCTGAAAGAAATATGGCCGGAGATGAAAATTGCAGGGTCGCTCGAATCTTCCAAAATCCTGGCCCGCAGCGGCGCCATTGCACAAATCAAAGCCCTCAATCAAAACGCTCTCGAAGCACTCTGCGGTTGGGGCGTTTCGGATATTTATGAAGGACAATTCAAACCGTTTGTCCTTGATGTTATTTTAAGAGATGGTCAGAAGTTGAAAATTGAAAAGGGGTTGACCGTTGAGGTCACTGCCGTTCCGGGTCACACATGGGATTCCACGGCCTATTATCTTCCGCAAAAAAAGATTCTGGTAGCCGGGGAAGCCGCCGGCTGCGACGGGATCTGCGAATTTTTGGTTGACCCTAAAGCCTACGGGGCATCCATGGAACTTCTGGCCGCAATGGACGTTGAAACATTGTGTACGGCTCACAATTACGTTTTCACGGGACCGGATGTCAGTAAGAATATGAAACGATCATTGGGTCACATAAAGGAATATGTGTGCCAGGTGAAACGCTACCTGAAAGAGGAAAAAGGGAATGTTGATCGAGCTGTAGCACGGGTCAAAACTGCCGAGTGGGACGAAAAACCACAGCCCAAGCAACCCTTGGAACCCTATTTGATCAATACGAGAATTCGGGTGAAAAATATTCTGGACCGTATGAAAAATTGATGTTCACTTTTTCCTGGCCGGTTTTATGACACAGAAGGACCAGCGGTTGCCGATGCCCCCCACCGTATTGACCCAGCCCGTGAAACGGTCCCCTCGAACCCCTTCAGCCAGTTTGGGCGTGTAAAGGGGCAGCCACGGCAGGTCCCGCATAAGGATTTCCTGCATTTCCCAGATAAGCTTTCTCCGCTCTTCAAGGTTCATGGCATCCGCACTGGCATTTGCGATGTCATCGAAGCGGGGATTGTTGTAACCACTGGTGTTCCAGCCTTTGGGCTTGCTGTTTTTTGAGATGAAGAAATTCCTCAAATAGTCCGGGTCCAGGGATAGACTTCCATACCCCAGGACAAACAAATCAAAATCGTGGCGGGTTTTGACCTGTTGAATGAGTGAACCGAGCGGCATGGGCTTGCTGGTAGCGGGAATACCCAGCATTTTAAGCCATTCCTGAATCATGATCCCTACCATGGCCCTCTGAGGATCGTAGTCCGCGGGAGGTGTCAGAATGGTCATCATCTCCATTTCACTGCCGTCCGGAAGGTGCATATCCTCAGCCTCAACCACCTCTCCCTTTTCGTTGACCGGTGGCTCTTCCCAGGTATACCCCCCTTCTTTCAACACCTCATAGGCCTTTCGGATTCTTTCATCACGGTTCAGCCCATCACCGTAACGGGGCACATTGGGTCATACCAGAATGAGTTGCTGGAGGGCACAATGGAGTCCGCCTGCAGGGCATACCCCTGAAGAATCCTTTTCACAATAAACTGTTTGTCTGTAATAAGGGCAACGGCCTTCCTGAAGTGAAGATCGTTATACGGTTTTTTCCTGACATTAAACCCCACATAGTATAGAGCGCTTTTCTCACTGGTGTAGATCTTAACGTTTTTGTGCTCTTCAAGATCTGCCAGGTACCCCTCCTGCAACCCCCACCAGAACATGTCAATGCTCCCTTTTTGAAGCGCCAGAACCGCCGCATCGCTGGTACCGAAGAACTTGAATATGATGCCGTCGATATGGGGACCCAGATCGTATCCCCCGATCTTCTGCCCTTGGCCGAAAAAATGTTCGTTCTTCTCCAGAAAAACATAGGCCCCTCTCCGCCACTCCTTGAGCACAAAAGGGCCGCTGCTGATGGGGTTTTTAATCTTCTGTTTCAGCACTTCCAGAAGGGGCTTTTCGAGGTCCTTCACCCGTTCCAAAATCCTTTCCCAATGTTTTTTTTGAACGATCGGCGTGGTAAGGGTTCGGGAAAGGAAAATGGCCTTGGGCTCCCTGAGCGTAAAACGAATCGTCCATTTATCCGGTGTCTCAATTTTTTTTATGAATTCCCAGCTTGAGAGATATCGCGGCACCTTGAGCGTTTTGATGAGATGGCCCGTAAACGCCACATCTTCGGAGGTCAGTTCGGAGCCATCAGACCATTTTGCATCTCTGATTTTAACGGTGTAAGTCAGCGCTTCCGGATCATAAACCGGATTTTCCGCAGCCAGCCAGGGCGTCAAATCCAGATTTTTGGGATCTCGGACGTAGAGGGGCTGGTAAATCTGACTCAGGACCTTGCTGGACCAGGCATCGGTGGCCAGCCAGATGTTCAGTGTTTTGGGTTCCTCCAGCAAACCGATTTTGATGTAGTTTTTGGCGTGGGCAGTGGGCACAAAATGAATCAGAATTATCAGAATACAGAAGAACGCTGTTAAACAAACGGCAAAGGGCCTTGCGAATTTAAAAATCCTTTTACATATTCTCGGGTACTTACACATTGTTTCCTCCATAATATTTCATCGGTTCGCCTCATAATCGGTCAGGTCAACGGTTGGGAATTTGAAGAGAATGGGGGTGCAGGTCCCTTTGACAATAACCGCCAGTTCGCATGGCAGTGTGTTACCCGCCGCGATGTTGTACTTTTTCAAAAATCCGCTTCTGGGACGGGTTCCATTTGTCAAGAGCAAACTGTGGGTTTTTCCCTTAACCCGCACGTAGGTTTCTTCAGGGGCTGTATCCGCATAATACACGAACCGGACGTCATAGCCGCTACCGGCCCTTGTCGCAGCCTCCTTTGAGGCATACACTTTTTCAACGGATATCACCTCAGCTGTTCCCGGATATGATTTGTAGCTGCAGGGACCACCCACAATCTGCGCTGGTTTCGTTTCCGCACAGGATAGGCCCATCATCGAAACATAAAAAAGCACGCAAGAGCATTTGATTAAAAACAAGACGCGTTTCATCATCATTTGAATCACCCCTTCACTGAGTTTGATTTTTCTGGCCGAACGCTGTGAATTCAATTTCCAGGAGGGACACATCGTCATCAAAAATTTCCTTTCCCTGCCGCAATTTCATGGCATTAATGATATCTTTCACGTGAGCTCTATTTTCTTTGAAAAGATTTTCCACCATTTGAACAAAATCATCTACCATGCAGACTTTGTTGCCGCAACCATCCACCTCATAAATCCCGTCGCTGTAGATAAAGAGCCGCGTGAAAGGCTTTATGGAAAATTTCCCAATGGGATATTCTTTGTCCGGAATGGCACCAATGATAAACCCTTCACCCGAAAGTTTTACCACCCGGGCATTGTCAGGAGATTCACCCGTGATGACAATGGCCGGCGGATGGCCCCCGCCGGCATAGACAATCTCACCTTTTTGTTTGTTGTATACCCCGTACCAGATGGTAAAAAACATATCATTATGGTTTTCCATTTTGAAAATGTGGTTCAATTCCGCCAAAACCTGGCCTGGATCTCTGAAATCCACCTGGTTCAGGGATTCGGAGCGCAATGCATTAATGACGGATATGGACAAAAGCGCCGCCCCGACACCGTGCCCGCAGACATCCAACAGATACATGGCNAAATGATCCATGTCTATCCAGTGATAACCAAANGAATCTCCGCCCAGGGAGGTAGACGGTATAAACTCCCAATCCGTTCGGATATTTCCTTCAAGCCGAGGCGGCATAAGAGCGCGAACATAGTCCGCCGCCTGAATCAGTTCTTTGTTCAGGGCCGCCTGACTGGCCATCAGTGCTTCATAGGCTTCGTTCCGCTCAAGGAAAGTAATATAGGCTTTTGAATGGTACCGAATCCGGGCAATGAGTTCGACTTTGTCAGGGAGCTTCACCAGGTAGTCGTTAGCACCTCGGGCGAAGGCTTCCGCTTTGGTGGCGGGTTCTTCTTTGGCTGAAAGCACAATCAAAGGGACCCTGCGGGTTTCTTCGGAAGCCCTGAAGAAACGGACCAGCGTCAAACCGTCAATCTCGGGCATCATTAAATCCAGCAGGATAAGGGTGGGATGAATTTTTCTTGCCAACTCAAGCGCTTTTGTAGGATCCTGGCAATACTCCAGTTCTATATCCGTTTCTCCCGACACCATACGCCGAACCGCTTCGGCTACAATGGCCTGATCATCTACGAGTAGGACGGTGATGGTGTGTTTGGAAAAAAAATTACGGCTTCCTTCAATGTTCTTAACATATCGGTTTGGCATTTAGGGTTATCTCCCGATTTTCTCAGGGCGCTGAAGATTCGGTAACGATCTGCGCAAGGAAATTGGCCGCCGAGGGAGGCACTGAAGTCATGCTGACATGAAATACCGCCGGCTCCTTTGAAACGCTCTTAATCACTTTGGCATATAGATCAGAGGTGATCTCATTACCATCATTATCAAAAAGTGAAATTTTTAAATTGACCAGTTTGTCTACGGCAACATCAGCTGATATCTGAGCAGTTTTTTCAAAAAGTTTATCCACAGTGCCCCCATAACGGCTATCACCCGCGTGCTTTCCTTCAAGCACCGTAAATTGAATGGGGATCGGTCGGGATAGATCCATCAGCGCCACATCCACCTTCTCCGGCAAAAACAAGTCAAATTCGCCCCTTATGCCCCCCACCTCGTAGATGACGATGGGCTTTTTGACCCCTTTGGGCATAACCTCAATTTGGTCATCAATCCTAATTAGATGCTGGCCGCATTCTTCCATGGTGCTTTCGGAAATAAAAATCTGCCCCCCAACGGTATAACTTTCGATACGCGCCGTCAGATTCACATTACGCCCCACCACACCGTATTTCATCCGTTTTTTGGAGCCGATGTTGCCGACCACCAACTGACCTGAGTTGATACCAATACCCTGATGCACTTCAGGATAACCTTTTTCCCTGCATCTTCTATTCACTTCGGTCATGGCAATCTGCATCTCCACTGCACATGCCACCGCCCTTTTGGCATCATTGTCGCGCAGTATTGGAGCGCCGAAAATAACGAAAATGGCATCGCCTATAAACTCATCGATGGTTCCCTGATATTTCAAAACGATCTCTGTCATGGTTTCAAGATAAATGTTGATAATCCCCACAACATCTTCCGCGGGAAGACGTTCACCAATGGCGGTGAATCCTCTGAGATCGGTCATCATGATCGTAACGAAGCGCTTTTCTCCGCCCAGTGCAGCGCCTTCAGGACTTTCCAAAATGGCATTGACGATGTCATCGGATAGATACTGACCGAATGTTTTTCGAATGAGCCGGTTGGCCTTTTCCAGCTGTGCCTGAGCCTCATTTCTTTCCAGCAGATTGATGTAACCCCTTGAGTGATACCGAATTCTTGCCAGGATTTCCAATCGATCCGGAAGTTTGACCATGTAGTCGTTGGCGCCAAGGGCAAAGGCCTCGGCTTTCGTCAGGGCCTCTTCCTTACTGGAAAGGACAATCAACGGCACTTGCCGTGTTGCTGGATTGGCACGATAGTAGCGAACCAGCGTCAAGCCGTCGATTTCGGGCATCACCAGGTCCTGAAGTATGACCGTGGGATGGATATGGTTTGCACTCTTGATGGCCTTTGTGGGATCCTGGCAGAAATGAAAATCAATGTCATGTTCCGGTGCCAGCATACGACGCAGGGCTTCGCCGATCATGTGCTGGTCATCCACCAGCAAAACGGTAATACGGTGTTGGGTCAGTAAAGCGTTATCTGACATAAAGATACTCCATTTAAATCCTTCGCAAAATCGCCTGGGCGATCCTGTCAATGGGTAGGATTTCAGATGCTGCACCCAGATCACGGGCCGCCTTTGGCATGCCGTAAACCACGCTGGTCGCTTCATCCTGAGCAATCGTATGCCAACCCACACGATGCAGCATTTTCATGCCTTCGGCGCCGTCTCTTCCCATTCCCGTCAACAGTACCGCAATTCCCATTGAAGGCCAATTGGCTGCAACACTTTTGAACAATACGTCCACTGAAGGACGGAATGGGGTGGAAATGGGATCTTTGCTGTAAGCCAGGGTAAGGTTTGATGTCAGGATCAGGTGGTCATTTTTTCCGGCCAGAAGGGCGGTTCCCCGCGCAGGATAAGCGCCCTCTTCCGCCAGACGGATGGAAAGGGGACTCTGTTCATCGAGCCAGCTTGCCATACCGGCTGAAAACTCACCGTCCACATGCTGGGCGATGACAATACCTGCGCTCAGATTTTCCGGCATACAGCTCAGTATATCCGCCAGTGCTTTTGGCCCTCCGGTTGAAGCACCCATCACAATAAGCTTTGAAACTTTTGAAATCGGAGGGCCTTTGGTTGTTCTTTTTGAGGGGGTTACCTGTGAGTTTACTTTCAGTTTTTCAATAATGGAAATCTTCTTGAGCAGCGCATCCCGGCTTTTCCGAGCACTTTCACCGGACCCCATCATGGGCGTGTTGATGGCATCAAGGGCTCCATAGCCCATGGCTTCAAAGACTTTACCCGCATGGTCTTCCATGGTTGCCGTCACCACTAAAATGGGGCATGGTGAGGCATACATAATTCTGCGGGTCGCTTCCACACCATCCATATCGGGCATGAAAAGGTCCATGAGAATCAGGTCAGGAATATCTTCCCCACATTTTCGAATGGCTTCCTCCCCCGTCTTGGCAACCCATGCCACTTTATGGATGGCACTTTCCAGAACAATCCTTCTGAGGATTTCGACGGCCAGAGATAAATCATTGACAATGGCAATCCGCATATTCAGCGTTTACAGTTATCATTGTGCAGGGTTTAGAAAAAGCTGATTTGAATTAAACCCTGCCCCCTGACAACTGCCCCCTTTGTTTTAAGCTTCTCCAATGAGGTTGACGGCAGCACGTATGAATGAATCGTCTTGAAAGCTGCTCTTGGTCAGGTAGTAGTTGGCGCCTGCCTGCAATCCCGCCAGGCGGTCCTCTTCTTTGTCTTTATAGGAAACAATAATCACGGGGATGCTTTTGAGCTCTGAATGGCGTTTAATCTGGTTCACAAACTCGATGCCGTTCATTCGGGGCATGTCCACATCGCTGATGACCATATCATAGCTGCCCGTTCGAATCGCATTCCAGCCATCCACACCGTCAACGGCCGTATCCACCAGGTAACCCTTGCTTTCGAGCAGTTTCCGCTCCATCTCACGAACCGTAAATGAATCATCCACCACCAGTATGCGTTTCTTCTTCTGGTCTTCAATGGCCTCCAAAGTCTGACTCAATTTCCGAAGCCTTCGGCCGGCCAGAAGATTATCAATGGAGCGCACCAGGTCCTCCACATCAAAAATCAAAACGGGGGATCCATCCAGCATCACCGCCACCGAGCTGATATCGGGCACCCTGCCCAGCCTGGGATCGAGCGGCCGAACCACCAGATCCGTTTCCCCTAAGAACTTGTCCACCGCCAGCCCGTAGGCATTTAACCTGTCGCTCAATACCACAACAAACAGTTTCTCGCGGTTTTCAAGGGGCGTTTCAAGTTCCAGAACATTGTGAATATCCACCAGGGCGATGTTGTTGTTGTCAAACCTGAAATATTGGCGGTCTTCAACAATGTCGATGTCCCTTGGCAAGAGCTCCAGGCACCGGTCAATTCGGGCCAGGGGGAAGGCGTAGGGTTCTCCGGCGATCTCAACCAGAAACGTGCGAACCACTGACAGGGTCAGGGGGAGTTCAATATGGAAGGTCAATCCTTTTCCGGGGTTTGAAACCGCTCGCACCACGCCGCCTACTTCATGAACCATGTTATGAACCACGTCCAGACCCACGCCACGACCCGATATTTCCGTAACGTTTTTGGCTGTGGAAAATCCCGGCAAAAACAAAAATTCCATCAGTTCCGCCTCGGTCATCTGGATGGCCATTTCCTGGGTGGTCAGCTTCTTTTGAACAATTTTCTGCCTCAGTTTTTCCAGATCGATACCCCGGCCGTCATCTTTGACCATAATCATAAGCATCCCCGAACGATGGGAGGCCTCCAGCTGCAAAAGGCCAACTTCGGTTTTTCCGGCGGCAATTCTCTCCTCTGGCGACTCAATTCCGTGGTCTACCGCATTTCGAATCAGGTGGTTTAAGGGCGCATCCAGTTTCTCAAGAATATCACGATCCACCTCGGTAGATTTCCCATTGATGTTCAGGCGAACTTTTTTTCCCAGATCCCGGGCAAGGTCCCTTACCAGCCTTGGAAAGCCCTGAACACCGTCAGAGAAAGGCCGCATGCGAACCGAGATCACTTCATGGTAGATGCGGTCGGATAAGGCGGCGGTAGAACCGGTAAAAATGTCGAACTGATTCAATCGGTCTGCCAGCTGAAGGGTGCAGGCTTTGGTCTTCTCCCGGGCCTGCAAAACCAGCTCCTGTAACTGGGCCTGTTTCTTCTTGTTCATAACCGCATCCTGAAGCCCCTCTAAAAGGTTCAATAGCTCCAGGTGATTTCGTTTAAGTTCCAAAAGGGATTCTGAGAAAGTGGGCAGCCATCCGGCCCCCACCACAACTTCGCCGGCCTGCCCCATGAGCCGTTCAATTTTGGCAGCGGTAACCCTGACCGTCCGATCCATCTCCGACGGTTTCTGAACTACCGGTGTTTTTTCGGAAGTCTCCGCCGGGACCGGCCTTTGATCCTCGCTTTTTACGGGGTGAAGATCGCTTTCAGATGCAATCTCTTGCTCATGCACATCAACGATCTCCTCATCCACGGGAGAAACATGAATCGGCGCCTCACCATGAAGGATGGCGTTCATAGCCGCCATGAGGTGATCGATTTCTTCGCCATGGCGGCTAACCCAGTCTGTTTCGCCATTGTGAATGGACTCTGCAATATTAATGAGGATGTCAACGATACGAAGCAGAATGTCGATCTGCTCTGACCCTAGATAAACCACCCCTTTCTGTGCTGCGACAAAACAGTCTTCCATGGCATGGGCCACTTTGACAGCAGCATCAAGACCCACAATCCTGGCACCGCCTTTGATGGAATGGGCCGCCCGCATGAGCGCTTCGAGCTGATCCGTGGCCCCGGGGTTGTTTTCAAGGGCCAGAAGACCGTCATTTAAAACCGCCACATGGGTTTCAACTTCCGCCTGGAAAAGATCCAGCATTGCGGGATCCGCGGCAAAGTTTTCAGGGGACTTTTGTGAGGGCTTATCCGGTGAATCCCGATGAGGTTCTTCATAACCTTTTTCGACCGGTTCTTCATTTTCCCTGAGCGGCGGGTTTACCGGTCCGGGTGCCTGGGAAATGACATCACTCTGTTTTGTAACAATGCCTGCAATCTTTTCTTTGACCGTTTCAATTTCATTTTTGTTTTCGCTAAGCCATCCAGGACCGCCTTCACCCACATGTTCAGAAATACGGTTCAACATGTCAACGCCCTGAAAAAGGATATCGGCCTTACCGGAATTAAAGCGGATGAGCCCTTTCTGAGCGGCCACAAATGAATCTTCCATGGCATGGGCGATACCGGCGGCAGCATCCAGGCCCATAATCCTGGCGGCCCCTTTGATGGAATGGGCCGCCCGCATCATCGCTTCCAGCTGATCAGCCGTTGCCGGATTCTGCTCCAGTATCAGGAGCCCATCATTCAGGATGGCCACATGGTTCTGGGTTTCAGATCTAAAGAGTTCACACATGGCAGGATCCAGGAGAACTTGCTGATCTTCATGCGATGGCTCTTTAGCAGCGGTCGGAGCATCATCTTTAAGTGGCGCTGTAAGCTCGACCTTTTCAGTCTCCCGGGACTTTGGGGGCTGTGGCTCGGGGGCATTTAAAGTTGCCGCAACCGACGGAGCTGCGGCCTTGTTCACCCATGCGTTGATCTCCTCTGCGTTCGTATCAATCCATGCCGATTCACCCTCCTCTGGCACTTCAGAGATGTGATTGAGGATTTCAAGACCTTTGAACAAATGGTTCAAGCCCTTCTCATCCAACTTGACTTCGCCCTTCTCGGCGGCCACAAAAACATTTTTCATGGCCTGGGCGACCGCCACCGCCGCCTCAAGATCGATAATCTGGGCTCCCCCCTTGATGGCCTGGATGGCCGGAATCATTCCCTGAAGCCTGTCCAGACTTTTCGGATTGGTTACCAGTGCCTGAAGACCGTCATGGAGGGTCAGAGCATGCCGTTTGACCTCTGAACGAAAGAGATCCAGCATGGCGTCACTCTCTTTTTGTTCAGGACCTTCGTTCACTGAAGACTCCTTTTAAGGTTGTAAAGCAACAGTTCATGGTCGAGCAAAGCCACATGCTTCTTCTCCCATTTGAAAATGCCCCGGGTAAAGGTGGACTTGCATTTGGCGATGGTTACCGGAACGTTCTCGAGAAAGCTTGGATTGAAATGATGGATGCCATGGATTTCATTGACCGGAAATACCCATTGTTCACTATCCTTTGAGACCACCATCAACCGTTTCTTGGCTTTTTCCGACCCGGATTTTTTGCGGGGTGCATCCTCCAAATTCATGAGGTGTTTCAGGGAGACACACAGTTGGATTTCACCATGAACATTCACAAGACCCAGCAAGATGGGGGTTTTCCGATGGGGAAGAGTGTGGATATTGACGTCGTCGATGATCTCCGCAAAAAGCCCGGCAGCCAATGCCATCCATTCCGATTCAATGCGAAAAACAACCACGGCAATGGCGCCAACCGGCTCCTTGCCCTTTTTCTTCACAAGGATGCTTCCCCATTCATCTTTGTATTCTTCGGGAAGGGCCCGTTCCAGGAGGTTCCGCCCAGCCTGNGTAAAGACCTCGCAATTGCGACAATGGATCACTTCCTCAAG